>Ga0207889_1000403_pt1 | contig 11873 bp, 7 predicted proteins | sample LinPmetageLP47_FD_184058 | JGI IMG/M metagenome (GOLD analysis project Ga0207889, IMG submission 184058) | Marine viral communities from the Pacific Ocean - LP-47 (SPAdes) | ecosystem: Environmental > Aquatic > Marine > Oceanic | place: Pacific Ocean | collected 2011-06-12 | reverse complement strand
GGAATTTCGCTACCTTAGGACCGTTATAGTTACGGCCGCCGTTTACCGGGGCTTCGATCAAGAGCTTCGCCGAAGCTAACCCCATCAATTAACCTTCCGGCACCGGGCAGGCGTCACACCCTATACATCCTCTTACGAGTTAGCAGAGTGCTGTGTTTTTAGTAAACAGTCGCAGCCACCTGGTCTCTGCGGCCTCTTTCTGCTCAGACAGCAAGTGTCCTCACATACCGGAGGCGTACCTTCTCCCGAAGTTACGGTACCATTTTGCCGAGTTCCTTCACCCGAGTTGTCTCATACGCCTTAGGATTCTCACCTCGTCCACCTGTGTTGGTTTGGGGTACGGTCTGCATAACCTGAAGCTTAGAGGTTTTTCCTGGAAGCTTGGTATCAGTTGCTTCATCTCCTTGGAGACTCGTCATCGCGTCTCGGCATTAGCCTTCCGGATTTGCCTAGAAGACCTGCCTACATGCTTAAACCGGGATAACCATCACCCGGCCAACCTAACCTTCTTCGTCACCCCATCGCAGTTATGCGAGGTACGGGAATATTAACCCGTTTTCCATCGACTACGCCTTTCGGCCTCGCCTTAGGAGCCGACTCACCCTGCGCCGAATAGCGTTGCGCAGGAAACCTTGGACTTTCGGCGGGCAGGTTTTTCACCTGCCTTATCGTTACTCACGTCAGCATTCGCACTTCCGATACCTCCAGCAAACCTCACGGTTCACCTTCACGGCCTACGGAACGCTCCTCTACCACTTGTGATAAATCACAAGTCCGCAGCTTCGGTGCATGGCTTTAGCCCCGTTATATCTTCCGCGCGGGCCGACTAGATCAGTGAGCTATTACGCTTTCTTTAAAGGATGGCTGCTTCTAAGCCAACCTCCTGACTGTCTTTGCCTTCCCACATCGTTTGCCACTTAGCCATGACTTGGGGACCTTAGCTGGCGGTCTGGGTTGTTTCCCTCTCCACTACGGAAGTTAGCTCTCGCAGTGTGTCTCCCGTGCTTGAACTTGCCGGTATTCGGAGTTTGCATCGGTTTGGTAATCTCTTATGAGACCCCTAGCCGAAACAGTGCTCTACCCCCGGCAGTTATACACGAGGCGCTACCTAAATAGCTTTCGAGGAGAACCAGCTATCTCCGGGCTTGATTAGCCTTTCACTCCTATCCACAGCTCATCCCCTAATTTTTCAACATTAGTGGGTTCGGGCCTCCAGTAAGTGTTACCTCACCTTCACCCTGGCCATGGATAGATCGCCCGGTTTCGGGTCTACTGCCTGCAACTGATCGCCCTATTAAGACTCGGTTTCCCTACGCTTCCCCTATACGGTTAAGCTTGCTACAGACAAGTAAGTCGCTGACCCATTATACAAAAGGTACGCCATCACCCGTCCTCAGACAGGCTCTGACTGCTTGTACGCATACGGTTTCAGGTTCTATTTCACTCCCCTCTCCGGGGTTCTTTTCGCCTTTCCCTCACGGTACTGGTTCACTATCGGTCGACAGAGAGTATTTAGCCTTGGAGGATGGTCCCCCCATGTTCAGACAAGGTTACACGTGCCTCGCCCTACTCGATTTCACCTAAAATGCTGTTTCGTGTACGGGGCTTTCACCTTCTATGGCGTGTCATTCCTGAGCACTTCCACTACAACATAATAGACTTAAGGGCTGTTCCCGTTTCGCTCGCCGCTACTCAGGGAATCTCAATTGATTTCTTTTCCTCCGGGTACTTAGATGTTTCAGTTCCCCGGGTTCGCCTCCCATGACTATGTATTCATCATGGGATACTTGCCTTGCGGCAAGTGGGTTTCCCCATTCGGAAATCTGCGGGTCAAAGTCTGTTTGCCGACTCACCGCAGCTTATCGCAGGCTGCTACGTCCTTCATCGCCTTCTGTCGCCTAGGCATCCACCATATGCGCTTGGTCACTTGGTCATATAACCTCAAGCGCTCTCGCGCCATCAGTCACATAAACGTGATCCAGTATTCTTTGCTAAAAGAATACAGTGTTCGATTGCATTAGATTGTTAAAGAGCGGTGACAACAAGATCACAACAAACGGCGGGCGATGCCCTCGTTTGTTCTGATCTCGCTGATCGAGTTATTCCAGAGCGTGGTGGAGCTGAGCGGGATCGAACCGCTGACCCCCTGCTTGCAAAGCAGGTGCTCTCCCAGCTGAGCTACAGCCCCAGTTGTACGCGCTACCTTGACAATGGTGGGTCTGGGAAGATTTGAACTTCCGACCTCACCCTTATCAGGGGTGCGCTCTAACCAACTGAGCTACAGACCCAAGCTCTAGGCAACCAGACATTGTCTGGAATAACCGCTAAATTGTAAGTGACTTGTGTGGATGCTCCCAAGAGATGACTAAGCATTTCTCGAAAGGAGGTGATCCAGCCGCAGGTTCCCCTACGGCTACCTTGTTACGACTTCACCCCAGTCATCGACCACACCGTGGTAACCGTCCTCTCCGAAGAGTTAGACTAGCTACTTCTGGTGCAGCCGACTTCCATGGTGTGACGGGCGGTGTGTACAAGGCCCGGGAACGTATTCACCGCAGCAGTGCTGATCTGCGATTACTAGCGATTCCGACTTCATGCAGTCGAGTTGCAGACTGCAATCCGGACTAAGACAAGCTTTATGGGATTAGCACCCCTTCGCAGGTTCGCAACCCTTTGTACTTGCCATTGTAGCACGTGTGTAGCCCTGCCCATAAGGGCCATGATGACTTGACGTCATCCCCACCTTCCTCCGGTTTGTCACCGGCAGTCTCCTTAGAGTGCCCAACTTAATGCTGGCAACTAAGGATAGGGGTTGCGCTCGTTGCGGGACTTAACCCAACATCTCACGACACGAGCTGACGACAGCCATGCAGCACCTGTATCCGTGTTCCCGAAGGCACCAATCCATCTCTGGAAAGTTCACGGTATGTCAAGGGCAGGTAAGGTTCTTCGCGTTGCATCGAATTAAACCACATGCTCCACCGCTTGTGCGGGCCCCCGTCAATTCCTTTGAGTTTCAACCTTGCGGCCGTACTCCCCAGGCGGAGAACTTAACGCGTTTGCTGCGACACTGATCGACTATGTCAACCAACGTCTAGTTCTCATCGTTTACGGCGTGGACTACCAGGGTATCTAATCCTGTTTGCTACCCACGCTTTCGTGCATCAGCGTCAATATTGGCCCAGAAGATTGCCTTCGCCATTGGTGTTCCTCCACATATCTACGCATTTCACCGCTACACGTGGAATTCCATCTTCCTCTACCATATTCTAGTCGCGCAGTTTCGAATGCAATTCCCAGGTTGAGCCCGGGGCTTTCACATCCGACACACGCAACCGCCTACGCACCCTTTACGCCCAGTAATTCCGATTAACGCTCGCACCCTCCGTATTACCGCGGCTGCTGGCACGGAGTTAGCCGGTGCTTATTCTGCAGGTACCGTCAACACGCTCGGGCTATTAACCCGGCGCTTTTCTTTCCTGCTTAAAGTGCTTTACAACCCTAAGGCCTTCTTCACACACGCGGCATGGCTGGATCAGGGTTTCCCCCATTGTCCAATATTCCCCACTGCTGCCTCCCGTAGGAGTCCGGGCCGTGTCTCAGTCCCGGTGTGGCTGATCATCCTCTCAGACCAGCTACTGATCGTCGCCTTGGTAGGCCATTACCCCACCAACTAGCTAATCAGACGTAGACTCATCCTTCTGCGCGAGGTCCGAAGATCCCCCGCTTTGCTCCGTAGAGATTATGCAGTATTAGCCTGGGTTTCCCCAGGTTATCCTCCACAAAAGGGCAGATTTCTACGCATTACTCACCCGTCCGCCGCTCGACGCCCATCCGAAGATGTCGTTTCCGCTCGACTTGCATGTGTTAGGCCTGCCGCCAGCGTTCAATCTGAGCCAGGATCAAACTCTCCAGTTTAATACTTCATACTTCAACTGGTGATATGATCATTTAGTCATATCTGAGTCATCCCAAGCTTTTATGCTTTGGATGCTCGTTTGGGACTTAGCTTTCGCCATCCCAAGGGAGCACCCACACAAGTCACTTACAAGTTGTTAAAGATCTGCAACATAACTTCAAGCGTTTTGCGCTTTCCGTTCGCTTCGTTGCGAGAGGGCGTACTATACGCCGTTTTGAGAGAGTGTCAACAACTTTTAAAAATCATTTTAAAAGCTGTCGGGGATCGTTGTGACTCCCACCAGAAGCAATGTTCGACGTATCGATCGATGCTTCCAGCGTGTCGAAGAACAGACTTCCTGAACTTCAACACCTTCACTCCAACAAGACTAATCGGCTGTTTCCAGCTGATTCCTCTTCACCGCGAGGCGAGTGCTTGCCGTTCAATTCCCTGAGGTTTCTAGCGGCCCGCACCGTTGCGAGAGGGCGTATTCTAGAGATCCACAGCGAGGTGTCAACGGATTTCTGCAATTAATTTGAAATAATTCGCCAAAGCCTGCCATGACAGGCTTTCTGGTCCGGCTAACCGTCCGCCTTGAGGCATACCCGCGCGATTCGTCGCTTTCCGGCCTGAATTAAATGCTCTCCGCCGGCCTTTAGCAGCAGGCCGGCATCCTCGATCCTCTCGCCGTCCACGCGTACGGCACCCTGCTTTACCAACCGAATGCCCTCGCCGTTGCTCTTGGTCAATCCCGCGGCAAACAACAGAGCGGCTACCTGCATGCCATGCGGTGGCGTCTGTACCTGCTGTAGAGGCAAGTCCTCTGGCACGCCACCGTCACTAAAGCGGGATACGAATGCCTCGTGGGCAGAGGCTGCAGCTGCCTCTCCATGAAACCGTGCAACCAGCTCGTGAGCCAGGCGGTACTTTACGTCTCGCGGATTGACCCCGTCGGCCACCTCTTGGCGGTAGGCAGCGAGTGTCGCGATTGGCTTGAAGGAGAGCAATTCGAAGTAGCGCCACATGAGCTCGTCCGATATCGACATCAACTTGCCGTATTGCTCGGCCGGTGGCTCGTCGATGCCTATGTAGTTGCCCAGCGACTTGGACATCTTGTTGACGCCGTCCAGGCCTTCGAGCAGAGGCATGGTCAGTACAGCCTGTGGCGACTGCCCATAGACCTGCTGCAGCTGACGCCCCATGAGCAGGTTGAACTTCTGGTCGGTACCGCCGAGTTCGACGTCGGCCCGGAGTGCAACCGAGTCGTAGCCCTGGATCAGCGGATAGAGAAACTCGTGGATTGCAATAGGTTGATGGGCGGCATAGCGCTTGTTGAAATCGTCGCGCTCAAGCATACGCGCCACCGTATGTGTAGCCGCCAGCTTGATCATGTCGGCACTCGACAACGCGTTCAGCCAGGACGAGTTAAGAACTACGCGCGTGCGCGCGGGATCCAGCACCTTGTATATCTGGGCCTCGTACGTCGCCGCGTTGGCCGCCACCTGTGCCTCATCGAGCGGCTTGCGGGTGATGTTCTTGCCGGTTGGATCACCGATGCGGCCGGTGAAATCCCCAATAAGGAATACGACGTCATGGCCGAGGTCCTGAAACAGCCGCATCTTGTTGAGTAGAACGGTGTGCCCCAGGTGCAGATCAGGCGCGGTCGGATCGAATCCGGCCTTAATGACCAGCTTCTGACTCGCGCGACCGGCCTCTTCAATACGTGTCCGGAACGCCTCTGCGGGGATGATTTCCTCACAGCCACGCTCGACCTCTGCCCATATGTCATCCATCGCGGATACAGCTCCAAGTCTTTGTTTGATCTGACGGGTACACCGATAGTCTAGCGTCTTGAGACTTGCCAAGCACCCGCGTTTATGCTTTTTTATCCCGATATCCGGGGCCGGAAACACAGGGGCCGGCTGCGGATCACAACTCCTGCTTGGGCACCGCACAGCACGTTATCTATGGGCAAGATCGACAGTGATTATCTGTGGTTGCGAGAGCAGCCACGTGCGCGATTCCGGCTTCGGCGGCTCGCGCTGCTGCTAGCCATACCACTTCTGGGCGGCGCAGCCTGGCTTACCACCGGTCCCGAGCCCTTCATCGAAACCCATATGCTGTCTGGTGGCACAGTCGACGCTGGCCAAAAAAGCGCCTTCGACGAACCGGCCGACAGCAACAGCAGTATCGCGCAGACAGCGACCGACGCCGAAGCATATAGCAGCAACCGCGACGAGCACTCGAGCATAAGCCTCCCGCTCGCCTTGGATGGCGTATCCAGCACCGCCCAGGCAAGCCCGAACCACGCGCGGAACGACACCGCCGACATCGCGCTTAGCGAGCAGCAGCACGGCGCTGAAGTCATTCCCGTCGCGCCACTCGACCCGAACCGCGTACTCGATGACGACGCGAGCATCGAGGACCAAGCCGCTGTCCCGGCCGGGGCTATTCCGGGCTCTATCGCTTTGCTCGACGCCGACGCCGATCACGGCGCACCCCGCGATGGCGGTCTTGCCGCCCTGCGCGCAGGCGATCACTGGCAAGACGTGACGATCCACCGTGGCGACACGCTGTCGATTGCCTTCAGCCGCAACAATCTCTCCTATAGCGACTCCCTCAAGATCGCCCACCTTAAAAATCACGGCCAGCGCTTCACTCGAGGCCTGCGTGCCGGCGACGTACTGCGAGTGCGCTCCAACGGCGAAGGGCGGGTGCTCGAACTCCACTACCCCGTGGATGCCCTGCACACGCTCGAAGTACACGCCAAGGATGGCGGCTTCAGGAGCCGAACCGTGCTGACCGACGTCGACCATCGCAAGGCATATGCCAGCGGCCGTATCGATACGAGCTTCTATGTCGATGCGCTTGAAGCGGGTTTGTCGGACAACCAGATCATGAAGCTGGTCAAGATCTTCGGCTGGGACATCGACTTTGCACTCGATATTCGTCCGGGCGATCGATTCGTCGTGGTTTACGACGAGCTGTTCCGCGATGGTGACAAGGTTGGCGACGGCGATATTCTCGCCGCGGCGTTCACCAACAACGGCCGTTCGGTGCGTGCCGTACGCTATATCGGCAGCTCCGATGATGAAGCCGCCTACTACTCCCCGGACGGTCGCGCGATGAAGAAGGCCTTCATTCGTACGCCGGTGGACTACACGCGGATCAGCTCGGGATTCAATCTCTCCCGAAAACACCCTATTCTCAATCGTATTCGGCGACACGAGGGCACGGACTACGCTGCCCCCAGCGGCACGCCGATCAAGGCGACCGGCAACGGCCGCATCGCCTTTCGCGGCCGCCGCGGCGGTTATGGCAACATGATCATCATCCAGCACGACAGCCATCTGTCCACCCGCTACGGCCATATGTCGCGTTTTGCCAGGGGTCTTGGCGTGGGCAGCAAGGTCCGTCAGGGCGACATCATCGGCTATGTCGGCATGACTGGCCTGGCGACCGGCCCGCATCTTCACTACGAGTTCCGGGTCGACGGCGCACCCAAGGATCCCGAAGGCAGCGCCATGCCCAAGTCCATCCCGTTGCCGAAGAAGTATCTAGCGGACTTCCAGAAGGAAACCGCACCGCTCGTCGCCCAACTCGATACGTTGTCGCATACAGAAGTCGCGCGGGCCGAGCGCATACTCGATGACGGCGCCCAGTGAAGGCGTCTCAATAATCGCGATCAAGCTTTCCGCGCAGCAGTCGAACTGGCCCGCAGCAGGGATCAGGCGGGCAGCGAGTCAAACACAGGCGGCGCTTTTGCCTGCACAGCAGGGCAACGCCGGCAAATTCGCGGCGCACTGCAACAGCGCAAGGCTATCCGGGAGCGCCGCGCCGCGGCACACTGGGCCACAGAGGCGCACAGGCGTGCGTACTCGCTCAACCGCCCATTACACACCACAACGGCGCTGTGCTTCGTGAAACACCACGACTGCTATATCGGACTCATGTCGGGCACCAGCGTGGACGCGGCAGACGCGGCCGTGGTCCGGTTTGTCGACGGTCACTACCCCGAGATACTCGCCACGCATGCACTCGCGCCTGAGCCTGGCCTGCGCGCCGACCTGCTGCACCTGTCGCAACAGGTCGCGGGCGTGTCACTCAGCAAATTCGGTGAACTCGATCAGCGGGTCGGCGCGTGGTTTGCCGAAGCCGCGCTTGCGGTAATAGAAAAAGCAGGCGTAACCGTTAACCATATCGTCGCGATCGGCAGTCATGGCCAGACCGTGCGCCACGAACCCGGGGCGATTTTTCCTTTCAGTCTGCAGCTCGGTGCGCCCAGCCTGATTGCCGCTCGTGTCGGCTGCACTGTCGTTGCCGATTTCCGTAACAGCGATATGGCAATCGGCGGACAGGGCGCTCCACTGGTACCGGCGTTCCATCACAGCCTGTTCTCGGATCCCGATCAGGCTCGCGTGATCGTCAACATCGGCGGCATTGCCAACATTACCGTGCTGCCCGCGCAAGGCACGCCGCAGACCAAGGACGTGACGGGCCTGGACACCGGGCCCGGCAATGCACTCATGGACGCCTGGATCGCAACGCACCTCAAACGGCATATGGACGAAAACGGGCAATGGGCCGCTGCGGGCACGGTAGACGAACCGCTGCTAAGCCTGATGCTTTCCGACCCGTACCTAGGTCGGCCGGCACCCAAGAGCACAGGCCGCGAATATTTCAATCTGGACTGGCTTAGAGCCCAGATCGACAGCCTGCCCAGGCCACCGCGGCCAGTCGATGTACAGGCGACGCTCTGCGAATTTTCGGCGATCACGATTGCCGACGCTATCGAGACACATGGCCCTGGCAACGAGCAACTGCTGCTGTGCGGCGGCGGCGTGCGCAACGCTGAGCTCTGTCGGCGGCTGTCCCAACACATGGCTCCCAGGCCGATCATGCGCACGGACGAGTACGGCATCGACAGCGATTGGGTGGAGGCAGTGGCCTTCGCGTGGCTGGCAATGCGCACCATCAAAGGGCGCAGCGGCAATATCCCCAGCGTCACCGGCGCGTCGGCTGCGGTACCGCTGGGGGGAATCTATCGGAGCCGAACAATCATCTGACCCGGGGTCAGCTCCGATCCGATACGGACATGTCCGTGGCCTCAACTCACCGACACGGTCGGCGACACACTGCGCCAAGGCGAAGACGGACCGGTTTGCACGTCGAAAGCGTTGCCGCAAGTGGTTGTGGCGTTGGGGTTACGGATCACGAACTGCGCCGCGCATCCGCGCGGGGCTTGCTGGGCAAGCCTGAGGGGTTATCTGTCCCCCTATTCGCCTGCGGCGAATCGTCCCTCCAGGGGACGAAGGCGCGCAGACTGGTATCTACACCGCGAACGAGTTACCGCAGCCGCAAGTAGTCGTGGCGTTGGGGTTGCGGATCACGAACTGCGCCGCGCATCCGCGCGGGGCTTGCTGGGCAAGCCTGAGGGGTTATCTGTCCCCCTATTCGCCTTCGGCGAATCGTCCCTCCAGGGGACGAAGGCGCGCAGGCTGGTATCTACACCGCGAACGAGTTACCGCAGCCGCAAGTAGTTGTGGCGTTGGGGTTGCGGATCACGAACTGCGCGCCTTCCACCCCGTCCGAAAAATCGATTTCGGCGCCGCTGAGATAGAGCACGCTCATGGGATCCACCAGCAGAGTCACGCCCTGCTTTTCGATCTGGGTATCGCCGTCCTCGATATTCTCATCGAAGGTGAAGCCGTACTGGAAGCCGGAGCAGCCTCCGCCGGATACGAAAACGCGCAGCTTGAGGGCGTCGTTGTTTTCGTCTTCCAGCAATTCCTTGACTTTGCCGGCAGCCGCATCGGTAAACACCAGCGCGGCCTGATCATCGTAAGCGGGTTGCGTTGCGGTACTCATAAGCATCCAGATTGCAGTGGTCCGATCAGCGACCGGATATCTCTATCATAGGACATCGGTGCAAGCCGCGGATATTCAAGTCCGAAACGGCTGCGATGACATAATGATAATCATACGCCTGGTTGCCGCTGCGTGATGCATATACCGCGCTGGAGACGCAGATCATGCCGGCCATTCTGGAAGCTCGCACCCACGGCGCCTCAGGTCCAGGGTGATCAAGACCAAATCCTTGCAGGCCAACATACACAGGCCAGCGGCGCGGGCCTGCATGGGTATCGACAGCTCAGCGCTCCTAAGGCAACGCGCCGGGGTCGGTCAGTGCCTGATTCTCCGGCGCCCCGATCATGAGGTTGAAACACTGCACGGCCTGCCCGGCCGCGCCCTTGACCAGGTTGTCGATCGCCGACAGCACGACCGCTGTATTGCCCTCGTCGCCATCGCCGGGGCGATGCACTGCAATCCGACACACATTGGCACCGCGCACGTGGCGTGTCTCCGGGGTCGAGCCCGGCGGCATCACGTCGACGAACGGCTCGTTGGCATAGGTGGTCTCGAACAGCGCCTGCAGATCCGCCTGCCCCGAGAGCTGCGCATAGAGCGTCGCATGGATACCGCGGATCATGGGCACGAGATGGGGCACGAACGTAAGCCCGATCTGACTCGCAGCACTGCCGGACAGATCGCCGAGCACCTGGCGTATTTCGGGCAGGTGTCGATGGCCAGCCACACCGTACGCCTTGAAGGAATCGGCCATTTCAGCAAACAGAAAACCGGGCTTCAGGCTCTTGCCCGCGCCGGATACGCCAGTCGCTGCGTTGGCGATCAGATGATCCAGATCGACAAGTCCGGCATCAATCAATGGCTTGAAACCGAGGATGATTGCGGTCGGATAACAGCCGGGGCAGGCGACCAGATCCGCGTCCGCAATACTGGAGCGATAGAGTTCGGGCATGCCGTACACCGCACGCTCTATCAACTCCGGACAAGCGTGCTCGGTGCCATACCACTGTGCCCACAGCCGCGCATCGCGCAGGCGAAAATCGGCCGACAGATCGATAACCCGCTTGCCAGCGTCCAGCAGCGCCGGCACGTCGTGCATCGCGGCAGCATGGGGGGTTGCAAAGAACACCACGTCACAGTCGTGCAGGTTGTTCGGATCCGGCGCGACGAAATCCAGATCAATCACACCCCGCAGCTGCGGATAGGCCTGCGCCACGGGCGTGCCCGCATCGCCTCGTGAGGTGACCGCGGCGACCTGGGCGTCGGGATGGCGGGCGAGCAGCCGCAGCAGCTCTGCGCCGCCGTAACCGGTGCCACCCACGATGCCAATACGCTGTTTGTTGCTCATATCTGCGGCTGTAAATGCTTTGTCGAACGGCGCATAATAGCGCGCGTGACGAGCCCTTGCCCGCAGCGGCCGCCCGTCGCCGTCATTTCGCTCTGGATTTGCGCCCGTGATCGCACGCCTGACCCCTGGCCTGTCTGGCCGCTCGTCCAGCGGCGCACGTTTTGGCTGTTAAGCCATCACGCAGATGGTCCCTGCGCGACGCCTGGCAAGGCCGGCTCGACAAACTCCGCCAGCAGATGGCGGACGTCGAAAACACCCCGGGCCTGAGTCTGCTGTGCATCCTCGGGGCGGCGACCGGCGCGCTATGCGGGCTGGTGATCCTGGCGCTGCATACCGCCATCCATACGCTTCAGGACCCGCTGTTCGCACTGTTCGGCGCCCACGGCGAAAGCTTTGTGGACACCAGCGTCACATTCCGCCTCGCAGTGCCCATTCTCGGCGCCCTGCTGCTCGGCCTGATCGTCGAATGGGTGCTCAAGTCGGCTGAATACGGCATCGTTCATATCATCGAGCGTCTGGTCTACTACCAGGGCGTGTTGCCGGCACGCGCGGCTATCGCCGAGTTCACGATGTCGGTTCTCGCGCTGGCAACCGGCCAGTCGGTGGGCCGGGAAGGCGTGGCAGCCCATACGGGAGCGGCCACCGGCAGCTGGCTCGGGCGTCAACTCGACCTGCCGACCAACAGCGTGCGCACGCTGGTCGGCTGCGGCGCGGCCGCAGGCATCGCCGCATCGTTCAATACACCGCTGGCCGCGGTGA
>Ga0207889_1000401_pt1 | contig 11892 bp, 9 predicted proteins | sample LinPmetageLP47_FD_184058 | JGI IMG/M metagenome (GOLD analysis project Ga0207889, IMG submission 184058) | Marine viral communities from the Pacific Ocean - LP-47 (SPAdes) | ecosystem: Environmental > Aquatic > Marine > Oceanic | place: Pacific Ocean | collected 2011-06-12 | reverse complement strand
GTGCTAACCAAATGAACCCGCCACTGTCGTATATTTCAGCCAATCAAATTAGTAGCTACAAAGTAATTGCGGGTATTTCTCCAGTAAGCGCCGGTGGCGATAATATTGCAGGGGTGATCGCGGTTAATTCTATTTCACCTCAGTACAGTGAAAGCAAGCAACTTGGCTGGCACTCTGGCTACGTATCAGCCCAATACAATACGCTAGATAACGGCAAAAAGGTCGGCGCAGGTATGCGCATTGCCAGCGATGTATTCAGTTTTAATTATCAAGGTGCGTTTAGCGATGCTAACAGTTATGAAGATGGTAACGGCGATTTAGTGCTCGATACCCTGTACCGCGCGCAAAACCATAGTTTAAGTGCTGCCATGCGCGATGATAAGCAACAATTAGTGGTTAAGCTAAGCCATCAAAAAATACCCTATCAAGGCTTTGCTAACCAATATATGGATATGACAGATAACACCAGCTATGGCGCTGTTGCCCAGTATAAGCGTGCTTTTACAAACAGTGAGCTTGAAGCGCAGTTAAACTGGCATAGCGTAAAGCATGAAATGGGCTTTTTCAGCGCAGAAAAAACCGGAAAAATGCCAATGAAAACCGACGCCGAAGATATAAGCACTCAGTTAAAATGGCGATTAGCGCTTGATAACAACAGCCAGTTATTACTCGCCCAAGAGTACCATTATATGAATATTGATGATTGGTGGCCTGCGGTTGAAGGCTCAATGATGATGGGGCCAAATGACTATAAAAATATTAATAATGGCCGACGTCAGCGTATTGCTTTGCTTGCTGAATATGAAAGCCAACTAAATACTCGCTGGTGGTTAAATGCAGGCATTCGATTTGAAAATGTAATGACCAACACTGATGATGTGCAAGCATATAACCCAGGCATGGCTGCAATGAATGCGATGGCCATGGCGATGCCAAGTGATGCAATGGCGGCTAAAAAGTTTAATAACCAAAACAAAAAACAAACAGATAATTTAGTTGATGTAAACGTGCTGATTAATTATCAACTAAGTAATAACGACGAACTACAAATTGGCTTAGCCCGTAAAAATCGTGCGCCTAATTTATACGAACGCTACAGCTGGGGCGTAGGTAATATGGCCACCACTATGATTGGATGGTACGGCGATGGCAACGGCTATATTGGTAATATAAACCTTAAACCAGAAACCGCACACACGCTTAGCAGCACGTACACCCGCATGGCAAAAGACGACAGCTGGCGTATAAGTACTAATGCGTGGGTGAGCGACGTGAATGACTATATTGATGCCAACATAGTAAGAAGCTTTAACCGCACAGCGCTTGCTGCCAATACCCGTAATGTACTTATGTTTAATAACATAGATGCCAGGCTTTATGGCGTAAAGCTAGATGCGGTTTTAGCACTGCACGAGTCTAAGCAGTATGGTAGCTGGTCGTTAAAAGCGAATATTAGCAACACCCGTGGTAAGCGCGATGATACTAATCAGCCGCTTTATCAAATTAAGCCGCTGCAAACCCAATTTGCCATTAACCAGCAAGTTGGCCGCTTTGAAAACGCACTCACGTGGCAGTGGGTCGATAGTAAAACTCGCGTAGATAGCAACCGGCTAGAAAACCAAACTGAGCAGTACCATTTACTTAATTTAAGCTCAAAAGCCAGTTGGGGTGCATTGACCGTAAGTGTTGATATTACCAATCTGCTTGATGAGTATTATCAATTACCACTTGGTGGCGTAAGTATTGCTGAGTTTAAACAAGATATGTCGCAGGGCTTTAATCAATTAGCTGGACAGGGGCGTTCTATTAATTTGGCTATGAGTTACGCGTTTTAAGATGAGAGAGTAAGTTAGTATGTGCCGTCAGATTCGATTTTTGGTTAAATCGAATCTGACTTTTTGTAGGTTTTATAACTAGAGTAGATATTAAGGGTAAATCTTCTGGCTTTTAGTTCTAATAGGTTTGAGAATAATCTTAATCGCCTTATTAAGCTGTATCCCCCTTTCTGTGTTTGAGATGCGCTTTGTATGCTGACACCAATAATTCAGTTTCTGACTCTGATTTATACTGTTTTTTCTCCATATCTAAGCCTGATGTTTCAAATATATTTTCGGCGGTTTTAAAAAGTGATAATGCTTCAGTCTCTTTTAGCAAAGTATTTTTAAAAGCCTCACAATTCCTTTCCATTTTATTGCTATTAAAAAACTCTAACTTCTCTCCCATACCTAAAAGCCGAACTAAAAACATTATATGAAAGCGCGCTTTTTTGTTTGTTGCTTTTAGGTCATTACTGCGAAAAAATTGCTCGATTCTAAAGTAAGTCAATGCGCTTACATAATATGGAGTATATTTATGTTCTTCATTAAACATTCTGTCTGAGAATCGCTTGACTATAGTGCCATAATAACCGGTAACTAAATGGGGTGAATTTAAAAACATCGAGGCAAAAGATTTTATTTGGATTGGAATCGAAATTATCTGCGTACGTTTTATTCCTGCATTAGAATTGTACTGTTGTGAACGCCTTTCATAATACAAAGGGATAGTAGTTTTTTCAGCATTAAAATATAGCTCTAGCTTCTTTTGAAAAACACTAAGTGCTTCCAACTGTTCAGTTTTAACTTCTGTCTGACTATTAGTTGCCAATGTGATATTTGTTTTTATATCTTCGTTTTCAGTTACAATAATTTTTATTGGTACAAATACCTGTTCAATACCTTCAATTGCTCTACAGTCATGGAGTACATGACTTGTTTGGCAGCCATTTACGACTTGATAGTCTCGAATCGTAAACCTATTTCCTGCAGGAGTAATTGATGACGATACGATAGTAACACCATTGTTAAGTACACAAAATAAGTCGAAATCCTTTGATTCTAAAGTGTTTTTAATTTTCTTGTTTACAGCATTATTACCTTGGAAATCACGGACGTTATCATCAAATATACTATGTATTGTTTCATTTTCATCTTGGATTAACTTTAAATATTCAGTGAAAGGAATAACTCCAAGATAAGCTTCAGATACACCTTTTATATCGGGCAAAGTAACTCTGTTTTGAAACGTTATTGTCGCAGATAGTTTATTTTTAGTTTCATGGTACAGCCTTTGTATTTCAGATGCTCCCAATGGTTCTAGGTTAATAGAGTCAAATAATCCAATAGCATCAACCTCCTTCTCGCCTGAGCTTATAACAGCTTTTAAGTTTTGATCCTCAACCCATTTGCCTGTACAAACATAGAATAATTTGCAATTAGGTCTACGATTAACCATGTAAGAAGATTTTAGAATTATTTCTTCCCAAACTAGTTTAATAGTTTGGATTCTCTCATTTTGTACAAGTTGTGGTTCATCACTTAAAAAATCTTTAACTCCATGAATAAATGAACCAATATCAGCCCCGCTAAAAGATGATGTGGTTTTTGATTGAATAAAATGAATATCGGCATCTAAGTGTCCTGAAGTATTTACAATGTCAGTTAACTCATCGCAATCGGTCACAATTCTGCCATTAACTATTATGAATATGCCATCAATAGCACAATCACCACCTGAACCACTGTGTATATCGTCAAGTTCAAAACTTCCCCGGAACTGTTTAGATGCAATGGAATAATTAGAAAAATGTTCAAATTGTGTGGCTTCATTCTGACTTCCTAATTCATTTTGCTCTACAAATGTTGTTAGTAGAGAGCCTGTTATTTTGTCCATTTTCTTCCTGTATATGATTTGATGTAGCGATATTAAAAGAGTATGAAACGTAAGTGTTTTTAGGTCGCAGAACTTTTATTGTTTTCGCTATGTGAATTTGATTTTGGAGGCATAAATTAATGTTGCTCTTGCCGCTTCTCTGCTTTCCTGCATTGCTCAGCATTTATTCGTTTTATATTAAAGCGAATTTAGCTTGTTAAAACAACAAACTTATCAACTCTTTACTTATTTACATTTAAAATAGGTACATCAATGCTGATCACAAAAATCTATAAACTGCTTTAACAGCGGGTTTTTGTACTTGTCTTTATGCATCACTAACCAAAACTGCCTTTGCATGGGGTGGTTTAAATTAAGCTGTTTAACACGGCCATCTTTTAGGGCATATTGCGCAGCAAGTGATGATAAACATCCTAACCCTAAGCCATTTGCTACACAGTTTATAAGCGCTTCAGTGGTATTGAGCTCTACGCTTTGCGTCCAATTTTTAATTTGTGGCGCAAGGCTATGTAAAAAGAAGGAACGCGAGCCTGAACCAGTTTCTCTTAATACCCATTGGCTACTATTAAAGTCGTTAAAGCTAAGTTGCTTTTTTGCAGCCAATGGGTGGTTTATTGGCGCAATAATACACATGGCGTCATGGCTAAACACATTAGAGACTAAATCGCTTTGGTGGGCTTGGCCCTCAATAAGTGCTATATCGAGCTCGTAATCTATAAGTTTTTGACAAATAAGCGTCGAATTGGAAATCAGTATTTGTTGCGAGTAATGCTGTTGCTGCGCTCTAAAGTTGCTTAACAAAGCAGGCAATACATGATTACCAATCGTGTCGCTGGCACCAATTTTTAAAGTTCCGCTGGCAGGAGCGTTGTCTAAAAACAAGTCATCGATAGTATTTGCCCGATTTAATAGTTCATCAGCAAGGGGCAGTAGTTTTTGCCCTTCTTGATTTAATAATAATCGGTTATTTACACGATCAAATAACGGATGGCCTAACTGCTTTTCAAGTTCGCTAAGCGCCATACTCACCGCCGCTTTAGATAGAAACAATGATTCAGACGCTGCTGTAAGGGAGCTGTGCTGGGTTATGCCTACAAATACTTTAAGTTGCTTAAGTGAAATATTCATTATGCTATGTTTAGTTTGCCTGAACGTGTGTTCTATATAATTAGATTTAACTTAACAAAATGCAAGCGTAAACTTCTCTGTAAGTTACAACCACAGGGTGGAATAGAGATGTTTAAACATATAAAAACAAAAGTATCTGGTGCACCAACACCAATGGGCGGTTTGGCATTAGGTATTGCCAGCCTAGGTTGGGCTTGGGAGAGTATGGCTAACCTAAATGGCGTAGCACAATATGCCGGTGCCGCTATTGCGAGCGTATTATTGCTATTATTAACACTTAAGTTTTTACTGCATCCTCAGCTGCTTAAAGCCGATTTAGCCCATCCGGTTGTGGGAAGTGTGGTGCCTACTTTTGCTATGGCTACTTTAGTGGTGTCTAATTCTTTAGGGCAGTTTTACTCCCTTGCGGGAGATGTGCTTTGGGTTGGTGCATTTTTATTACATGTGTTGTTTTTAATCAGCTTTATTGCTCATCGCGTGATTGAATTTAAAATTGAGCATATGGTGCCAAGCTGGTTTGTACCGCCGGTTGGGATCATTGTTGCCGATGTCGCGTTCTCGGGTAACCCAGCACTGCTGTTTCTAGCACAAGGGGCGCTTTATTTTGGCATGCTGATGTATGCAGTTATGTTGCCTATGATGATTTACCGGATCATTTTTGCAGCGCACATTCCAGATGCTGCACAACCTACACTGGCTATTTTAGCGGCGCCAGCAAGTTTATCGTTAGCTGGTTACTTTACAGTTATCAGCGAGCCGTCACCGGTTATTATTGGCTTGTTATTTGGAATTGCAGTACTGATGACCTTTATAATTTACGTCGCATTTTTTAAATTACTGCGCCGTCCATTTTGCCCAGGTTACGCTGCGTTTACTTTTCCTATGGTCATTGGTGCTACCGCGTTATTTAAACTTGCCGCATGGATGCATGCAGAGGGTATTGATTTACAGTTTGTTAAACAAATACAGTATTTAGCAACGTTTGAACTGATTGTGGCAAGTGGGGTAGTTTGCTATGTGGCGGTTCGTTATTTGGCTCACTTTAAGCTTTTTAACACTCAATTTAAGCCTCTCACCCTATCGCAATAACGATTAAGCGCTTGTTTGCACTACCTCGGTAGCACCGTGCTCAATTGCTTGTTCGGCATCTTGCTCAGCAAGCTTTGCGCGCTCTGCTTTTGAAACATAAGCCGGTTTGTTGCTTTTATGCAGCTTGGCATTAGCGCGCTTATCTTTCTTTTGAAACTTAGTAACGATTTTTTTTCTGCGATTCATGATTAACCCCGTAATTTTGAGCTGCGCATTATACAGGCATCTTGTTCAAAGCTGTTAGATAAATTATAAGCTTTGCTTGTGGGTCTGCCGCAAAGCGCTGTTTGTTACTTTACAAGGAGGTTATAATTAGTGTTCTTTGTTGTTAATTAAATGGAATCTGTTTTGAACAAGCTAGCTTTAGCAAGTATTGCCTTATGTGCATTTAGCGCTCATGCACAATTAAATAAACACAGTGAAAGCGTGGCCGATTACGCAGTTAATAACTATCAAAATGCACAGGTGCATACGCTTACTAATTTAGTATCGTTTCCTACGGTTAATAAAAGTGAGATCAGCGCACCACAAAACCCCGACTTTATAGGCTTTAAAGCGTTATTAAAAATGAAAGCCGCTGAACTTGGCTTTGACTACCAAGATTTAGGCTATACCGTACTCATAGGCATGGGTGAGCAAAAAGAAAAAGTAACCATAGTGACTCACGGTGATGTACAACCTGCAAACGCCAGCAAATGGAAACAAAGCCCATTTATTATTGATACCTCAGAGCCGGGTAAATTAGTTGGCCGAGGTACCGAAGACGATAAAGGCGCTATAGCCACCGCTTTATATGCGATGAAAGCCATAAAAGATAAAGGCATAACCCTTGATAACCGCATTGAGCTGATGGTTTATTTGGCCGAGGAGTCTGATTGGGGGCCGTTAACTGAGTTTATGAAAACCTATGAGCAACCAAAGTATGCGATAACCATTGATGCCTCATACCCTGTAGTGGTTGCTGAAAAAGGCTGGAGCTTAATTGCGCCAACATTTGATGCAACATCACCACAAACAGGTGTGTATGTCAGCAATGTAACGGGTGGTGCCTTTGCTAGCCAAATCCCTGAAGATGCCAGCTTAACTTTGCATAATGCGAGTACTGAATTGATGGCTCAATTAAAACAAACAGCCAAGGTTCTTAAGCAAGTAGAATTTACCTTTGATGATCAGTTAGATGGGACTTTAATTAGTGTTAAAGGCATGTCGGCTCACTCATCTGAGCCAGAGTCAGGTGTTAACGCCATTGCTTATTTGGCTGAACTATTTAAAGCCGTTGAGCTTGAAAACAACAGCGATGGGCAGCTCATTAAGTTTGTAAATCAGCTAATTGGCCTAGATATTCACGGTAAACAGTTTGGTGATATTGCGTATAAACATGACTTTATGGGGCCAATGACGGTAGCGCCCACAGTTATTGAACGAGACGGTAATAACCTAACGTTAGCGGTTAATGCTCGTCGTCCTATGGGTAAAGAGGCTGACTTACTAAAACAGCAAATTAATAGTGCGCTTACTCAATGGCAAGCTGATAATAAAGTAACATTAGCCAATGTTAAAACCACCATTGGTACACCCATGTTACTTGATGACGCGCCCCATGCGCAGAAGTTACTTGATATTTTTAAACACTTTACTGGCGATCAAGACGCAGATTTTGTCTCTATTGGTGGTGGTACCAACGCTAAGTTATTTGATAATGCCGTATCGTTTGGTCCATCAATGCCAGGTAAACGCTACACCGGTCACTCAGAGCATGAATTTATTACGCTTGAGCAACTAGCACTTAATTTACGTATGTACACCGCAATGATGATAGAGCTGGGAAACATGTAATTAACCAATAGCAAAAACTAAAAAACCGCCTTGATGGCGGTTTTTTATAACAACTAAATGTTATTGAAAATTAACGTCTGGTAAGCACTCAAACCCAGGTTTTGCAAACAAGTAGCCTTGCATTAATTCAATGCCGACACTTTTTAGCCAGTGATATTCTTCAACTGTTTCAATACCCTCAGCTAACGCCATTATGTTCAGTTCTTCAAACATATTTAAGCAGTTACGCACAATAGTTTGGCGTTTTGTGTCTTTGTCGATATCGCGTATAAGTGCCATATCGAGTTTAATAATATCTGTTTGAAAGTCAGCTAGTAAGTTTAATCCAGAATAGCCTGAGCCAAAGTCATCGGTAGCTGTTTTAAAGCCTAATTCTTGGTAGTAGCTTACAACCCGCTCAACGTGGCTGCTGTCTTCTATTTTTTCAACTTCAGTAAATTCAAACATAATATTAGTTGTAGGGAAGTTGTACTTTTTAGCCGCTTCTAGGGTAGTGCGAATACAGCGCTCAGGCTTATAAATAGCGTTGGGTAAAAAGTTAATGCTTAGCATGGTGTTTATGCCTAGCTTAGAAGCAAGTGCAATGGCTTTAATTCTACACAGTTGGTCAAAGGTATAGCGGTTGTCGTCGTTTACTTGGGAAATAATAGAATAAGCCGACTCATTATTTAAACCACGAACCAATGCTTCATACCCATAAATAGTGTTGCTCTGGCAATTTATAATAGGCTGAAATGCCATAGTAAAGTCAAAATCGAGTTCGCTAGAATCAGCGCAGTTGCTACAAGATACTTTTTCGCAACTTTGTGATTTCTCGTTCATGCATCCACCTTTGAATTTAACCCACACTTAAAGGTGGTTAAGTTTCTTGTAATCCTAACAAAGTATTGAGATTTTACATAATTATATTAGCGAACATTAATATAACTCATAATAAAGTTTTTATTTAATTCATGAAAAATTAGCAGTAAGGTTATGCTAAAACATAATCTTACCGCTACGCAAAAAGTATAATTGGTTTACAAAATTAGTTAAGTGTTGCTGTTAGCTTTATGCTGGTATTGAGTAATTTTGAAATGGGGCAGCCTTTTTTGGTGTCTTCACACAGGGCTTGAAATTGCTCATTGGAAATATCAGTAATTTTTGCATTAACTACCAATTCGATTTCACTCACCGCAAAGCCATCGTCTACTTCATCTAAGCTTACTGTTGCTTTGGTGCTTATATCGTCAGCAGTAAAACCTGCTTCGCCTAACGCCAATGATAACGCCATGCTAAAGCAAGCACTGTGGGCTGCACCAACTAGCTCCTCTGGGTTAGAGCCGGGCTTATCTTCAAAGCGAGTATTAAACCCATACGGCTGGTTATCGAGAGCACCACTTTGAGTTGATATAGTGCCTTTACCACTTTTAATATCGCCAGACCAATTTGAGCTTGCCGTTTTTTTAATTGTCATCATGTTCTCCTTGTTGCGATTAATGTAAATTTTTCAGCATTGATATCAGTTGTATGTAAAATAATCCGATAATTGCTTAAAAATGTACGTAGTAACATGGAGGCTGCAAGATAAACGCCAATCTCTATTTGCTGCGTTTGCACCGCTCTGAGCAATAAATAACGTTATCCCAATCTCGTTGCCACTTTTTACGCCACGCAAACGGCTTATTGCATACTGGGCAAATTTTTTGCGGTAAGTTAAGTTTTTTGTGCGCCATAATTAGGTGTTCTCTTTATTGCTGTTACTGCGAGTTTTGCGTTTTACACGGGTGATTTTTTGAGTCGGAGTCACGTGTTTTTTAAGAATTTTACCTATGGCGCGTTTTACATCGGGCCGCTCTCGGTATTGCCATAGCCGTTCGCGGGCTTCTTTTGAGGCGGTGGTTAAATCAAGCATCGGCTCAGGGTAGTCTTCACCTAGTTTAAAGTCGTTAAATAACGCTTCCATTGGCGTTTGTTGCCAGGGTTGATGTAAATATTCAATGGGGAGCTTTTCAAGTTCGGGGCACCATTTTTTTATAAATGCGCCGGTTGGGTCTTGATCTTCAGATTGTTTAATGGGGTTGTAATGGCGAATAGTATTAATGCCAGTAACCGATGCCTGCATTTGTATTTGCGGATAATGAATACCTGGCTCAAAGTCTAAAAAGTAATTAGCCAGCGGAAAACTTGCTTGTTGCCAACTTATGTTTAAATGATGGGTTACAAAGCTAACTAGCATAGCGCGCATTCTAAAATTAATATAACCGGTGGCTTTTAAACAGCGCATGCAGGCATCAATAATAGGAATACCGGTTTGCCCTTGTGCCCAGCGTTCAATATCGCTAGTAACGTTAGCGTCATCACGATACGGAAATGCATGGTAACCCGGATTTAATGCTTTAAATTCCATGCTGCATTCGCTTTCAAACTTTTGCATAAAATGGCAATGCCAATGTAGGCGAGATACAAACGCAGCAAGCGGACGCTTCCAGCCTTTTTTATCGGGATGGGTTGAATGGTATGCGTCTATCGCCATTTGATACACTTGCCTCAGGCTGATATTTCCCCACGCTAAATAGGGCGATAACCTAGAGCAATGCGTACGGCTTAAGCTTGGGCTGGATATTCCTTTTTGATAACCCTTACCGCGTTCAGCAAAAAAGCTTTGCATTACTTCACGGGCAAGTCGCGGCCCTCCGAGTTGAAAATTGTCATCGTCAGTCGTGTAATTGTCTGGTAACTCTGGCGATTGGTAGTGTGTGAGTGTCACTGTTTTAATGTGTTTCCAATCTGGGATGGCAATTGGCGCTTGCATTGTTTGTTGCCAGCATTCATTCCAATTATTGCGATTTTTTTTACCCCGAATGACAGCCCCCGTTGGTGACTCAAACCAGTTAATCTGATTATGTTGGCACCATGCTTTAATCGCTTTATCGCGCTCAAATGTATTATTTAAGCCGATTTCTTGGTGACTAAAGAGATTAATTATTTCAAACTGGGTGAGTAGCTCTTCAAGCAACGACTGCATATTTTGTTTAAATATGTACACGCAGCTATTAAAGCGATCAAGTTGTTGGTTTAAATCACATAGTGACTGATACACAAAGCGCCAATGTCGCTCGTTATAATGAGCATCTTCGAGTAACAGCGGCTCAAAGTTGTACAGCAATAATGTTGGAAGCCCATTGCTAAACGCATGTTTAAGCGGTTGATGATCGCTTAAGCGTAAATCGCGTTTAAACCAGACAATGTTTATTTTTTGGCGCATGAAATTAAACTATTTGCTAACGGTGTAGTATTAATGAAGATCCAATCTATAAGTACGTATTGCCTAGTACTAGGGTTTAGTTTTTAACTTAAAAGTGAGAAATAATGTTTTTAGATTTAATTCAAAACAACAACCGCTCTGTTTATAGCTACTTAGTTGGCGGTATTAGTCCACGACCGATTGCATGGATAAGCACCCTAAGTAATGAGGGGGTAAGCAATATTGCACCTTACTCTTTTTTTACCGTAGCAAGTTGTCAGCCTGCAGTGCTAAGTGTGACTCAAGTTAACCCCAGTGATAAAGCCAATAAAGATACACTGACAAATTTACTAGCCACCAAAGAATGTGTGGTTAATATTGTTAGTCATGCCTTAGTAGAGCAAATGAACCAAAGCTGCGCTAATTACCCTAATAATGTCAGTGAGTTTGATGAGGCCAGCATAGAGAGAGTCCCAAGCCAGTTAGTTAATCCGCCGAGTGTTGCAGCTTCAAAAGTACGCTATGAATGTAAGCTTCGAGAAGTGATCACTATTTCAGATAAACCAAGCGGTGGCAAAATGATGCTCTTAGATGTAGTGGGAATTTTTATAGATGACGCCACGTTGGTAAATGGCTACATAGATCCGACACGTTTAGATGCAGTAGGTAAAATGGGCGGCGATTACTTTAGCACCACCAAAGATAAGTTTGTACTAAAACGCCCACAACTTTAAAGGTGAGCGTTTTAATTACATCAGGTTAAACAGCACGCTATTTAACCTGAATCTCGTTTAAGAAAATTGAACTAAATGCCTGTTCCGAGATCCGATCTTTCGACCAAGAACGATTGGATAAACAAGGAACAGGCATGATTAAATTAGTTGAATTGTTTTGCGATGTCG
>Ga0207889_1000398_pt1 | contig 11968 bp, 10 predicted proteins | sample LinPmetageLP47_FD_184058 | JGI IMG/M metagenome (GOLD analysis project Ga0207889, IMG submission 184058) | Marine viral communities from the Pacific Ocean - LP-47 (SPAdes) | ecosystem: Environmental > Aquatic > Marine > Oceanic | place: Pacific Ocean | collected 2011-06-12 | reverse complement strand
CGCAATCGAAATCCCGATTGCCACCGGCACCGGCACGAAAAAGCTCGACAGCGGAATCGTCAGCATCGGCTGGCCAAAGGCTGCCGCGCCCTTGATAAAGCCGCCCAGCAGGTAGATCACAACGAGCGCTGCGACAACGGACAGGGTGATCGGGCTGGTATCCGGCATCGGGCGATTCTATCGCGGGCGGCGCATCACCGATCGCCGCTTATTCCTGTTCCTGGCCACGGTCGCGCCGAAAGCGTCGTAACAGTCCACGGCCGGCCAGCCAGAGTCCGCCGGCGACCATTGCCGCAACCATCAGATAAACCCACAGCGCCAGATCCCGCCCAACCGCCAGCACATAAAGATACGGCGCGGAATAACACAGCGCCCAGACGAAAGCGAGCACCGCAAGCGGCTTTTCTCGACGGATATGATGAAACAGCCAGCCGCTGATCAGCAGAAACGGCGGCGTGCTCGCCAGATAGATGAGCACGAACAGCAGCGGGTCCACCTCGTGCGCCTCGGCGATGCTGCTCAGATAATCGATAATGTCGAGCATATAGAGTATCGCCGCCGCACCGCCGTTGTACGAGCAACGGCGGCACGAAACGCAAAGATGTCACGATACGGCCTTTCGGGATCGCTGCACAGCGCCACGACACTGTTACGATTCCACGTCAGACCCATCCATTCACGGCGACAGGACATACCATGCATCCCAGGGCGCTTCGCCATCTCATGAACATCTGGCCGCCGTTTGCCTCCAGCGGAATCCAGGTGGAAAAGATTGCCTCGGACTGGTCGTATGCGCGGGTCGCGCTCAAGATGCGGCCATGGAACCGCAACTATATGGGCACGCAGTTCGGCGGCAACCTGTTCAAGATGTGTGACCCGTTCTGGGCAATCATGGCTATTCAGCGCATGGGCCGCGGATATCTCGTCTGGGACGCCGCCGGTGCGATCGATTTCGTGGCTCCGGGGCGTGAAACGGTATACGCCGAGTTCCGCTTCGACGACGCCCTGCGCGACGAACTCGTCGAGGGCGCAGCCACCGGCAAGAAACAGCTGCGCTGGTTCGAAAACGATATCGTCACCGCCGACGGCACCGTGATTGCCCGCGCCCGCAAGCAGCTCTATATCCGTCGCAAGCCGCAGCGCAACAAACGATAGCGCTGTCTGCAGGCAACGCCTGTGCCGCGGCGGCCACAGCCCGGCACAAGTACGGGCGCGTCGGACGCTAAACCGTTTGTATCACGTGCCCATGGGTGCACAGGCACGTCCCCACACGCCGCCCGGCCCGTGTATTGCCTGACTCTGCGCCGGATCTTTCTTGAACGGCTCGTTCTGGCCTTTTAGTACTCGTGACCCTAACCGATGAACCGCCGACTCATATATCCACCGGCGACCGACGGCCAGCATTGAATCGCGAGCGTCTTGAGCATAGATTCGCTTGCACCGATCGTATTCTGCAGCGGGTTGATGGACTACAAGAACTACTACGAGATTCTGGGCGTCGAACGCCAGGCCAGCGCGGACGAGATCAAGCGCGCCTATCGCAAGCTCGCGCGCAAGTACCATCCGGATGTGAGCAAGGAAGACAACGCCGAGGAGCGCTTCAAGGACGCCAGCGAAGCCTATGAAGTGCTCCGGGACCCCGAGAAACGCGCGGCCTACGATGAGATACCGCCCGGCGTATACGGTGCACGCGGCGGATCGGCGGGCGCTCGTCCAGGTTCCGGCCCGCCCGGCGGCGGACCGTCCGGCTTCGATTTTCAGGGCGGCGGCTTCACCGGCGCCGACGCCTCCGACTTCAGCGACTTCTTCGAGTCCATGTTCGGCCGGGGATCCGCGGGTGGCGGCCGCGGGCCGGCATCGATGCGCGGACAGGACCACACCGCCCGTATCGAGCTGGATCTCGAAGACGCATTCTCCGGCGGCTCGCGCACGGTCACGCTGAACGCGCCGCAGGCCGGCCCCGACGGCCGGGTCGTCAATCGCACGCGCTCGCTCAAGATCAATATTCCCAAGGGCGTGCACGCCGGTCAGCAGCTGCGTCTTAACGGTCAGGGCACGCCGGGGCTGGGCGATGGGCCGGCCGGCGATCTGTATCTGGAAATCGGGTTCCGGCCACACCGGCTTTTCCGCGTCGACGGCAATGATCTGATTCTGGATCTACCGGTCGCCCCCTGGGAGGCCGCACTGGGCGCGACTGTCGCCACGCCGACGCCGGCCGGCAGCGTGGATCTGAAGATTCCGCCCGGCTCGAACGGCGGCCGCCGGCTGCGTCTTAAAGGCCGTGGCCTGCCCGGCAAAACACCGGGCGATCTGTACGCGGTGCTGCGGATCACCCTGCCCCCGGCCGACAGCGAAGAGGCCCGTACACTCTACGAACAGATGGCCGAGCGCATGGCTTTCGATCCACGCGCCGGCATGGGAGTCTGAGTCATGGCACAAACCGGCAATACAAGCTCCGAAACACTCACCTGCGAGATCGTCACCAGCCACACCACGCTGACGCTCGGCCAGCTGTGTCGTTCTGCCGGCGTCCACGCCGAATGGATCACACTGCTCGTCGAGGAAGGCGTGATCGAACCCGAGCCGCGCCAGACACAGTGGATATTCTCCAGTGTTCAACTGCCGCGCGTGCATAGTGCAGCGCGCCTGCAGCGCGATCTGGGGCTGGATATGTCGGGGATCGCGCTGGCGCTGGAACTCATGGACGAAATCAGCGATCTCCGACGCCGTATCGACGCGCTCGAAGAACGGCTCCCCCCTGCTGCCCAGAAAGGCCCTGCGACATGATCATCCGCGAACTCATCCAAGCCTATTACGCCGCCTTCAACGACGGCGACACGCCGCGTTTCCTCGAGCTTCTGGACGACGACGTGGTGCACGACGTCAACCAGGGCGAACGCCAGATCGGCAAGGCCGCTTTCGCCGAGTTCGTAGCGCATATGACGCGCTGCTATCGCGAGCGGCTCGCCGATATCGTGATCATGGACAACGCCGACGGCACGCGTGCCGCGGCCGAATTCGTGGTCCACGGCGAATATATCGGCACAGACGACGGCCTGCCCGAGGCGAACGGACAACGCTATGTGCTGCCCGCCGGTGCCTTCTTTGAAATCGATAACGGCCGCGTAGCGCGTATCAGCAACTACTACAACATGACCGACTGGCTCGCACAGATAGAAAACACGGCATAAGACAAGACGGGCAAGACGCGCGCGCCCGGCTCGCGCCACACGGCTTTTCCGATCAGTCATCCAACCCGGCTTAGCGCTCGCGTGCCGTACTCGCTTTCTGCGCCGTCTTGGCATCGTCCACTGCGGCTGTTCTCCATGGCTGCGGCGCCTGCTCGATAGCGCCGGCGTGTCGCCGCGTTTACTCAATGCTTAGTCGGATGAGAGTTCGTCGATCATCTGTTCGCGCATGACGTATTTCTGCACCTTGCCGGTCACGGTCAGCGGGAAGGCGTCGACGAAACGGACATAGCGCGGAATCTTGTAGTGCGCGATCTCGCCTTCGCAGAATGCGCGCAGGCCGTCTGCGTCGAGTGTCTCACCTGCAGCCAGCTGAACCCAGGCACACAGCTCCTCGCCGTAGCGCTCGTCGGGCACGCCGATAACCTGGACATCGGCCACCGCCGGATGACGATAGAGAAATTCCTCGATCTCGCGCGGATAGACGTTCTCGCCGCCGCGGATGACCATATCCTTGAGGCGACCGATGATCTGGCAGTAGCCGGCGTCGTCCATCACCGCGAGATCGCCCGTATGCATCCAGCGGGCGGCGTCGATGGCCTCGCGGGTCCGCTCGATCTCGTCCCAGTAGCCGAGCATGACGCTGTAGCCGCGCGTACAGAATTCGCCGGGCTGGCCACGCGGCACGATCCGCCCGAGCGTATCGACCAGCTTGAGCTCCAGATGTGGATGCACGCGCCCTACGGTCGAAACGCGTGCTTCCATCGCGTCGTCCACGGCGGTCTGACAGGACACCGGCGAGGTTTCGGTCATGCCGTAGGCGATAGTCACCTCGGCCATGTTCATCTCATCAATGACACGCTGCATGACCGCGCGCGGACACGGCGAGCCGGCCATGATGCCGGTGCGCAGGCTGGCCAGGTCGAAGTCGGCGAAGTCGGGCTGGCCCATTTCCGCGATGAACATCGTCGGCACTCCGAACAAGGCGGTACAGCGCTCGGCTGACACCGCGTCCAGGGTGGCCCGCGCATCAAAGGCACCCGCGGGGTAGACCACCGTGCTGCCGTGCGTGAGCGCCGCCAGATTGCCCATCACCATGCCGAAGCAGTGATACAGCGGCACCGGCACACAGATGATGTCTTCGGCGGTCAGCCGCATGCCGCGGCCCACAAAATAGCCGTTGTTGAGGATGTTGTGGTGCGACAGCGTTGCGCCCTTGGGCCGCCCGGTGGTGCCGCTGGTGAACTGGATATTGATGGCGTCGTCGGCCTGCAGTTCATCGGCCAGTTCGGCCACACGAGCACGCTGCACATCGGTCGCATGGGCCGGCAGATCGGCAAAGTTGAGCATCCCGGGCGTAGGTTCATCACCCAGACGGATCACCGCGCGCAGCGCCGGCAGCGCGCTGCTTTCGAGACGGCCCGGCTCTGCGTTTGCCAGCTCCGGCATGAGTTCGGCCAGCATGGCGAGATAATCGCTGGTCGCGTGCCTGGGCATTACCACCAGCGCCTTCGCGCCCACCTTGGCCAGGGCGTATTCGACCTCGTTGCGGCGATAGGCCGGATTGATATTGACCAGAATCAGGCCGGCTTTCGCGCTCGCATACTGGGTAATCATCCATTCGGCGCAGTTGTGCGCCCAGATACCGATGCGATCCCCCGGCTCCAGACCAAGCCCCAGAAAAGCGGCCGCGTAATCGTCGGCCTGCGTCTTGAGCTCGCGATAGGTATAGCGAATATCCTGGTGCCGGCTGACGAGCGCGGTACGATCTGCGTGGGCGGCCACCGCGCGTTCAAACGCCTGGCCGATCGTGTCACCCAACAACAGCGCATCAGACGCGCCGTGTACATAGCTGACGGCGTTACGCGTCTGTCCCTGATCCTGGTTCATCAATCTCTCCCGCGTGATCCCACGCACCGCATGTTCGGGCGCGCGGTCGTATGCCGCGGCCTCTTTATTCGATGCCTTCGATTACGCCGAACACGACACGATTTCACAAGGGGCGACTGGCCTGCAGGCGAGCCCAGCGCAGTGCTCGCATAGCGCCCGGCGTCATGCCGCGGGAGACAAACCAACGACACGCCGTGTCAGGCCGGGCTTTGGAACACCTCCGGCATGATCAACGGGTCATTCGGTCCAGCCGCAGCAGACTTTGGTCGCAGGACCGTGCAAACACGAGTCGGCACGGCCGACTCGCGCCGCAATCAGAAGGCGCCGCGCCGATAGCGACGATAACGCGGGTACCAGAAATTACGCTCGACCGCCGCGCGCAGCACGTCGTCGGTAGACTGTAGCGCAACCCCTTCCACCTGGGCCTGACGAGCGACCTCGAGTGCAATGAACTGGCTGAGTTCGCGCACCTGTGACAACGGCGGCAGCAGCGCGCCCTCGCCGTTCACGCCCAGAGGCGACATCTCGGCGAGTGCGCGCGAGGCCGCCATGATCATCTTGTCAGTCACGCGACGCGCCTTGGATGCGACCACGCCCAGGCCGATGCCGGGAAAGATATAGGCGTTGTTGCACTGGGCAATCGGAATGGCCCTGCCGTTGATCTCCACCGGTGCGAACGGGCTGCCGGTGGCGACAAGACCCGCGCCACCGGTCCATTCCAGAATCTCGGCCGGTGTGGCCTCGACCTTGGAGGTGGGGTTGGACAACGGCATCACGAACGGATGCGCACAGTGGGCCTGCATACGCTGGATGATCTGCTTGGAGAACAGACCGCGCTGGCCGGAGACGCCGATGAGCACGGTGGGCCGTGCGTTCTCGATGACGGTGAGGATCGGGTCGTTCTCGCTGCTCCAGGCGTCAAGCTCGCCCTTGGCATGGGCCAGTCGGCGCTGAAAGTCCGGAAGGCCCGGCATGTCGTCGGTGAGCAGACCGTAGCGGTCGATCATGAATACGCGCGCCCGCGCCTGTTTTTCGGTCAGTCCTTCGTCGGTCATCGCGACAATGATCTGCTCGGCAATACCACAGCCGGCAGAGCCGGCGCCCACGAAGGCCACCGTCTGGTCGGCCAGCGATTCCTTCTTGGCCTTGCAGGCCGCCAGCAACGAGCCGACACAGACCGCGGCCGTGCCCTGGATATCGTCGTTGAAGCAACACAGTTGGTCGCGATAGCGCGACAGCAGCGGCAGTGCGTTGCGCTGGGCAAAATCCTCGAACTGCAGCAGCACGTTGGGCCAGCGGCGACGTACCGCCTGTATCACCAGATCCACGAACTCGGCGTATTCGCCGTCGCCGATCCGCTCGTGCCGCCACCCCATATACATGTCGTCGTCGAGCAGATCCTGGTTATTAGTGCCCACATCCAGCACCATCGGCAGCGTATAGGCCGGGCTGATACCGCCGCAGGCCGAATACAGCGACAGCTTGCCGATGGGAATGCCCATGCCGCCGATGCCCTGATCACCCAGGCCCAGAATACGTTCGCCGTCGGTGATCACGATCACCTTGACGTTGTCCTTGGTGGCACTGCGAATGATGTCGTCGATGCGATGCCGGTCCGGGTACGAGATGAAGATGCCGCGATGGTTGCGATAGATCTCCGAGAACTTCTCGCAGGCCTGGCCCACCGTGGGCGTATAGATGATCGGCAGCATCTCCTCGAGATGATCCTCCAGCAGACGGAAAAACATGGTCTCGTTATCGTCCTGGATACCGCGCAGGTAGATATGCTTGTCCAGATCATTGGTACAGCTGCTGTACTGCTGATACGCGCGATCCACCTGCTCTTCTATGTTCTCCACGGCCTGCGGCAGCAGCCCGATGAGATTGAACGCCACGCGCTCATCGGCATCGAAGGCGCTGCCCTTGTTGAGCAGCGGCATCTCGAGCAGCGTCGGGCCGGCATAGGGAATATAGAGCGGTCGTTTGGCGCTATCTGTCGCGCTATGTGTTGTCATTGCATCGCATCGTTGAACTGTCCAGAAACCTAGTCTATTGCTTCGAGCCTGTGATGTCGGCCACCGTCGCTGCATCGACCGTCGATTGCTGGCCACCCCATTGCTGTCGCAGATAGGTGGCCAGCGTGGCGATCTCGTCGTCGCTGAGCGTATCGCCGAAGCCCGGCATCTCCTGCACGCGCTCGGTGCCGCCGAACTGACGCGCAGCGATGCCGTCGTGGATGACCTTAAGCAGATTGCGCGGACTGTCCAGGCGCAACGTGGTGTTGCCGGTCATCGCCGAGGCCACATGCGCTGCGCCCTCGCCGTTGGCGCCGTGACAGCCGGCACAGCTGTTGAGATAGAGCTGGCGACCTGGGCCGGCCTCGGCTTCGTTCTTGGCCTGCACGGGCTGCGGCTTCGGCGGGTTTTCGCCCAGCAGGTAACGGCTCATTGCGGACAGGTCGTCATCGTCGAGATATCGCGTACTGTGGTGGAACACCGGATACATCTCGCTGTACATGCTGCCCTGGCGGCTCATGCCCTCGCGCATGAATGTTTCCAGCGAAGCGGCGTCCCAGCCGCGCGCTGCCATCGAGTCGGCCTGCAGGTTCGGCGCTTCATAGCCGGCGATCACTGCGCCTTGAAGATGCTGGTCGCGTTGGATCGCGCCGAGGCTGTTGCGCGGCGTATGACACTGGCCGCAATGGCCCAGCGTATCCACGAGATAGCGCCCACGGCTGGCAGAATCGTCGTCGTCGCTCGCGGCGCCGGCCCTGTCGGACGCATCCGGCTCGGCATACATCCAGTTCCAGAAATTCAGCGTCCAGCGCATCGAGAACGGCCAGGACAGATCGGTTTCGGGGCCCGCCTCGTGTACGCCGTCGATGCTCATGAAATAGGCATACATCGCATCCGAATCTTCACGCGTGATGTTGTGATACGCGGTGTACGGCATGGCCGGATAGAGCTGGGTGCCGTCCGGTAGCTCGCCTTCAGTAAGCACGTGATAGAAATCATCGGCGCTGTAGTTGCCGATACCGTAGTCCGTGTCGGGCGTTATGTTGGTGCCGTAGACATCGCCGAACGGCGTTTCGATCGCTCGACCACCGGCATAGGGCGTGCCGCCCTCGGCGGTATGGCAGGCCGCGCAGTCGGCTGCGCGCGCGAGATATTCACCGCGTTCGATCTGTTGCGCGGCGTCGTCCGGAGCGGCGATGGCCGTACCGGCAGCACAGCCGACCAGCCATACGCCAAGCAGGGTGATACTCATACGCATGATCAACCCTCCACCGTGGTGCCGGGCGTAGCGAGTACGGCGTCACGCACGGCCTCGAAATAACGCACATAGCCGGTACAACGACACAGATGCGATTCCAGCGCCAGGCTGATCGTATCTTCGAGCTTCGAACGCGCGATAGGTTCACGCTTGAGTTTTTCGACCAGTACGGTCGCGGCATTCACAAAACCGGGCGCGCAGTAGCTGCACTGAAACGAGAAGTGGTGCAGAAACTGCTGCTGAACTTCTGACAGCCTGGTGACCTCGCCGTTGGCATCCCGCTCGGCGTGGCCTTCGACGGTACGAATCGATTTGCCTTCGAAATAATGTGCGCCGGTAATACAGGTGCGTATCTCTTGGCTATGGCCGTCGGCGCTATCGACGATAACGGTGCAGGCCCGGCACAGACCGATACCGCAACCGAATCGGGTGCCGGTCAGGTTCCGGTACTCGTTGAGATAGTCGAGCATCATCAGCTCGTCCGGCACATCCTCGACCGGCTGTTTCTCGCCGTTGATGGTGACATTCAGCGGTGTGCGCTTTATAGGATCGGGTGTACTCACAGGACCTCCCGCACGCGTTCGGCGGTAATGGGCAGACGATGGAAATGATGGCCGATGGCATGGGCCACGCCGTTGCCGATGGCGCCGACGATGGGAATCATCACCACTTCGGCGATGCCCTTGGGCGGCTCGGTGCGCGAGACCGGGGGCAGGATCTCCGCGCTCTGCTGCCAGACTGCGACCTCGCTCGCGCGCGGGATGTGGTAGCGGTTGATGTTCCACGTGCCGTTGCCCGGTCCGTCTTCGTACAGCGGCATGTCCTCGTAGAGCGCGTGGCCGATGCCCATGGCAATCCCGCCCTGCAGCTGGCCGGAGACCAACTCCTCGACAATGGTGTTGCCGCACTCCAGGAAGGTGTGATGATTGAGCAGTGTCACTTCGCCAGTGCCGGTATGTACCGCGAGTTCTGCGAGCGTGGCGCACACGCTGTAATAGGTCACGCCTGCGTTGTTGCGTTGCGTCGACGGGAAATACGGGTTCGAGCGATCAAGCAGTTCGAAACCGCGATTCGTGGTCATGCGTGCCTTCTTGGCATCCGGCGCGCCCTGACCGTACTGCACGGCAAGGCCATCCAGTGGCAGATTCTCGCTGGCCCCATCAATCTGATAGTCAGCCCGCGACCACGCCCAGCGATTGAAGGCGTGGGCCATCACACCGGTCACCCGGCCCTGAGCATGGGCACGCTCGGCCAGAAACTCGAGCGACAACGGCTCCATACCGTTGGCCGAGAGCCTGCCGTTCTCCCAGAACGCGTCTTCTTCGCGTACGACATAGGGCGCGGCCTGACCGCCACCGATACCGCGCTGCCAGTATTCAAGCGCCACCGGCCATAGCCCATGACGAAAGATCACGCGCGCGGCCTCTATAGTCGGAAACGACATGTAATAAGCGGAGTTGCTCGCGCTCGAAGCCTGCAACAGCATGGGCGTCCAGCGCGGATCCGACTGATCGCCGTCCTGCTGCTGCTGAGACATGAGATACGGGTCGCCCGTGGACGTCATGGCCAGGTCGTCCCACTCGGTTTCAGCGGTATGTACAACATCAGCGGCGCGCCCCAGCCAGGCAGACACGACGGCGGCCTGACTGGTCGAATAACCCGTGCCCATCTCGGCACCTGTGTTACGAACCTCGATACGCCCGTCCGGCATCAGCTGGACCTGCGAATAGATCGCCTCGGCGCCGTGGCCGAAATCCTTCTGTACACAGGCAAAGCCCACCCCATAGCAATGCTGGGGATGCTCGGCCTCGTAGGCGTTCTTGCGCTGTTCGCGCTGGGTCCATATCTCGTGCTGCTGTGCCCTGTGCAGGATTTCCTCGCCGCGCAGATGGCCGGCCGGAATCGCGCCCTGGGTATTCTTCATCCCGGACTTGAACACGTTGGCCAGACGCAGCTCGATTGGATCCATTTCAAGCTGGGCGGCGATCTCGTCGACCATGACTTCGGTCGCGGCCATGGTCTGTATGGTGCCGTAGCCGCGCATGGAGCCGGCTTCGGGCATGCGTGAGTACTCGGCGGTGGCCGTGAGATCGCTGTTGGGCATGTAGTAGATGCCCTGGGCGGCCGTGGTGCCTACGAACGCGACCGAATTGGAGTAGTTGGCGCGCCCGCCGCCGTTGGCGGTCAGGTCCTGCTTGAAGATCTGGAACTTGCCGCTCTTGCGCTCGACCGCCAAGCGATTGCGGATCGTGAAGGGATGGCGCTTCATGGTCGCCTGGAACTGCTCGTAGCGATCGTTGGCCAGGCGCACCGGGTGACCGTCGCCGTAGTAGGCCGCGAGCATGCCGTAATAGGGAAAGATGGAATTGTCTTTCGAGCCGTAGCCGACCGTATAGGTCGGATGCAGGAAGAATCGGTTGCTGGTGAACGTGCTGCTGCCGTGTATGCCGGCCATGCGTTCGACCAGTTCACCCGGCGACTGGCTGCCACAGACCACGTGCATGTCGCCGGCTTGCGCGTCATACCAGCAGTTGGCGTTGTCGGCTTCCATAGCGAAATGGTCGATATAGGGCGTGTGGTACTCGCCGTCGAACACCAGCCAGTCGTCCGGCGGGTTATCCAGCTGCTGGGCCAGCGACTCCGCGTGATACATCGCGCGCTGGTTGTCCTTGCCATTCTCTAGCGCCTGCGGCCAGACGGGGTGGCGCTTGCGAAAATCCGGATAGAGCACGGTTTCCTGCAAGGCAGAAAAGCGGTCTTCAGCGTACGGCGTATCCCCGCCGACACGGATATACCGGAACGCGCCATAAGGCGGTTTTTCCGGCAGCGCCGTCTCGACGCCGTAGATCACGACATTCTCGGCGGCACGCACCCGTTTTCTGGCCACATTGAAACGCGCGAAATCGTGATAGATCAACATCGCCACGGGATAGCCGAGATACAGCGGCGTCTGCCCTTCGGGCAGAAAGAACTCGGGCCCGTAGTAATCGGGAACCTGGATATTATCGCGGGCCATGTCTTGTGCGGTCACCACGCGATCAGGGGAGAGCCCGGCATCCTCGAGAGCCGACAGGTCGATACCGTCGAATATGCGGTCGCAGCGCGTGGCACGCACGATGAACGCGTGCGCCTGAGTATCGGGCCAGTGCGGCATATCGCGGGCACGAATATCACGCGCGAAGACCTTGCCGCCGGTGACCTTGGCCACGCCGTCGAGCCGGAACTGCATACCCACGCCGGGCTTCCAGACCTGATTCGTGGGGGTAAGCAGCTCCTGCTCAAACAGCGATGCGAACGCAGGGCTGGCCAGGTTCGCGACATAGACACTCACGCCGGTCACCATCGAGCGCTTGAGAAACTGGCGGCGTGACGAACTGAACTTCTTCATGGTTGCTCCCCGGAGCGATTGACCACTATGACTGACTCTACGCCCGGCGCGACCGGTGCCATAGAGAGTTTTGCTGCAGCGCTCAGGCGTTGACCAGCGCCGTCGCAGCGGCGTTATGCCGAGCAATGAGCGTGGGCAGATCGACGCCGAGCAGTTCACCGCGATACACGCGCAGGCGGCCGTTGATGACGCTCAGATCCACCCGCGGCGGCATACAGAACACCAGGGC
>Ga0207889_1000390_pt1 | contig 12108 bp, 15 predicted proteins | sample LinPmetageLP47_FD_184058 | JGI IMG/M metagenome (GOLD analysis project Ga0207889, IMG submission 184058) | Marine viral communities from the Pacific Ocean - LP-47 (SPAdes) | ecosystem: Environmental > Aquatic > Marine > Oceanic | place: Pacific Ocean | collected 2011-06-12 | reverse complement strand
CATCACGTCGATGAAACGCGGGTCCCAATCTGCGGCCTTCCAAAGCAACGGGTAGAGCAGGGCCGCGACACCCAGCACCGCGATGTGCTGGACCCAGACGAACAAGAGCACCGATCCGAAGAGCCAGACCATCGCGTACATGATGGGCAGGCCCAAAAGCTTCGGCGGGCGCACGAGCCCGAGAAAGAGAGGCGAGCGTTCAGCCACCGGCAAAGACCGCGGCAACGATGGTGGGGGCGGCCGCAACACCGGCGATGCCCACGAGGACCCAAAGCGCCTGGCGCAGATCGATGATGTTGAAGAACCAGCTGAGAAAGACCCCGAGAACGGCAAGCGTCGCGATGACAACGCCAAGTGGGCCAGTCAGCGCATCGACAATGCCCTGCAACAAGCTCTGGATCGGGGAGAGATCGATGCTCTGTGCAAGGGCGGGCTCGGCAATGAACAGGAATAGCGCCAGCGAGGCGACAAAGAGGTTTGAAATCTGTTTCATGAATTTGATCCTTCCAATCGGGCCACGACAGCCATGACGCGGGCCACGTGGTTCTGGGTTTCTCGGTAAGGGGGAATGCCACCGTGTTGGCGCACGGCGTCGGGACCAGCGTTGTAGGCCGCCAGCGCCAGATGCGGATCGCCGAACGTCTCCAGCATCATCGCGAGGTAGCGGGCAGAGCCGTCGAGGTTCTGTTGGGGGTCACGCGGGTCAACGCCGAGGTCGCGCGCTGTTGCGGGCATCAATTGACCGAGGCCGATGGCACCTGCACTTGAAATCGCATCCTGCCGGTAGGCGCTCTCAACCTCGATATTGGCCCGATAGAGAGCCAGCCAATCCGTCACGGAAAGCCCCGCGCGACGCAGGCCGGGATGGCCGGCATAGCGCAAAGCCGTGGTCTGAATCCCGGAGAGGACATCTGCGTGGGGCAGGGGAGTCGGGCGGGCAAGGGCCGCGACTTGGACGCCCTCTTGCTCGGCCTCTAACTCGCCGAAGATAGCGATCCCATCGTAGGCCGAACCCTGACCAATGCCGTCATTGTAGTTCCGGGCAAAACCGCTCTGAGACCGGGATGGGGTCAGAGAGCCGTCGCTCTCCATGACCAGGACCATTTGCGCTGAGGCTGGCGCGGCGACCAGCCAGAGACAGACAAGGCTAGGTGTCAGCGCCCTTGTCTGATGGGGCTTTTTCTGACGGCGCAAGTTTGTGCGTACGGCTTGTGCCCGCCTCAAGCGGCAGATCGACATGCGCAAAGCCAAGGCCAATGAAGAATGACACCACGCCGGAGATCGTCTTGAACTCGCGGATCTTGATATCGTTGTAGGTCGTCCGAGTGCGGGCGGTGACGAGGAGCTTTTCCACGCCTTCGTTGGTGACCACACGCATGATCCAGACCCCGTAATAGCTGGGGCCTTTCTTGTGTGCCGACTCCTGGCACAGGATTTCTGCGCTATAGCCGCTTTCCACGAGTTCGCGGAACCTGGCTTCCGTAACCACATTTGGTGCTTCGATGTCCCAGTTCATGGCCCGGCTCACGCTTTCTCCAATGGCGCGACCCCAGGCATTCCTACTTGAAGCCCAGAGTTACGATAGTATATTGTCAACCGCAAGATGTAATATCGTGCTTTAGCTGTAGTTTGGTCACGCAAACACTAGTCACGGCCAGTGTCTGCGATCAAGGAGATAACAGGTTTGAGAAACCCAAGGTTGACATGCCTGCTCCCATTGCAAGCTATGGCCCTTCTGATCTGCGTTCCCGGACCGGTTTTGGCGGAATCCTGCTTTGCGCCATCCCGCCCTTTCCTGCCAAGCGATTCGCAGGCCGCGCGGGACTATGCGGATATCATCCGTGGCGATTTCGAAGACTACATCCAGGATATCCAGAGCTACTTCCGTTGCCTCGACAGCGAACGCGCCCGCGCTTTCGAGGAAGCGCGCGAAGTCAGCGAGGAATATGGCCGATTTCTACAATCGGTAGGGGATTGATGGGCAACCTCGGGAGCATCAGACTTGCAGCCCATGGAAACCAGACGCCGATAACACCCTCATATATCTACTTTTTAGATAACAGATTTCATCCGCTAGCGACGTCACAAAAGGTATGTGACGCGTGGCAAAGACAATCAGAAGCACGGGACAGGTGGCACTTTGCCAGGCGTTGGTCGACGCGCGTAAAAGCGCAGGCTTGGGCCAGGACGACTTGGCGGACAGGCTCAAGTGCCATCAATCTCTCGTGGCACGCCTCGAAAGCGGTGAACGCCGGATCGACGTCGTCGAACTGGTCGTTCTGGCGCGCGCCATCGGCTTTGACCCCTTCGAGGTTTTGGCGATCGTCGAAGCCGCCACGGAGCCCGACCACAGGATTTAAGCAATTTCATCAATCGAGAGCACGGGAGCTGACTTCTCCCGTTGTGAATTCGTTACCGCGAGGACGAACAGTGACCGATTTTAACGAGGCCCGGCATATGGTTGCAGCAAACGCTTTGGATCTGAGCTGCTATCCGCAACGCCAATTTGCAGGAAGTCAGTAAACAGTGAACGAAAATGAGGTCGAAGGCGTCGCGATCGCCAATTTGATCGCAGCCGATGAAAAAACCATTGTCGGCTGGGTATATCGCTGGAACACAGGTGCTCTGGCAATCCGGTGGGACATGCATGGCCCACAGCGCGTCTCAAGGATTTACCCGGATCTTAGCGATGCCGATAAAGCTGAAATCGACTTCGCGTCTCTCACGCAGCTGCCCTGTCGCGACGACTGACATGGAAGACTATGGCCTTTATGGCCGTCGATTGTGTGCTTGTGCCTGCGTTACAGGTTTAATCTTTACAAGGCTCTGTGCGACGTCGCGGCGCCTCAACAGTCAGTAATTGACCTGCTCGAAGCCGTAATTCCCGCTATAGTCACGCCACTCCGCGAAGACGGATCTGTGATAAATGCTCGGACAGTGCTCGCCCCATCGCTCGAGACCGGCATGCGCAGCAGGCAGCGCTGCGGGTGACGACGCCCTCCAGGAAAAATCGCCCTGGATCCCGTAGGTGCCGAGGACAACGACGGCACTGCGGTTGCAGTCGCCATCTCGCCCGGATTCGTGCTGGCGAGCATAACGAACGTCAAAGACGCGAATAGAGCGCACGAAATTGAATTCCGGCCCGCTGATATCGATGTCGGCGCGGTCTTCTACGAGCTGGAGGGCGTAATCAGCCCTTACGAGGTTGTCCCAAGCCGCGTTGGAGCCTTTCAGCCCGAGCATTCCGCCTGCCTCGGCTGCCTGATCAAAAAGCGGGGTTGAAGAGTTTGGTGGGGTTCCTGAACCACCATATAGGGCATCGAAGATCCGGTCCGTGGGGCGCGACCTGGCAGGACCATCGTAAGACGCACCCATGGGGCAGCGCCAAATCTGAAGCGGCGGCTCCACCGGCCAAGGTGTGATGCGCCGGATGAACTCGGCCCGCGCGCGTGCGCATGGCACAGAAGCCGGCCAGCCACCGGACAAACACAGCAAGATGGCGCAGTCGATCGGATAGGTTTGGGCGCGGGCTTGCGTGGGAACTGTTGGGCCGGACAAGGCGAGAGCTAAAAAGGCCGCCAGAGCGAGGTTTTTGAATTCGAAACGCATGGCAAGGACCCTTGACAATCTTCACCCAGCATACATACGAAAATATACTATTGCAACATTGATGATGCGTATAACAGTTGCGGTGATCAGCAAGATCGCGAGCTGACAGCGTCGGCTTGCCCACCCTGAGGAAACCATGCGTTCCAGCGATTAGCCTTGATCGCATTGATTGCGATGATTACACTCCTATCAGGAGGAGATCATGGCAAGCATTACCATCCGGAACCTTGACGATGACGTGAAGCGCCGCCTTCGCATCCGTGCGGCTGAGCACGGCCGTTCGATGGAAGAGGAGGCGCGCGAGATCTTGCGCCATGTTGTCGGCGAAGCGAAGCCATCCCACGATCTTGCCGCGGCCATCCGCGAGCGGGTCGCGCCTCTGGGTGGCGTTGATCTCGACCTTCCGCAGCGTGAAGCCATGCGTGAACCGCCCGCGTTCGACCAGGCCTGACGCATGATCATCCTCGACACGAATGTCCTCTCTGAGCTGTTGCGCCCGGCTCCCGAGCCGAGGGTCGAGCAATGGCTGTCGGCGCAGGACGGGCTCAACGTCTACCTGACCTCGATATCGGAAGCGGAACTGCGCTACGGCCTCGCGATCATGGGGAACGGCAAGCGGCGCGCCGCGCTGGTTGATGCAGTGGACAGCATCCTGCGTGAGGACCTTGCGGGGCGCATTCTGCCTTTCGACAGCGCCGCCGCGCAGTCCTATGCCGCCATCTCCGCCGCACGACGGTCCGCCGGGCGACCGATCACCCAGGCCGATTGCCAGATTGCCTCAATTGCCCACACCCGTGGTGCCTCCGTCGCCACGCGCAACACGCCTGACTTCGAGGGTTGCGAGATCGACCTGATCAACCCCTGGACTACCGCATGAACGCCGTTGAGATTGAACAAGCCGTTTCCGAACTCGCCGAGCAGCCCTTTGATGCGGCAGAGTTCCCCTATGCCTTCCTCATGGCCTTCGGAAACAAGGAGACGACAATCAAGCGCCTGCGCACCGGCGCATCGAACAAGTCCGACATCGGCGGCGTCCTGCAGACCAACAACATCCACCTTGCGACCTGCGTCCCGGGCGAAATCGCGGCAACCCTCGCCGCCCTGCGCGAAAGCCCTGCCACCTCCCGCGCCAAGGCGAAGTTCATCCTCGCCACTGACGGCATCGACCTCGAGGCCGAGGACATCACCACCGGCGAGACCATCGCCTGCCGCTACACCGATTTCCCCGATCACTTCGGCTTCTTCCTGCCGCTCGCCGGCATCTCTACCGTCAAGCAGATCCGCGAAAGTGCGTTTGACATCCGCGCCACCAGCCGCCTCAACCGGCTCTATGTCGAGCTGATCAAGGACAACCCCGACTGGGGCAGCGCCGAAAAACGCCACGACATGAACCATTTCATGGCGCGGCTGATCTTCTGCTTCTTCGCCGAAGACACCGACATCTTCGTCAGCGACAACCTGTTCACCGCCACCATCGACCAGATGGCGAACCGCGACGGGTCGAACACGCACGAAGTCATCGGCGAGATCTTCCGTGCGATGAACACCGCCATCCCCAAACGGGCCGAGGCCAAGCTGCCCCGCTGGGCCGACACCTTTCCCTATGTGAACGGTGGCCTCTTCTCGGGCAGCACCGATGTGCCGCGCTTTTCCAAGATCGCGCAGCGCTACCTGTCCCATATCGGCAGCCTCGACTGGACACAGATCAACCCCGATATTTTCGGCTCGATGATCCAGGCCGTCGCGGATGAGGTGGAACGCTCGGTCCTCGGCATGCACTACACGTCCGTGCCGAACATTCTGAAGGTGCTGAACCCGCTCTTCCTAGATGATCTGCGGGCAGAACTGGAGGCGGCGGGCGACAACGCCCGCAAGCTGGCCAATCTGCGCGCCCGCATGGCCAAGATCCGCGTGTTCGACCCCGCCTGCGGGTCGGGCAACTTCCTTGTGATCGCCTACAAGGAAATGCGCGCGATCGAGTATGAGATCAACAAGCGCCGGGGCGAGCCGCTGCGCCGCACCGACATTCCCCTGACCAACTATCGCGGGATCGAACTACGCGACTTCTCGGCCGAGATCGCGCGGCTGGCGCTGATCATCGCGGAATATCAATGCGACGTGACCTATCGCGGCCAGAAAGAGGCGTTGGCCGAGTTCCTGCCGCTAGACGCGCAGAACTGGATCACCTGTGGCAACGCCCTGCGGCTGGACTGGCTGTCGGTCTGCCCGCCCACGGGGACGGGGGTGAAGTTTCAAGCGGATGACTTGTTCATGTCGCCGCTGGATCAGGCGCAGATCGATTTCGCGAATGAAGGAGGCGAGACGTATGTTTGCGGAAACCCGCCTTATGTCGGCGACAAATATCAGACCAAGGAGCAAAAGGACGATCTGAACGCGCTGCTACCAGGAAACAAAAAAGTACGTGCAATTGACTACATCGCGGGTTGGTTCTGGAAGGCATCGGACTTCATCAAGTATGGCGGCTGTTTCGCGTTTGTTTCTACAAACTCGATTTGCCAAGGTGTCCAAGTTCCGTTGATCTGGCCCCGAATTTTTCAGAACGGACAAGAAATATTTTTCGGACATCAGAACTTTCTTTGGGGCAATAATGCGAGCAAGAATGCTCAGGTCACCTGTGTGATCGTTGGGATCGCCGCTGTTGGTGAACGGTCCAAAGCTATTTATGGAGCTGACTTCATGAAGTCAGTCGAAGCCATAAATGCATACCTCACCGAAGGGGCCAATATTATTGTTGAACGTGCCTCTGAACCAATTGCAGAGATAGCGACAATGTTCGGCGGCAACATACCGCGGGATCAGGGCAACCTGTTACTGTCGCCTGACGAAGCGAACGATCTCTTGGAAGGTTTCCCTCAGGCATCTCCTCTCGTGAAGCCAATTGTAGGATCGAGCGAGTTCATCAATGGGCAACAAAGATATTGTCTTTGGATTGAAGATCACCAAGCAGAACTTGCATTCTCAATACCTCCGATTGCGGAACGTTTGGAGCGCATTCGAATCTACCGACAGGGTGGGAGCGAGCGCGGCAAAGCGGGCTTGCTGACGCCGTACAAGTTCGAGCGAACAATCATTGGAGAAGTAAATTCCATCGTCGTTCCAAGCGTATCCTCTGAACGTCGAGAATACCTGCCGTGTGGCTTGATGCCCAGTGACGTTCGCGTATCCAATCTCGCTCTCGCATTATACGATGCCCCGCTCTGGAACATGGCGCTGATCGCCTCGCGCCTGCATCTGGTCTGGATCGCCACGGTTTGCGGGAAGCTGGAAACTCGATATCGCTACTCTAACACCATGGGCTGGAACACCTTCCCCGTCCCGAAACTGACCGAAAAGAACCGCGCCGACCTGACAGCGGCGGCCGAAGGTATCCTTCTGGCCCGCGAGGCGCATTTCCCCGCCACCATCGCCGACCTCTACGACCCCGAAAAAATGCCCGCCAACCTCCGCGCAGCGCATGACCACAACGACGAGGTGCTGGAACGCATCTACATCGGCCGCCGTTTCCGCAACGACACCGAACGGCTGGAAAAACTGTTCGAGATGTACACGAAGATGACGACGAAGGTGAGCGCATGAGCGACTTTAACAGCATGACGTTGATGGCAGCGGGCGAGATGATTGCTGAAATGTCGACACAAACCGCTTTCTCGTCTCTCACCCTAGGGTGGGGTGTTGACGAATTCTGTGGTTCTGGATCGGTAGCATCGAAGGCCATTGAAATGGTTCGGTTCGCAAGAAGCAGTATGGGGGGACGTTCTGTTCCGACGGTCAACGGAAACTGTGACCTAAGCAGAGCCATGATTGAGCATGCAATTACGGCATCCGAGCAAAGCAAGCGCAACAAGCCAGATGTCTGGTTGCGTCTTCTTGCTGGTCTGAAAATGGATGGCTTCACACTTGTGGAAGAGGAGGTTCCAGACCCAATGGGCAGATCTTCCATTTTCGATGACGCTCCAAGGGTCATTACACAGACTGTTCTCAGGCGGATGCTGCCTGAGGATGTACCTGAGACAGATTTTCGAGAGGCGACCAGCGAAATTGAGGCCTTACTTGGTCGGCACGGGTTGGGCGCCGCCAAGGGGCATTTGGATCAAGCGATTCAGAACTTTTCGCAAGGGAACTGGTCTTCCGCCAACGCGATGATCAGAGATTTCTATCAGGAACTGCTGGACAAAATTGCGGAGTATTTTGGATGTGATCCTAAGGTTAGCGATGACGCAAAGAGGCAATATCTTGCAGATACAAAATCGGGACCGTTCCTACTTCACGAATACAATGAGTGGGAGAACGACAGAGGCAAACCTGCGTACGTATTGGGGTTGTGGGCAAGATTGCATCCGCACGGCAGCCATCCGGGCCTGTCAGATGAAGAAGATTGTGCTTTTCGGTTTCAAATAATCCTGATCACAGCCCGCATATTTTTAAGACGTTTTGATAAGCGGGTGAGAGGTCAATGATCAAAGGTTTTCCCTCCATTTCGATTATTTATGCCACCAACGGTAGCCCGGCCAAGCCGAACGACCTGGGCCGGCGAGCAATACAGGAATGCCCCTACGACAAACGCTACCCAGGCGTGGTGGGTCAGAAAGTGGACACACTATGACCCTTGACCCTGTCATGAGCGCGGAACGCACCCGCAGGTTGGTGGACGATCTGCGTGCCAAACCAGCGGAAACCACATGGATCGAGTTCAAGGAAAACAATGCCGACGGGCCGTTGATCGGCAAGCTGATCTCTGCCTTGTCCAATGCTGCACGGCTGGCCGATCAGCACTATGCCTATGTGGTCTGGGGGGTGCGAGACGGCGATCATGCGGTTGTCGGCACGAGTTTCGAGCCGACCGTGAAAAAGGAGAAGGGGCAGCCGCTCGAACTGTGGGTGGCCAACCACCTCCAGCCGGGCATCGAGTTCCGGTTCGAAGAGGTCGATCATGACGGGCAGCGCCTGATCCTGCTGACTATCCCCGCCGCCGCAACCGCTCCGGTAGAGTTTGACCGGACCGCCTATTTGCGCATCGGCAGTGCCACGCCGCGCCTGTCCGACCATCCGGAACGCCTGCGTGCCCTCTGGAGCAAGTTGCAGCCCTACGCTTGGGAGACAGGCGTCGCGGCGCAGTTCCTGTCCGGCGACGACGTTCTTGCGCGGCTGAATTACGCCAACTACTTCGATCTTACGGGCCAGCCCTTGCCGGATAACAGGCAGGGGATCTTCGACAAGCTATTGGCAGATCGTCTGATCCAGAAAGATGTAAGCGACCGCTGGAACATTACCAATCTGGGCGCAATCCTGTATGCCAAGAAACTTTCCGATTTCGGCCCCTCTGTAGAGCGCAAAGGGGTTCGTTTCGTGGCCTATGCTGGCACCGGACGTGCAGATGACGTGAGCCACCGCCAGGACGGCCAGCGCGGCTATGCAGCGGGATTTCAGGGGCTGGTGGATTACATCGACGGCCTTCTGCCCCGCAACGAATTGATTGGTAAAGCATTCCGCGAGGAGCGTCCGCTCTACCCGTCGATAGCGATCCGCGAATTGATCGCCAACGCATTGATCCACCAGGACATGACGATCACCGGTGCCGGTCCACTCATCGAGTTATTCAGCGATCGCATGGAGATCACGAACCCGGGCGCCCCCTTGGTTAGCCCCGACCGGTTTTTGGACTCGCCCCCGCGTTCCCGAAATGAAGCTCTTGCTTCCTTGATGCGGCGCATGAAACTTTGCGAAGAACAAGGCACCGGCATCGACAAGGTGATCTCGGCGGTTGAGCTACACCAGTTGCCCCCACCGGATTTCCGCATGGAGGGAGACGCCGTGCGCGTGGTTCTGTTTGCACCACGCCGCTTTGCGGACATGACACCGGAAGAAGCCGTGCGAGCGTGTTACCAACATGCCGCGCTCAAATACGTAGGCGGTCAGAAGATGACGAACGCGACACTTCGGGAGCGGCTCGGCATCGACGACCAGAACGCTGCGCAGGCGTCGCGGGTTATTCGCGCAACGCTGGATGCTGGTCTGATCCGTCCTGCGGATGCTGAACGCCCTCGTGCTGGCTATGTCCCCTCATGGGCGTGACAGGGATAACATTTGATCGGGTTTTGATTGTGCGTATGTGGGCTAGAGGGCGTAAATTGGAAAATACATATAAATCATACTGTTACGATAGGCGTGGTGCGGTATCGCTACTTGATCGGGTTTTGATTGCCTGCCCTAAAGCGAATGATTCTGCGCCCCTCAGAAGGAAAACATCATGACAAAGCAAGTTCCTTCCGTCTCTGTCAATTACGCGGCCAATGGAAGCTCGACCAAATCGAACGAGCTTGGCATGCGCGAAATGCAAGAGGGTGCCTATGAGAAGCGGGGCGAGCAATACCTGCTGATCAAGTCGCCGCCGGCATCTGGCAAAAGCCGCGCGCTCATGTTCATAGCACTCGACAAGCTATACAACCAGGGCCTGCGTCAGGCCATCGTCGTGGTGCCAGAAAAATCCATCGGGTCCAGCTTCAACGACGAGCCACTGAGCAAGTACGGCTTCTGGGCAGACTGGACCGTGCAACCGCGATGGAACCTGTGCAACGCTCCCGGCGGGGATGATGGCAAAGTGGGCGCTGTCGGCAAGTTCTTGGCGAGCGACGACAAGGTTCTGGTCTGCACCCACGCGACCTTTCGGTTCGCCGTGGACAAGTTCGGGATTGAAGCGTTTGACGATCGGCTCATCGCGGTAGACGAGTTTCACCACGTCTCTGCCAACCCTGATAATAAGCTGGGCACGCATCTGGGCGCCCTTGTTGCGCGCGACAAGGTGCATCTGGTTGCGATGACCGGGTCCTATTTCCGCGGCGATGCCGAAGCCGTTCTGTCGCCCGAAGATGAGGCAAAGTTCGATACCTTCACCTATACCTACTATCAGCAATTGAATGGCTACAAATACCTCAAGACGCTTGACATCGGTTATTTCTTCTATTCCGGGTCCTATGCGGACGACATTCTCAAGGTTTTGGATCCGACCGAGAAGACGATCCTTCACATCCCGAACGTGAACTCGCGCGAAAGCACCAAGGACAAGCATCGCGAGGTCGAGCATATCATTGACGCCCTGGGCGATTGGCAGGGAGCGGATCCCATCACAGGCTTTCAGCTGGTCAAGACGCCCGAGGAGCGGGTGCTGCGCATCGCCGATCTGGTCGATGATGAACCGGCCAAGCGGGACAAGGTGTCCAACGCACTGAAGGACCCTGCGCATAAGAACAACCGCGACCATGTCGACATCATCATCGCCCTCGGGATGGCGAAAGAAGGGTTTGACTGGATCTGGTGCGAACACGCCCTGACGGTGGGTTATCGCGCCAGCCTGACGGAGATCGTGCAGATCATCGGCCGTGCCACCCGCGATGCCGAGGGCAAGATGCGCGCGCGCTTCACCAACCTTATCGCGGAGCCCGACGCCGCGGCCGAAGCCGTGACCGAGGCAGTCAACGATACACTGAAAGCGATCGCAGCGAGCCTGCTGATGGAACAGGTGCTGGCCCCGCGTTTCAACTTCACACCCAAGACCGTGAAAAGTGGCCCTGTCGAAGGGTTTGATTACGGTGAGGGCGGCTATGATCCCAACAAGGAAAACGTCGGCTTCGACGAGGCCAGCGGGCAGTTCCAGATCGAAATCAAAGGCCTGGTCGAACCCAAGAGCAAGGAAGCCAAGCGCATCTGCCAAGAGGACCTCAATGAGGTCATCACAGCTTTCGTTCAGGACAAGACTACGATCGAACGGGGTCTCTTCGACGAAGAGCTGGTGCCGGAGGAACTGACGCAGGTCCGCATGGGCAAGATTGTCGGTGCTAGGTTCCCAGAGCTAGATGCAGAGGATCAGGAAGCGGTGCGCCAACACGCAGTTGCTGCGCTGAACCTGACCCAAAAGGCAAAAGAGATCGCGCTGTCGAACCGCGATGACACAGAAACAACCGGCAATACCGCCTTGATCGACGGGGTGCGCAAATTCGCAATGGACGTGCGCGAACTCGACATCGACCTGATTGATCGCATCAACCCGTTCGGCGAAGCCTACTCGATTCTGGCAAAGACTATGAGCGAGGAAAGCCTTCGGCAGGTCCAGGCCGTCATCTCGGCGAAAAAAGTGCAACTGTCACCGGATGAGGCGCGCGATCTTGCGAAGCGAGCCGTCAAGTTCAAGCAAGAGCGAGGCCGCCTGCCGTCGATTACTTCACCGGACCCGTGGGAAAAGAAAATGGCCGAAGGTGTGGCTTATCTCGCGCGCATGAAGCAGGAAGCTGCCAATGGCTAAGAGTTTCACCGACGAAGATGATGCCCTCCTTGCTGAGCTTGGCGTCGAGGTCGAATGAACCGCCCCGGGTTTACCGGAGGGCAAAACTTTCGGAGAATTGCCCATTATGGAACAGTCACACAACAAGAAGACCTCGAAGCCGTATTCACCTGAGTTCCGCGAACGTGCGGTGCGGTTGGCGA
>Ga0207889_1000374_pt1 | contig 12543 bp, 10 predicted proteins | sample LinPmetageLP47_FD_184058 | JGI IMG/M metagenome (GOLD analysis project Ga0207889, IMG submission 184058) | Marine viral communities from the Pacific Ocean - LP-47 (SPAdes) | ecosystem: Environmental > Aquatic > Marine > Oceanic | place: Pacific Ocean | collected 2011-06-12 | reverse complement strand
CCTCTTCTGGCGTGTAGCCCGCGCCGACCACGGCGATTTGCATCGCTTGTTCTTGGAACAGCGGAACGCCCAGGGTCTTGCGCGTGACCTCTTCGAGTGCGGGACCAAAGGGTTCGGCGGCCTCTAGACCTTGTCGCCGGCGCAGATAGGGTTTGACCATCCCCCCCTGAATCGGGCCCGGGCGCACAATGGCAACCTCGATCACCAGATCATAAAATTCGGCAGGCTTCATCCGCGGCAAGAAATTCATCTGTGCGCGGCTTTCGACCTGAAATACCCCCACCGCATCGGCACGGGTCAGCATGTCGTATGTGGGTTTATCCCCTTGGGGAACAGTGGCCAGCGTCAGATGCTTTTTCTCGTGATTTTCCAACAATGCAAAGGCCTTGCGGATACAGGTCAGCATCCCGAGGCTCAGGACATCAATCTTTAGAATACCCAACGCGTCGATATCGTCCTTGTCCCATTCGATAACGGTGCGCGCGTCCATTGCGGCATTTTCGATGGGGCACAGTTCATCCAACCGCCCTTGGGTGATGATAAAGCCGCCCACGTGCTGCGATAAATGTCGGGGGAACCCGATGAGTTCGCCGATCAGCCGCAGTGTTTGCGACAGCCGGCGATCACCAGGGTTCAGCCCCAATTCGCGCATCCGTTCGGGGTCGGCCCCATCATTCGAAATGCCCCAAATTTGGCCGGACAGCCCTGCAGTTACATCTTGGGACAGCCCCATGACCTTACCAACTTCGCGGATCGCTGCCCGCGACCGGAAATGGATAACGGTCGCGCAAAGCCCGGCGCGATGACGTCCGTATTTTTCATAAATCCACTGGATGATTTCTTCGCGGCGTTCGTGTTCAAAATCGACATCGATATCAGGAGGCTCGCCGCGATGCCGCGAGATAAACCGTTCAAAGACCATGCCAATCATATCGGGGCTGACGTCGGTAATGCCCAGAAGATAGCAGATGATCGAATTTGCCGCCGATCCGCGACCCTGACATAGAATACCGCGGCGGTTTGCCTCGGCGACAATGTCGTGGACCGTCAAAAAATACGCGGCATAGCCGAGCTCGTCCACAAGCCGCAGTTCCTTGTCCAGCAAGGCATAGACGCGATCCGAAGCGCCCTCAGGATAGCGCCGTCGAAGCCCCGCACGGGCCAGATGCTGTAGCCGATCCTGTGGGCTGCGTCCTTCCGCCCTCTCATCGGGGTAATCATATTTCAGCTCGGATAGATCAAAGCTGCAGCGTGTCGCAATTTCAATCGTGCGGCGCAGTGCAGCGGGGTGATGGCGATAAAGACGGGCCATATCAGCAGCCGGTTTCAGACGGCGTTCCCCATTTGGCAGGGCATCTGTTCCGATGCCGTCAATTGTGATGCCCTTGCGCAAGCACGTCAGCACATCTGCCAGCTGCCGCCGTGCGCTGTGGTGCATCAGCACATCGCCGACCGCCACCATCGGGGCAGACGCACGCAACGCCAGTGCGGCACAGTCGTTGAACCACGCCTGATCAGACCCGTCATACCGCGGGGTTGCACCTAGAAAAACGGATCTGGGATAGCGGCGCGCCAGTTTTTGGATGGGGGACAAGGCTTGGCTTAGGTCGGCGGGCGGCAGGGCGATCAAGATCAATCCCTGACATCCCTGTAGCAGATCTTCGAGGTCCAAATGACACTCTGCCTTGCCTGCGCGCCGTTTGCCCAATGTCAGCAATCGCGACAAGCGTTGATATGCTGGCAGGTCAGTGGGCAAGGCTAACCAGTCGACAGGGCAATCCCGAAGCACCAGACGTGTGCCGACGATCAGCTTTGGAAGCAGGGGCGTCGCATCAGGCAAGGCGGCGCAGGGAAGGTTCTGCGGCCTGCCGGTTGGCAACCGCGAAGAGCTGTCAATCTGCGTGCTCGATCGGATCCGCAGCGTATCGCGGGCTTCGGCCTTGAGTGTTTTCAATGCGCTATAGGCGCGTACCACCCCCGCCAACGTGTTGCGGTCTGTGATGGCGATTGCGCTTAGCCCCAGTTCCGCCGCGCGCAGGATCAGTTCCTCGGGGTGGGACGCGCCGGTCAGAAAGGTGAAATTAGAGGTAACACCAAGCTCAGCATAGCTCATATGAATTCTCCTTGCACAAACCAGCCGGGGTTCTGCGGCGTGTAGAACAGCCACAAGCGGCGGCCTTCGTGTGTGTCGATCCGCCAGTAGTCGCGCAGACCCGAGCGCCAGCCATCGTCGTCCATCCACCATTCCGGCGCGATCCTTTCGGGCCCGGTTGCACGCCCAGTGGTCAATGTCATCCGCCGCCACCGGAACCGAGAGGGCGGCTGTGCCCCCTGTCCGGTGACCGGTTCGGGGGAAAAGATGCGCAGCGGCCGCGGTTTGACGCTGCCCCAACCGTTTTGTGGCGGGCTGGCCGCCGCAGGGGCCATGCGAAAGCTGCGTTCAGGGATGTGACTGTCGGCAGGCAGGAACCGCTGGATGTTCTCTAGTCCTATCCGTGTCCCAAGACGCGAGATGAGGTCATTCAGTTGGTCGGGTTGCGCTTGGCGGACCGTCCCGATCTGTTGCAGCGGCAAGGGCTCAACAATCACGGCCTGTAGGCGCATGACATCAATGCCAAACCCTGCATCCACCGCGCCGACGCCGCGTTCAAAGAGTGGCAGGATCCGCGTCGCGTCGCGCATGGCGCTGGCCAATCGCAGCTCTACCTGTTGGCTGTCTTGATCGACGCGGCGGAGCGTCAAGACGAGCTTTCGGGCGCCCGCTTCGTGCATTTTCAGTTTATCGCATAGCGGGATCAAGAGCCGTTCGACCGCAGCCATCACATCAGCCAGCAACCCGATAGGTTCCGGAATTGTCAGGCGCACGGCGTAATGCGGCGGCTCCCCGGCTGGGCAAATGGCCTCTGGGATGTGGCCCAAAGCCTGATCAAGGCGGGTCAATACCTCGGGACCGAACCGGCGCGCCAACGGCCCACGCGGCCGCGTTGACAAGTCATTGATATGACGGAGCCCAAGACGCTGCAGCGCGACAATTGTCGCTGGCGGAAGGCGCAGTGCAGCCACCGGCAACGGCCCCAACGCCCCGACCGTATCGCCATAATGCGCCAAGGCCCACGCCGCCCCGCGGGTTTCGCCCAGACCCAACCGCAAGGAGATCGCCGCGTGCTGTGCACGCTGGCGCATATCCTCCAGCATCGCCGTTTCATCGGGCCATAGATGTGTTGAACCGGTGAGGTCCAGCACCAGACCGTCCGGACCTTCATGTCCCACCCACGGGCAATAGCGTGTCGCCCACCGGCGCAGCGTCGCTAGAAACCGTGCATCCAGATCGGGCTGTGCACTGTGGCTCACTAACGTCGGACAAATCGCGCGGGCATCTGCAAGGCGCATGGTGCGATGCAGGCCCAATGCTTCGGCCTGTTGGTTCAGACAGTAAATCCTATCGGTGTTGTGCTGGTTTAACGTCAGCGCAAAAGGGGCATCAACCGGTCGTACCTTTAGCGCCCGGTCGGAGGCCAACCGGGGAAACCACATGCACACAACGCGCTTTTTGAGACCATTGAACATCCCAGACACCAATCGTTCCCGATTTGTTCTTAATAATTTCCCAATGCATCAGAGTCGAGTCCCCCTTTTCAGCATCAAAGGCAGGACGGACCCGCCACCGGGTCTCTGCGGCGTTCGATCCCATGCCTTCTGGGATAAGACACAGCCCTGTCGTGCCACCAGCTTTTGCAGCCAGCTGTAGCCGGCGCCCTTCGCGCAGGTTCAAAGGGCGCGAAATGTCGATCAACACACAGCTGAGCACCCCCTCGCGCAGGGATTCTTCGGCCACCGCAAGGCTGTCAGCCTGGTTTTTAGCAAACGCGACCAAAAGCTGGGCAGGGTCCAGGACAGTCGCAAGACCCAACGGATTGACCCTTTCGTGCGCGCGCATTTCGCGAATCCAAAGCGTTATGCCCTGCAGCATACTGCCTACAATCGCACCAAAAACGGGCGCTGCAGGGCCGCAGGCTTCATGAACGCGCCCACGCTTTAAAGGAAACGTATCTGGAAAACCTGACTGCATACCTGCATATCTAACGCAACGGCCGCGCCGCGCCAATCCGGTGTCTTGAGTGACCCCCCCTGAAATTTGAACAAGGGGTCTAAGTTGCAGATTTGAGCCGCCCGTTTTGATTAAAGGGGCCGCTTAAACCAGCGAGCCAAGACGCCTACGATGCCCTCGCGGAACATCAGAACACCGATGACGAAAATCACACCTTGAATGATCGTGACCCATGCGCCGAATGTCGCCAGATAGTTCTGCATGGTGACGATAATCCCTGCGCCAACAAGGGGCCCAAAGATGGTGCCCATGCCGCCCAACAACGTCATCAGAACGACCTCGCCTGACATGGACCAATGCACATCCGTCAAAGACGCCAATTGGAACACCTGCGATTTCGTGGCCCCCGCAACCCCCGCCATCGTCGCGGACAAGGTGAACACGATAAGCTTGTAGCGGTTGACGTTGTAGCCCAGCGAAATTGCCCGGGGTTCGTTTTCACGGATCGCCTTGAGCACTTGGCCAAAGGGCGAATGCACAATGCGGTACAACAACAAGATCCCGCCAAAGGTGACGGCAAGAACGAAGAAATAGAGCGCGAGATTGTCGGACAAAGAGAAGAGGCCGAACAGGTCACCGCGCGGGACGCCCTGAATGCCGTCTTCGCCGCCGGTAAAGTCGGCCTGAAGCGCAGTGAAATAGACCATTTGTGCAAAGGCCAGCGTTACCATCGCAAAATAGATGCCTTGCCTGCGGATCGCCAGTGACCCGATGACAAAACCCAAGAGGCCCGCCGCCGCTGCACCGCAAAGAACGGCCAGCTCTGGTGTCAGGCCCCAGACCTTGGCTGCGTGCGCCGCGACATAGCTGGCGCCCCCAAAATACGCGGCATGCCCGAACGACAACAACCCGCCAAAGCCTAGCAAAAGGTTAAAGGCTGCGGCAAACAGAGCGAAACACATCACTTTCATTGCAAACACGGGGTAGACGAAAAACGGCAGCGCGATCAGCGCGACCAGAAGCACCCCAAAGATGATCTTGTGCAGCGTTGGCATGCCTGTGGCTTCGCCTTTGGTTTTATCAGTCATTGCCATTATGCGGTCCTCCCGAACAGACCTTCAGGTTTGATCATCAAGACGATTGCCATGATGACGAAAATAACGACGGCTGATCCTTCGGGGTAAAACACCCGCGTCAATCCTTCGACGATACCAAGCATATAGCCCGTGACGATGGCCCCCATGATAGAGCCCATCCCACCGATCACCACGACGGCGAAAACCACAATAATAAGCTGTTCGCCCATCGTCGGGTTCACGGAATAGATCGGGGCGGCCAAGACGCCAGCAAATCCGGCCAGCGCGACACCAAACCCGTAGGTCAGCATCACCATTAGCGGAACGTTCACGCCAAATGCGCCTACAAGCGTCGGATTTTCGGTCGCAGCGCGGAGATAGGCACCCAAACGCGTCTTCTCGATTGCGAACCAGGTGGCAAAGCACACCAGAACAGACGCGACAACGACCCATGCGCGATAGTTCGGCAGGAACATAAACCCAAGGTTCTGCCCGCCCGAAAGCACAGCAGGGATTTGATAGGGCAATCCGGAGATGCCGTAATAATTGCGGAACAGACCCTGAATGATCAGCGCCAACCCAAATGTCAGCAGCAGGCCATAGAGGTGATCCAGATGGTACAGGCGCGACAACATGGTGCGTTCGATGACGACACCAAAGACACCCACGATCAGCGGTGCCACAATCAAAGCGGGCCAATAGCCAATGCCCAGATAGTTCAACAGCATCCACGCGACAAAGGCACCTGCCATGTACAACGCGCCATGGGCAAAGTTGATGATGTTCAGAAGGCCAAAGATAACCGCAAGGCCCAGCGATAGAACCGCGTAAAACGACCCGTTGATCAGGCCAAGCAAAAGCTGTCCTAAAAGAACCTGCGGCGGCACTCCCAATAACTCAAACATATCCTGGCCCTATTGTGGTGTGGTAAGAAACATCCATCCCACCAGCACGGTGGGATGGAAAAAACGCGCTGCGTTACTTCTTGGAGAAGTCGCACTCTTCGAGCATGGGCAAGAACGCCTCTTCGCCACTGATCGAGGAAATCTCTTTGTAAAGATCCCATTCGCCGGTCGACTCATCGGGTGTTTTTACTTCGAAAAGGTACATATCGTGCAGCGCACGGCCGTCGGCACGCACAGTCACTTTGCCAAACAGCGGGTCTTCGATGTCCATTGCTTTCATCTTGTCGACGATCGCTTTGCCATCTTCGGCGCTACCCAGTTCTTTCACAGCGGCAAGATATGCCATTGTGGACGAATAGACGCCCGCCTGCACCATGTTGGGCATCGCACCATGCGCTTCCATAAAGCGGTCCGACCATGCCCGCGTTTCATCGTTCTGGTCCCAATAGAACGCTTCTGTCAGCGACAGACCTTGGGCCGTTTGCACACCCAAAGCATGGACATCGTTGGTAAACATAAGCAAAGCAGCCAGCTTTTGACCGGCTTGCGTGATGCCGAATTCCGATGCTTGCTTGATGGAGTTCACGGTATCGCCGCCGGCGTTTGCCAGACCGATCACATCAGCGCCACTGCCTTGTGCTTGCAGCAGGAACGAAGAGAAATCCTGGTTCGGGAACGGCACATTGACCTGGCCCACGACCTCGCCACCGTTGGCCTTAACAACCGCCGAGGTGTTTTCTTCGAGGGAGTGACCGAAGGCGTAGTCTGCGGTCATGAAGAACCACTTTTTACCGCCCGCGTTTGTCAACGCCGCGCCGGTGCCATTGGCAAGGGACGCTGTGTCATATGTCCAGTGCACGGACGTCGGGCGGCATTGTTCGCGGGTCAACGCCGTTGAACCGGCACCCGAGATCAAGAACACGCCGTTGTTTTCAGCGGTGATATCGGCCACAGCCAGCGCGACAGAGGATGTCGGCACGTCGAGGATCGCGTTCACCCCATCCACGTCATACCATTGGCGTGTGATGTTCGAACCAATGTCGGGTTTGTTCTGGTGGTCGGCAGAAATGATTTCGACGCTCATGCCATTTTCGGCGGCTTTGAAATCTTCGACCGCCATACGTGCAGCCACAACCGAGCCTTCGCCGGACAAATCGGCATAGACGCCGGACCGGTCATTCAACACGCCAAGCTTGACGCTGATGTCTTGCGCCAGTGCGGGTGCTGCTGTCATCGCGGCGAATACCGCGGTGCTGATAACAAGATTCTTGGTCATAAATTACCCTCCTGATTATGACGCCGAAGCGTCCTGTTTTCCCTACACGCCCAGATAATCGTGAAGCTTCTGGGCGTTTTCCTCCAGTTGGTCGTTGGGGATCATGTCAACGACCTTCCCCTGATCCACAACGTAATGCCGGTCTGCGACAGAGGCCGCAAAACGGAAGTTCTGCTCCACCAGAACGATTGTGAAACCTTCGTCTTTAAGCGCTTTGATGGTGCGTCCGATCTGCTGGACGATTACCGGCGCCAACCCTTCCGTCGGCTCGTCGAGCAGCAGAAACTTGGCCCCTGTGCGCAAGATCCGCGCGATCGCCAGCATTTGCTGTTCGCCGCCTGATAGTTTGGTGCCCTGACTGCTTTTGCGACGCTCGTACAAATTCGGAAACAGATCATAAATCCGCTCGACGCTCAGCCCGCCGTCGGCAATGCGCGGCGGCAACATGAGGTTCTCTTCGACACTTAACGACGAGAATATGCCGCGCTCTTCGGGGCACAGCGCTATGCCAAGCCGCGCGATCTGTCGCGGCTGTAGGCTGATCATCTCTGTGCCGTTAAAGGTGATCGATCCGGCGCGTTTGGCCAAGATACCCATGATGGCCAAAAGGGTAGATGTCTTGCCAGCGCCATTGCGGCCAAGCAACGTGACAACTTCGCCTTGGCGTACCTCAAAGTCGATACCGTGCAGCACGTGGCTTTCGTCGTACCAGCCCTGCAGATCTTTGACTTTTAACAACACATTGGACAGGGGTTCAGTCATGGCTGGCTCCGATGTAGGCTTCGATCACTTCGGGCGCCTTGGAGATCTGTTCGTATGTCCCCTCCGCCAGAATTTCGCCACGCGCGAGGACAGTGATATGATCTGAAAGTTCCGCCACGACCGACAGGTTATGTTCGACCATCAGCACGGTGCGATTTTCAGCAATACGGCGGATCAACTGCGAGATCCGCTCGACATCTTCGCGGCCCATGCCGGCCATAGGTTCATCCAAAAGCAACATGTCTGGGCTAAGCGCCAGTGTGGTCGCAATCTCTAGCGCGCGCTTTCGGCCATAAGGCAATGATGCGGCCCGTTCGTCTGTAAGATCGCTCAGACCGACCTCGGCAATGTATTCGCGGGCTTGGTCGTCGAATTTTGACAACACACGATCAGACCGCCAGAAATCGTAGCTTTCCCCGCGGGCCCGCTGCAACGCCACACGGACATTCTGCAAAACAGTAAGATCGGGAAAGATCGCCGAAATCTGGAAGGACCGCACCATGCCCAAACGCGCAATCTCTGACGGCTTCATCCGGGTGATGTCGCGCCCCTCATAGGTTATCTGACCATGGGTAGGCTGCAGGAATTTCGTCAGCAGGTTAAAGCACGTGGTTTTGCCAGCACCGTTGGGGCCAATCAGCGCATGGATCGTGCCTTTTTTGACCGACAGATCGACATTGTTGACAGCAATGAAGCCTTTGAACTCTTTGGTCAAACCCTTCGCTTGTAGCGCGATAGTCATTGCTCCCCTCCCAAGGTCAATTCCCAGCAACGCTCACTAAGAGCTTAGTTTCAGGAGATGTCAAACAGGTGTTTCATTTTTTTTGAACGACCGGTCAGAAACGGGGAGTTTAAACTTGGAGGCGCAGTATTTTTGACGGCTGTAATAGGGCAGCTTTTGCATTTGTCCTGCACTATTCGAAATTCCGCAGCGTTTTGCGTTGAGAATATGAATCTTGGCAGAACTCTCTTTGGGATCGGGTTGCAAACCAAGATCGCTGTAGTAGGGTCCGGCTGAAGCACAAATTGACGCGACATATCATCCCCTTGCAAGCCGTAAGGGGCACCGGATCTTGTACCTGATGCAAAGGTCGGCCCGGTGCATATGCGAGCGACGACGCTTTGCCGGGCTTCGCGATAAAATCGCGGCCGCTGAACTGAATGAACGAACAGGAGTTTCCATTATGAACCGCTACATCCTTAGTGCTGCGCTGGCAGCTGTCGCCGTCCCCGGTGCCGCATTGGCGAACGAAGATTGCGGCGAGATCACCATCGCCGAGATGAACTGGGCCTCTGCCGGTGTTGTTGTGGCTGTGTCCAACTTCCTGCTCGAGCAAGGGTATGGCTGTGATGTGACAGTCGTGCCCTCTGACACCACGCCCGCCGTCACCTCGCTTTCAGAGAACAACGAGCCTGATATCGTGCCGGAGCTTTGGCCAAACTCAGCCGGTGACGCTTATAAGAAAATCAAGGCCGACGGTAAGATCGTTGAATTGACCAGCGTTCTTGAACCCGGCGGTGTCGAAGGCTGGTGGATCCCGACGTATCTGGCCGAAGCGCACCCCGAGTTGAAGACCATCGAAGGTGTGATGGCGAACCCCGAGCTGGTCGGCGGCATGTTCAATAACTGCCCCGATGGCTGGGGCTGCCGGATTGTGAACGACAACCTAATCCGCGCGATGGATCTGGAAGGCTCGGGCATCGAAGTCTTCAACCACGGCTCGGGCGAAACGCTGGCCACGTCGATGGCATCGGCCGTGCAAAGCGAAGAGCCTTGGTTCGGCTACTATTGGGGCCCCACCACGCCACTGGGCAAGTTTGACATGACCAAGGTCAGCCTGGGCGAAGAGATCGAGGCGGCACAAAATGCCAACGCGAATGCTGATTCCGCCGACGCAGCCGTTACCGAATTTGCCACAGCGCCCGTCTTGACAGTTGTCACCAAGGATTTTCAAACCTCTCACCCCGAGGTTTCCGAGCTGATGTCCAACGTACAGTTCGAGACGGACCAGATGAGCAGCCTGTTGGCTTGGATGGACGAGAACAACGCCAGCAGCGAAGAAGCCGCTGTCTACTTCCTGACAAACAACACCGAAATCTGGAAAGACTGGATCAACGATGACGCGCGCACAAAGCTGTCCGCGCTTCTTGGCGATTGATCTGAAACGACACTTTCGGGCGGCCCGGTGCATCAAGCACCGGGCCGTCCTTTCTAGGTAATCGACTTTAAAGAACGAAGGGCAGATGCAATCGCCCTCACGGGGGATGCATGGCAACATACGATTTTATCTTTGACAAGCTCGGCTTGCGCGATTGGTGCGGCGGCGGGGGTGGTGGCGACAGCGCCCCGATGTCGATGGCTGAACTGCTTGGCAAAACAACCGGCACTGCAGACGAGATTTCGGCATGGGACACACCCTTTCCATCGCTCGACAATCTGCACGATGCCTGCAACGCAATCCCGCAGTCGCGCGATCTGACCACCGGTCTTGAAAGCGGGTTTTTGAACATCAAAGACAGTCTGAAAGTCGTTGTCGACCCTCTGACACAACCCCTTAGCTGGGCGCTGAACGAAATGCTCTGGGTGATGCAAGCAGTGCCGTGGTGGATCATGATCCCACTGTTGATGCTGATCACCTTTGTGGTTGGGCGGTCGCTCAAGCTGGTCGGGCTTGTAGCGCTTTGTTTCGGGTTTCTCGCCTTTGTCGATTATTACGATTACACAATGCAAACGCTGGCGATTATCTTCGTCTGTGCCTTCATATGCGTGCTTCTCGGGGTGCCGATAGGGATTGCGATGTCACGCAGTGACCGCACCCAACGAATTATGATCCCGATCCTTGATATGCTGCAAACATTGCCGCCCTTTGTGTATCTGATTCCGCTGATCTTCCTTTTTTCGGTCACCGAACCAAAACTGTATGGGATCGCGATTATTCTTTATGCTATCGTGCCCGTCGTCCGCTTAACCGACCTTGGTATCCGCCTTGTCGACAAGGATGTGATCGAGGCAGCCGACGCCTTCGGTATGACGAGCCGCCAAAAACTATTCGGGGTGCAAATACCGCTGGCGTTGCCCAATATTATGGCCGGCGTGAACCAAACAATCATGATGAGCCTCGCAATGGTCGTGATCGCCTCGCTGGTGTCCGCACCAGGGCTTGGGGTGCTGGTCCTGCGCGGTATTCGCAGTCTGGAACTGGGCGTTGGTCTGCTTTCGGGCTTGGGGATTGTACTGCTTGCGATCATCCTTGATCGGGTAACCAAAGCAGCGCTTGCCCGCATCAATGCCGGCCAGTCAGATTAAGGAGACGGACATGTCAGACGATATTAAAATCAAAATCCGGAACCTGTATAAAATCTTCGGCGACGACCCGAAATCGGCGCTAGAGCATGTAAAAAATGGCATGGGAAAGACCGAGCTGCTGGCCGAGCATAACCACGTGCTGGGGCTCAATGATATCAACGTCGATATACCCGCCGGTAAGACCACGGTGATCATGGGCCTGTCGGGATCGGGGAAATCTACCCTGATCCGACATTTGAACCGCCTGATTGACCCCACCTCCGGCGAGGTGTTGGTCGATGGCGAGGATATCTTGTCTTACAATGACAAGCAGCTGCGCGATTTACGGCAACACCGGATGTCGATGGTGTTCCAGAAGTTCGCGCTGTTCCCCCACCGGACCGTTCTAGAGAACACTGGCCTAGCCCCGTCAATCGAAGGTCAAAGCCTGAAGAAGTACGAAAGCGAAGCACAAAAATGGCTCGCCCGCGTCGGCCTAGAGGGGCAGGGCGATCAATATCCCCATCAGCTGTCCGGCGGGATGCAGCAGCGTGTCGGCATTGCCCGCGCACTGACCAGCAATTCCGACATTATGCTGATGGACGAGGCATTCTCGGCGCTGGATCCGCTGATCCGCACGGATATGCAAAACCTATTGATCGAACTTCAGGGCGAGCTGCAAAAGACCATCGTCTTCATCACCCACGATCTCGACGAGTCCCTCAAGCTGGCGGACCATCTGGTTATTTTGAAAGACGGTTTTGTCGTCCAGCAAGGCGAGCCGCAGCATATTCTTTTGAACCCCTGCGACCCGTACATCGAAGACTTTGTCAGCGACATCAACCGCGCGCGCGTTTTACGCGTCCGGTCGGTCATGCGTAAGACCACGGAAACAACCGGCAACATTAGCGGCGAAGTTGATCACAACGACAATCTGGAATCGCTTATCGAGAAGTCCGGCGGCGACACGACCAACCGCTATCGTGTGATGAAAGACGGCCAGCAGGTTGGTACCTTGGAAATGGCCGATCTGGTACGTTCTTTGGTGCCGCAAGGGGGGTCGTCCGATCCCGACGCGGCACGCAGAACCGGGTGATTTGATTTCTAAGGTGGCATCCGAACTGGGGTGCCACCTTTTAGTGCTGCCCATTGCGATCGCAGCGCAGGGTGTCTTGGACATATAACATAAC
>Ga0207889_1000359_pt1 | contig 13078 bp, 7 predicted proteins | sample LinPmetageLP47_FD_184058 | JGI IMG/M metagenome (GOLD analysis project Ga0207889, IMG submission 184058) | Marine viral communities from the Pacific Ocean - LP-47 (SPAdes) | ecosystem: Environmental > Aquatic > Marine > Oceanic | place: Pacific Ocean | collected 2011-06-12 | reverse complement strand
CCCGCTCCACGGAGCTGCCGCGGCAACTCTCTTACGCCTCTACCAACGTCCACGCTTGCCGACCGATCAGCATCACCAGATTTCGTCTCTGCTGTACCAATCCATCGAGCGATATCTGCGGTTAGGATCGACGACAATGGCCCGTCGACGTACTCAATCGCCACTTCGATGCCGGAGTGCTCACCGGACCCTCCTTCTGGGTCGCATAAGTGGGTCACCTTGAGGCGAAGAGCGTGCTTCTTGCTATCGGCGTCAAAAAGAGTCACGCCGAAAGACTCTGAGTTTGGATGCCTCGGATTCACCGGTTCCATATGCGCCTCGTCCGTATGCTGCGGGTATCGGTATGCCATCCCGTCAACTGGAACAATTCAATTTCTAGTTTCCAATGGAGCACTGAATTCTCGGCTTCTACTGTGATTGACTGTAGCATTCACTAAAGCGGCGGAGGCCACAACCTCTTCGCGCCAACGTGTCCGGTGATTTGCCCATTCGAACTACAAGCCTGTCCATATCTGCATGGGGTCGAAGCTGTGTCTGCTGACAAATGATAGCTACTGCCGCAAAGAGGCTCCGAGCTCACTCAGGCATATCTCAGCACTTGGGACCATCGGAGTGCATCTGTACTGATTTCATAAGCAGAATTGTATCGGACGCTGCGAGTCGCCCATTCTTTCTGATTTGAACCTACACTCTGCTCGAGAGCATTCAGAGGAAGATGCAATGCAGTTCATAGTCGACGGACCGGACATCCCAGAAGCACTTCTGCAGGCACACGAAGAGGGGCGAGTAGTCTTCTTCTGCGGCGCCGGAGTCTCTTACCCTTCAGGGCTACCTGGCTTCAAAGGACTGGTTGAACAGATCTACGAATTGAATGGGACATCATTCACGGATATCGAGCGTGCCGCCTTCGATCGTTCAAAGTTCGACGCGACTCTCGATCTGCTTGAAAGGAGACTGCCTGGGCAGCGATTGGCAGTACGACGCGCCCTAGCGAGATCGTTGAGACCCAAGCTTCGTCGGAAGGGGGCAGTTGACACCCAAGCAGCGCTTCTTCGGTTAGCACGAAGCCGGGATGGCGCGTTGCGATTGGTGACTACCAACTTCGATCGAACCTTCCACGCGGCGGCGAAGCGCATGGGCCAACCATTTCCGGCCTATCCCGCTCCAATGCTGCCGATCCCTAAGAACAGCCGCTGGGATGGGCTTGTCTTTCTGCATGGCCTGCTTCCGGAGAGTGAGGATGATGCAGCACTCCATCGACTAGTGGCCACCAGTGGTGACTTCGGCTTGGCTTACTTGACCGAACGCTGGGCCGCGCGGTTCGTCAGCGAACTTTTTCGCAACTATGTCGTTTGCTTCATTGGATACAGCATTGACGATCCGGTCCTCCGGTACATGATGGACGCATTAGCAGCAGATCGAATGCTCGGTGAGGTTACCCCGCAGGCGTGGGCGTTCGGAGATTGCGAAGCCGGGAAAGAGCATCTGAAGACTCTTGAGTGGGAAGCTAAGGGCGTTAGACCTATCCTCTACAGGGTTCAGCCTGCTACCCATGACCACTCTGCGTTGCACGACACAATCAGGACTTGGGCAGATGTCTATCGCGATGGAGTTCAAGGTAAAGAGGCCATTGTTGCGAAGCACGCCATGGCCCAACCTCAGGACAGCACGCTCCAGGACGATTTTGTTGGACGAATGCTGTGGGCTCTTTCAGACAAGTCAGGCCTCCCCGCGAAGCGCTTCGCGGAGTTCAATCCAGTTCCCCCGCTTGAGTGGCTCCTCGAGGCATTTTCCCATGAGCGATTCTTGCAGAGGGATCTAGCCCGCTTTGGCTTCTCCTCGGTTAAGGAGGAGGATGCAGAACTCAGATTCAGTTTGGTTCGTAGGCCTGCGCCTTATGATCACGCTCCTCCTATGACACTGGCGTCTTCTGGAAGTATGGCCAGCCGATGGGATGGATTGATGTTCCAGCTCGCACGCTGGCTTGTGCGTCATCTGGACGATCCACGATTGATCATATGGATTGCAGAGCGTGGCGGGCAGATGGATAGTCGCTGGATCTCTCTAGTCGACTCCGAACTTGAGCGTCTGGCCACACTGGAACGGGATGGCAAAGTCTCGGAGCTGGATCTTATTCGCCTGGACGCCCCAAAGGGTGTGCCCGATCCAAAGATGCGAACTCTTTGGAGAATCGTGCTCGGTGGCCGACTCAAGACCCCACTGTCAGGGGGGCTGCTATATCGTTGGATCAAGCGTCTTAGACGTGAGGGACTGAACACGTCTCTTCGGATGGAACTTCGTAGCCTTCTCAGCCCAAAGATCACACTAAGGCGTCCATTTGTTTGGGACGGCGAAGTGGCCGATGGTGCAGACGAGACAGTGCGAATTAAGCAGTTGGTTGACTGGGACCTTGTGCTTGCGGAGGACAATGTACATGCGGTCCTCCAGGATCAGTCTAAGGGTGAGTGGGAGAAGGCACTCCCGCTCCTGTATTCGGACCTACAGCAACTGCTCTGTGACGCACTGGGCCTTCTTCGAGATCTAGGAGAGGCAGATGACCTTGTCGATAGATCCTACTGGGACCTTCCATCAATCACGCCCCATTGGCAGAACCGGTCCTTCCGAGACTGGGTTAGCCTGATTGAACTGCTACGCGACGCTTGGTTAGCAGTTCGAGCTACGGATGAGTCGAGATCCACGCTCATGGCTCAGGCATGGTTCGAGATCCCGTATCCCACGTTCAAGCGGCTGGCATTGTTTGCGGCCAGCCAGGACAACTGCATCGAGCAGGAGCAGTGGGTCGATTGGCTGCTACTGGATGAGGGGCGGTGGCTGTGGTCGCAGTGCACCGCACGCGAAGTGCTGAGGCTTCTTGTTCTCCAGGGGAGAATTCTAGACAACGCGTCTCAAGCACGCTTGGAGAATGGCATCTTGGCAGGACCTCCCCGCGAGATGTATCGCGATGATCTGGAGCCCGAACGCTGGGATCGCCTGGTTGCTCGCGCAGTATGGATTCGTCTAGCGAAGCTGGAGTCCTCGGGCCTACATCTTGGTGTGTCTGCAGCAAGGCGCCTAGCGGAGATATCCATCGCGCATCCTGAGTTGAGATTGGACCCTAACGAGAAGGACGAATTCTCACACTGGATGAGCGGCACCGGAGATCCGGATTTCGAGGACGGCAGAGAGGTCGACGTCGCCCCTCGCACTCGCAAGGAGCTAGTTGAATGGCTTGAATCGCCGAGGCCTGCCCATAGACCGTTCTATGAGGACACTTGGCGGGATGTCTGCCGTACTCGCTTCTTCCATAGCCTTGCCGCGCTCTGCGACCTCGCTCACCAAGACGTCTGGCCCGCAGTTCGATGGCGCGAGGCGCTTCAGGTTTGGTCGGACGATTCAATGGCAGCCCGCTCCTGGCAGTACGCATCGCCTTTGGTACTGCTAATGCCTGATGAAGTTCTGTCCGAGATCGCACCTGCTGTAGCGTGGTGGATGGAGGCCACTTCAAGAAGCGGCGCGAATCGCGAGAGCCTCCTATTGACTCTCACCGATCGAGTGCTTGCGCTTCCGATCCCCTTGAGTAGTGGCATGACAAGGAACGGCGAGCCAATCGATAACCCTGTCTCGGAGGCGATTAATCACCCCATTGGGCATGCCACGCGCGCCTTGCTCAATCTATGGTTCAAGAGGGCGCCCAACGATGGAGACCTACTTCCCCCTGAGCTTAAGGCGGCATTCTCCGCCATATGCGATGTTGAAGTAGATCGATTCCGCCATGGCAGGGTGTTGCTCGCATCTAGACTCATCGCCCTGTATCGCGTAGACCGGGCGTGGACCGAAGCGACGCTACTACCGCTCTTCGATTGGTCCAACCCTGTCGAAGCGAAAGCAGCCTGGGAAGGATTTCTTTGGTCACCGCGACTGTACCAGCCATTGATGGTGGCATTGAAGTCGCAGTTCCTATTGACGGCCGGTCACTACGCCGACCTTGGTGAACACCGAGGACAGTTCTCTGCTTTCCTAACGCACTCAGCCCTAGGGCCATTGGAAGGCTACTCTCGGGACGACTTTAGATCTGCATTGGGCAAGCTTCCACAGGATGGACTGGAGAAGTCCGCACAATCGCTCTCCCAAGCACTGGAGGCCGCAGGCGATCAACGCGAAGACTTCTGGAGAAATCGAGTCCAACCCTTCTGGCAGGAGATTTGGCCAAAATCGCGCAATCTAGCTACACCCAGCATTGCTGCCTCCTTAGCTCGACTCGCCATCGCGGCCCGGGATGAGTTCCCTTCCGCATTGAAGGCGGTACGTGACTGGCTTCAGCCGGTAGCGAATTCGGACAACATCGTCCATCTTCTACGAGAATCTGGCCTTTGTAGCCAGTCGCCAACTGAGGCTTTAGATCTGCTGGGTGCCGTTGTTGGATCCCAACAATGGGCGCCTCTAGGACTGAATGAATGCCTAGCTCAAGTAAGGGCCGCCGCTCCCGACCTAGAGCAAAACAACCAGTTTCATCGACTTGAGGAGCTGGTGCGAACGCGCTCCTAAGAGTTCTGGCGGGGCATCATTCGAAGCTTGCGAGATGCCCTATTACGAACTCGCTTTTCTCCTTCTCCCGCTCTCGATTCCAACCACCCTTGAGCCCGCCTCGCGCTGCTTCTTGATCTGTGACTTCAGCTCAGAAATCTCCTTCTTCAAGGCGGCGATCTTTGCATCTCGCTGCACCACCTCGATCGAGTACATGTTCTTGAACTGCGCAGAAATACCGTCGTACCTCTCTTTCCATCCCAGCCCTTGTGAGTAGGACTTTCGTCTGGCGGCCTTCACGCTCGTAGGAACGTCCACTCGAAGTTTCGTGAGCCAGGCCTGCACCTCGAGCTTTGTGGTGCCGGCATGCTTCTCTCCGTGCAGCGATACCGCTGTTACCTTTGCCCGCCGACACAGCTCTGCAACATTCAGCCGACCAGAGTTCCGTGGATACACTCCGTCGTTCTCCGATATCTCCCTGTCAATCTCGGCCATAGTTGATCGAAGGCGTGCAACGAACGCCTCCGTCCGCTCCTTTCCAAGCTCGGCAAGACTCTTCTTTTGTCTCATTTCAGAAGTACCACATTGGGTACGAGACGCGTCAGCAAACTGCTCTTCGAGAAGTATTCGTCCACCTTCTTCCACCTGCCGAGCACGGACTTGATCTGCCCCCGGAACTGAGCAATGAGCATAACGTCATCATCCACGAAAGCGTGCTCTAGCAACTCAAGATTGTACTGAACTGTCTCGATGGCCTGAACAACGCTTCTGGACGCCTTATCCTCGTCGTCAGGGAGAATCAACTGATTCTCACATGCAGGATGACAGTAGTGTGGATTAGCCTGACCATGCCCCTTGTTGCAAAGGCCTCCATCGGTGAAGTTCGTACACACTATTCCTGGTGCGACAACTGCCCAAGAAGAGCCCTCAGCAGTCATCGCGCGGGCGAACTCCCTGATGTTCTGCGGATCAAGGGCGGACTTACCCAGCCGGCGCGCGAACAGCGCCACACGCCCCCGTAGCTTCTCTGCGCCGGCCCCCTGAACCTCATCAGCCTTATTGATCGCCTCCACTCCCTTTAGAATAAGCATCTCACGTACAACTTGCTGTACTTCGGAAAGAATTCCTGGATCCGAAAGTATGTAGCGCATGATTGTCATTTGTTCATCCCTGTGCCCAAAGACATCCATCAAAATCTTTGGCGCATGGACAAGCGCTAGAGCAACAATTCGAGCGAGGGTTTTTCGGAAACGATGCGGGTTCATACCACCATCGGTGAGCCAGCGCTCCAGGCCAAGTATCTCCACGAAGCTATTGAACACATGCGCAAGGCTCGGCACCTTATCTGGATATCTTGGGGAAACCCACAGGCCGTTCCCCTTTAGGCCGTGGTGCCGTCGAAAAATGTTCGCTAGGCGCTCTTGCTGCAGAATCGCTTGAATGGCAATTGACGGCGCTGGCGCTTCACTCTGCCTCCCTCCGGGATTCTCAAACTTCCAGGTTCTGAACTCGTAAACACTGGAACCACCTCGCTTGCCAAGCGAGCCGATCTGCATCGTTAGCAGTTCACCATGTCGGGGACCGCCAGAAAGAGCCACCGGAAAAGCGTGTGCACCCTGTAGAACCACTATCAGGCGCAAGGCCTGGGGTAACGTCCGAGGCGGCCATGCGACGGTTTTTCCACTTCGCCCGGATTTCATCGAAAATTGAAGCGGGGCATCCATAAGCGGCTCCCCGTCAGGCCCCCGCCATTCCCATGACCGGATCACAGCATTGCTTACGCGAGCAGCTCGGCGACTGGGAGATGGCGAGGGACCGTCTTTCAGATCACGAGTAGTTTCAGTAGCGGCGAGTGCGGCCTCTACGGCATCCAACAAAGTAGGACCAACGACTTCGATCATCACCAGTGCCATCGAGCCTGCTTCGGAGACGAACTCATCTGAGTATGGCTGATGAGGTTTCGCTATGCTGACCGGGATTGTGTGCTCAGGTTCACCCGTTCGATCTCGCGCAGCCTTCATTCCATGAACCGTTGGACGCATGGGCGCGGGGCCATCGGGAAGACACCCCAGTCGGTGGTAGTACTCAACCACCCCAAGGCAGTCAGAGTACTTCTGCGTCAGGCCAGCGCGTTCGACCAGGCTCCAGAGTCTCTTGGAGCTTGGACGTACATTTGTACGCTGGATCGCCCTCTTAAGATTGGCAATGAGCGTCCGGATCGTTGTGTATCTATACACCTTCCCGGTTTTGCCTGGAATTATCGCCATCGTGATCGCCAGCCTCATAAGCTCTCGAACTACGAAGGGTGAGTGCTTCCCCTTGCACGTCTTGCCCCTTCCAGAATAGAGCCTTAGATCGAGATCAGAGGTCCGTAGGCCAGACTGATGTTCGTCGTCAATACGAAGAACGCCCCAGTTGTCCCCCATTCCAACAAGCTTCTGAAGCTGCTTCAGCTTTGCCTCCGGCGCCACCCTCAGCTCATTCGGACTAATCGACAGTAGCGACACCTCCACGTCAGGAGCTAGGAGTTCATGGTTGCCTGCTACTAGAGACCGGTTGACCATTTTCATCAGTGCTGCCCTGCGAAGTAGATTGGCATGTGCTCACCGGAGACTATCCTTGCCGCCCACTTATCAATGGCGAACTTCACTGCATCTGCTGGCCATTGAAGAACGGTTAGGCGAAGCCGCGCCAGGTCACTTGCATCTGATCCAGCATCGAACCGGACCATTCCTACGGAGGTCCGAACTGCCTCTAGCTCTGCCACACGCCGGCAGATGAAGTCCAGGCTGTCCGTGAACACAAAACAGTTAGGGCAGCCGCTGGAAGCACACCTATGCTGCTGGACGCATAGAGTGCATCCATCTCTCGGATTGCCTGGATCAATGACTGCTGGCGGGCTGTAAGGATCTGCACATCCGCTTCCATCGTAGGTCTTATGACGGCGTGCTTGATTCAGCTTTTCGATCTCGGCTTCACTGACGTCCAACTTTGCGAGCTTCGCCCTCGTCAAGGCTACGTCGAACACACGATTGACCCGAAGCTGGGAGAACAAGTCATCAATCACTTCGGACACAAGCGAGAAGGATTCCTCAAAAGAAGATCTTCGGTAGCCATAGTGCCTAGTGGTCATGAGGTTCTTGTGACCAAGTAGTACCATCATTACCCAGTTCGAGTATTGAGAATCCTTGAAGATCGCAGCCGCGGCGACATCTCTGAACTGTCCAATTGACATGGTCTCGGAAGCTGTACGGGTGCCGTCATCGAGTTGCTCTATCAGAGAGGCGAGCCAGTTGTTTGCAGTTCGAGTTGTGCGAGGATTTACTACATACACCCCTTGTCGCCGTCCGCGCACTGTTACGCCCACCCATGGACTACGAGCGACAACGTCTGGGAGAGGGCACAGGCGCGGGTTTCTTTCGATATGGCCTCGAAGCCCTTCTGTCCGCTTCAGAAGAAGCTCAACTAACGAATGACAGCCCGTCGCATCGCCTACCCGTGACACAGTCCATTGCGCGGCCCCCTTGGCCCGGTCCTTAGGCGCATAGATCCATGCATGCTGCTCATCATAGACTGCCGTCCAGTCGCTCAAGTTCAGGGATGCTGCGGTTGCGGGGTTCCAGGCGCTCCGCGCTACAAAGAGCAGGAAGAAAATTGAGACATCTGCGCTAGTAGGATAGGTTCCGGCAACCAGATCGTGCCAGCCGACCTCGCTTCCTGATCGTTCGTGGTCATCGGGGTAGTGCGCCCACCAGCTTGGGAGTCTTTTGATGCGCTTGCCGAAGATCGCCAACAACTGAGATCGCCGAGGCACTGGATTTCCCGTCAGCCTTATGAGCGCGCGATAGGTCGCGTGCGCATCCGCTTCCGTACATACGAAGTCGGGGGCATTCATGAACTCAGGATTCTCTCTGTACAACTCGATCAGATCGCGTCCTTGAGGAATGAGTCTGTCCGTTCTCCTCCACCGCTGTAGAACCTTCAGTGCCTCCGCTCGTAGCAACCTAATGACGGCCAATCCGTGCTCTTCGGATGGGGTCTCGCGGCGATTCGAGGCTATCCTGAAAACTGGAAGTACTAGCTCTGGAAGTTCATGGTAGCTAATCGCGGTCTTTATAATCGCGCGGACGACGGCAGCTCTGCTGTCCATAGTGGCATCCCAAGCACCCTCCGGACCCGGGCTTGTGTAGAGGGCAATGTGCCGGGATGTCAGATCGCGAAGTCTAACCACCCGTTTGAATGGAATTCCATTTGAGGCCATGTATCCCTCAAGTGCATCGAGGAATCTCCAGAAGGACACCAGTGCCCCCCTTCTTGCAGCTGCACCGTCTGATGCGATGCCTTCAATACTCGCGCTCAGCGTAGGCCATAGATCGCGCAGCAGCTCCGGCCTACCAGTGAATCCCCCCTTCCAGGAATGCCTGACTGCGGCAATGGGCGGGGCATCACTTGCACCAGTCGCCAGAATCGAGAAGTCATAGATCTTCCCCGTGCTAATGAGGTCCGGATGTGTACAGGGCACCACCCATTTCCCAGGCATTCCCCCTGTATCTTCACGCGCTCTCACGTCTATGCCTCGTCGATGATCGCATTCCAACGAATTGCTGGATGCCCTCGATCACGACCAATTTTGGCTACCGCAGCGCGCAGGTATTGCATCGTCGTGCGCTCATCAACGTGCCCCAGAAGCGGACTGAGAAGCATCTTTACCTGTCCGGCCATGAGCCCATGCAACCAACCGAAGTCAGCACCACTCAGCTCTGAGTTGCCTGCGAGGGCCAACTGCGCCCGCGTCAGGGCGCAGATCTTCTCCACCGCAAAATGGTGCCTTCCTGTATGAGGGTGCCATCCTTTGGGACAATGCCGATCGGAAGTCCAAATCCGGCGAAGCATCTCATTGCTCACAGGTCGGTTCACACCTTCTCCAAGCCACAGACGATCTGTCCGCTTGGTGTGTTTCCTATCACCAATGTGATATCTCGTCAGCTGGGTCGGTCGAATCACCGAAATGTAGTGCCAGATCCTTTCGGCAAGATCTAGTGGCACAAATACCGTACGCCATCTTGTGCCAAGGTCTGACCCAGGACTGACCTTGCCTCCCTTAGTGCCATACTTGAGCACTAGCGGAACCTCACCAGCCAATATCCAGTCGGGTTGCCAGTTGGTTCTCTCGCTCGTTCTTTTTGCTGGAAAACAGGTGACCCGTAGTTGATTGGCTTCCGAGATCCTGAGGCCAGAACGGATGATCAGCTCGAAGATCAGAATTTTTACGGGCGCACGCACCGAAATCGACTTCAACCACATCTCAACCTCCCTGTCAGGAGGGAGGATGATCGGAGCTTCCGGCGCAGTTAGAGAACCGATCCGCACAGTCTTTGAGCGCAGTGTTCCGCTTTGCGAGCTTGTGGGCGATATGTAGGTGTATGCAACTTTTCTTACAGGTATCTGCATGGGCAGGCGATAGCCGCGCTCGCTGGCCCAGGTCAGAAATAGACACGCCTCATTGACGTAGAGGTTAACTGTAGCGGGATCCAACTGCCTCCCACTCGGGGATCCGTCACCACTCAGGAGTGCCGGTTGATACTGATGAAGGATATTCTCGTTGTAGGAAATTTCTCGCCAATCAGTGGCTTGATCTATGCACCATTCGAGAAAAATAGAAAGCCTTGCGGCCATGTTTCTTCGCGAGCGCAAGGTTGGGATGGGCCCGTAAAAGAGCTCACTCTCAGCTTTTGCTTTTGATCGGTCGCGAGGAAGTTGCCATTCCCCGTTGCTGCGCTCATCGAGGTAGCGGTTGGCTTCAATTGGGTATGAGCCATCGTCACCGATCAGAATCGGTACATGCTGCAACTTAGGCGCGTGTGCAAAGGCTCCCTCAGGGGGCATAACCACTTGCATCGGATTGACTCCGAGCTGACCTGCAGCGGACGGTACGCCCGCTGTTCGCCAAGGTCAATAGGCCACTTAAGCCTTTGAAGGGGTTGAACTTACGTACTTCTCGCGGCGGATCTGCGGGTTGCCCAGGCCGGCGGCCTTCAGCAGCTCGGCGCAGGCATCCACCATGTCCGGGTTGCCGCACAGGTAGGCGATGTCCGTGGCCGGGTCCGGCGTGAAACCGGCCAGCGCCTGCTGCACGTAACCGTGCTGCACGTCCGGATGCGGATCGGCGGGCAGTTCGCGCGACAGGCATGGAACATAGCGGAAGTTCGGGTGTTTTTCGGCGAAGCTGTAGAAATCCTCGCTGTACAGCAGCTCGCCCGGGCTGCGCGCGCCCTGCAGCAGCACGATCTGCGCACCACGTTCGGCCATGGCCTTTTCCAGCAGCGGCAGCATCGAGCGGTACGGGGTAACGCCGGTACCGGTGGCGATCAGCAGGTAGCGGGCATTGTGGTCACCGGGATTCAGGCAGAAGCGGCCGTAGGGGCCTGATGCACTGATCTGGCCGCCGTGCTCCAGCGCCTCGAACAGCGCGGTGGCAGCGCCACCGGGCACGAAGCTGACCGCGATATCCACCGCCTCGCCCGGGCCCAGTGCGTGGTCGTGAATGGTCGCCAGCGAGTAGCTGCGCTTGGTTTCGGTGCCATCGGCGTAGCTGAAATGGACCTGGATGAACTGGCCGGGCTGGAAATCCAGCGGCTGCCCATCGTCACGCACGAACTGGTAGTGGCCGACGGTCGGGGCCAGCATGCGGCGGCCGACCAGCTTGAGGGGGAATTGAACAGGCACGACTTTTCGGGACAGTGTGTAGCCGGGGCAAGCCCTCGGGGTCTTCTATAATAGCCCCTCCCCGCCCCTCTCCAGCGCCAGCCCATGGGCGCGAAGGCTTCGAGCTTGGCATCCCAGAACGATACGGCGCCCGCCCTGCGCGTGCGCGACCTGCGCAAGACCTACGACAACGGCACCCAGGCCCTGAAGGGGGTTTCCCTGGAAGTGGCCCCGGGCGACTTCTTCGCCCTGCTGGGCCCCAACGGTGCCGGCAAGTCCACCCTGATCGGCATCATCAGCTCCCTGGTCAACCTCAGCGAGGGCCAGGTGGAGGTGTTCGGCAGCGACCTGGTGCGCAACCGCAGCGCCACCATGCGCCTGATCGGGCTGGTGCCGCAGGAAATCAACTTCAACCTGTTCGAAAAGCCCTTCGACATCCTGGTGAACTACGCCGGCTTCTACGGCGTGCCGCGCGAGGAAGCGGAGCAGCGCGCCGAAGAGGAACTGAAGCGGGCCCACCTGTGGGAAAAGGCGCAGGTGATGAGCCGCACGCTGTCCGGCGGCATGAAGCGCCGGCTGATGATCGCCCGCGCGATGATGACCCGCCCACGCCTGCTGATCCTGGATGAGCCGACCGCCGGCGTGGACATCGAGATCCGCCGCGACATGTGGCGCGTGCTGAAGGAGATCAACGCTGCCGGCACCACGATCATCCTCACCACGCACTATCTGGAAGAAGCCGAGTACCTGTGCCGCCACCTGGCGATCATCAACCATGGCCAGATCGTCGAGCAGGGGCCGATGCGCACCCTGCTGGCCAAGCTGGACGTGGAGGGCTTCCTGCTGGACATCGACGGTGACCTGCCGGCGCAGCTGCCGGTGATCGAGGGCGCGACCCTGACCGCGCCGGACCCGCACACGCTGGACATCGACATGCCGCGCGCAATGGACCTCAACCGCGTGTTCGCCACGCTCAACGAGGCCGGTATCCGCGTGCGTTCGATGCGTACCAAGAGCAACCGCCTGGAGGAGCTGTTCGTGCGCCTCACCGGCAACCTGGAGAAGCCTGCATGAGCACCACCGAGCTGACCGACGGCCAGCGCAACCGCATCGCACTGATGACCATCGTGCGCCGCGAAGTCGCCCGCATCATGCGCATCTGGGGCCAGACCCTGGTGCCGCCGGCGATCACCATGACCCTGTACTTCCTGATCTTCGGCAACCTGATCGGGTCGCGCGTGGGTGACATGGGCGGCTACACGTACATGCAGTTCATCGTGCCGGGCCTGGTGATGATGAGCGTGATCCAGAACAGCTACGGCAACATCAGTTCCTCGTTCTTCGGTGCCAAGTTCGGCCGCCACGTGGAAGAGCTGCTGGTCAGCCCGATGCCGAACTGGGTGATCCTGTGGGGCTACGTGGCCGGCGCCGTGCTGCGCGGCCTGATGGTGGGCGTGATCGTGCTGATCATCGCGATGTTCTTCACCCCGGTGCGCATTCCGCACCCGCTGGTGATGCTGACCACGGTGATCCTGGGCGCGACGATCTTCTCGCTGGCCGGTTTCATCAATGCGGTGTATGCGAAGAAGTTCGACGACGTGGCGATCGTGCCGACCTTCATCCTGACCCCGCTGACCTACCTGGGTGGCGTGTTCTATTCGGTGAAGCTGCTGCCGGGCTGGGCCGAAGCGGCCACGCACGCGAACCCGATCTTCTACATGGTCAATGCGTTCCGCTATGGCCTGCTGGGCAGCAGCGATGTGCCGCTGCCGGTGGCCTATGGGTTGATGATCGGCTTCGTGGTGGCGCTGACGGCGCTGGCGTTGTGGCTGCTGCGCCGTGGCGTGGG
>Ga0207889_1000356_pt1 | contig 13151 bp, 10 predicted proteins | sample LinPmetageLP47_FD_184058 | JGI IMG/M metagenome (GOLD analysis project Ga0207889, IMG submission 184058) | Marine viral communities from the Pacific Ocean - LP-47 (SPAdes) | ecosystem: Environmental > Aquatic > Marine > Oceanic | place: Pacific Ocean | collected 2011-06-12 | reverse complement strand
CGTCCATGCCGCCGTACTTGCTGCGCCACTTATAGAACGTCGCTGAGCTCATGCCGTGTTCACGGCAAAGCTGCGGCACCGGTGCGCCAGCCTCAGCCTGCTTGAGAATCGCCAGGATCTGGCTGTCGGTATATCGGGATGTTTTCACGGGAATGTCCTCGGGTTAGGTTGCGAGAATATTCCACTTTTAAGTTGCGTTGTTTTTCGGGGGGATTACCAAACTACTTGCCAGCGGTTTACGCACTGCACGTCGATTTTCTATATCATCTGCCCGTTTTCGATAAGCTAGGCGAACAATAACTAGTAAGCACTTGACGTCGCTTTCGCGCAACCTCATCCCACGTCGCGTAAACGCCAGCACGCAAACAGCTTAAGGGTTCTCTATAGAACGCAGTTGTGGATGGTTACCAGGAGCAGTTGGCGCGTCAGGAAAAAACCGACGAGTGTAGGCTGAGCAGTGCTCCTCAATTTTCTTGTTTAGGTAACTACCGTCTATTGAATCCAGTATTCCATATTTAGCACGGGCGAGAAATGAGTGCGTGTTTTCTTTGTCTGCGCTGGCCCTTCGTATCTCAGTGAATTCTGCGATTTCTTGAGCGCGCTTTGTAATCTCATCCGTCCTAACTACGAGTAGTCGTTCGTGCGGAACCGCGTCCAGCACCAACGAATTGTGGCGAGCCCAATACGAAAGATAGCCATCAAGTGTGTATAGGCCGTTGTCTTTCAGAATCTTTTCTTGCGGGCTGTGTTGAAATAGCTGGGGCCTGAACCTGAAATCTCTCATTCTTTTCCATGCCGGAGGCGTGCTATCCGAAAGTGAGTGATTGATGATCGAATCAAGCCAGCTATATGGATCGCGAATGGTTAGAATAAACTTCGCATGGGGGAAAGCTCGCACAAGGATCTCGATGAAGTGAGCGTTCAGCTGTGACGAATCTACTTCCAAGCGTAGCCGCCGGTCTCTGCGCTTGATGCGTGTCTCAAACTCAGGATCACTTAAACGGCCTTGAGCATTATCGATGATCCACCCAATCACCTCATGACCGTCCGGCTCATGGTTGGCGCGCACTTGATCACCAAACAGGTCGGCAATTGAGTGCGTGCCGGATTTTGCGATGCCAACGCAGTATATTTGTGCCCTTCTACGCCTCATTTTTTGAGTCAAATGCCTAAATTCCATGGTGGTGTTCACTCCTATACGAAAACAATCACGTTGACATCGGATCGCGCATGGCAAGCTTTCTTACCCATGAGGGGCGGCTCGGATGACTAAACGATATCGCTGTGTCGGCGCGCTGATGGAACACTTTATACGCGCGCTCCGCCAATTATCACAGTGCCCGGATGTCTGCATCACATCAAATTGATGTTCTCTCGGTCTTACGGGCCGACGCGTAGCTGCTTATCAGCCACAACAACGCGTGAGCGCCGTGTAACGCTGGCAGCAGAAATTACTAAGCAGGCTCCGAATATCATTCGGGAGTGGGCGACGCTTCCTATAAAACTTTATCGGAACTTTCGGTGATAGTCATATTAGTTAGCCGACTGTGCGCTGAGTGGAACTTTCAAAATCAACTTCGAGTCATTCAACTCGGGGCCTTCAGCCCCGAATGCCGTCGTCCCCACATTCCGTCTATCATGCGCAGCGAAGTGATGACAGTAACGACCCAAGAGCAGATCTATGTCTTTCTCACTGCGCCAAACATTCGCGGGTGCTACACCGAGAGCCGGCTACGCAGCTAGCAGTAGTTGCGAGGACTCTCACTTATAAGCCTAACCCTAGTCCAACAAGTCGCGTTTATTTTCGCGCAGGACCATTCTGACCTTTTTTATATACGGAGTGTGGTCACGTTGCCTGCTAACACGCTGTTCAAGCCATGTGTTTTTTTCATTGCACCCGGGCTTTACACACGTTGTTGATGGCGAGCGATCCGGACCACTTCTCAACACCGCAAGACTCCTGCATACTTAGCGCAGAGATGATTTCTTAGGCAGAAAGTGAGGGCACAGCCGGCCCAGAGTCGTTGCGCAGCAGTTTCCCAAGCCACTTGTCGTAGATTAGGCTCACGCGCCGCCGGCGCCAGCGTCGCGCTGAGCGCGGAATAGCGCTACGCCTCGGTGGCTGCAATGGGTCCATAACGACAATGCGATTCACCGCCCGGATAGCCGTTACAGTATCAGTCGCACGTGCTAGAAACTGAAAAGCATATCCACTTGGTTCGGCAATCTGTAAGAGTTCCCAGCGGTTGTAGCAATAAGGCACTGCAAGATACCGCGCACCTTTCGGCGATGTAGCGATCCCGAGCGATTATTTGGTCAGTCGAGTTTCCGGGAAGCGGAAGTTGCGGGCAAGTGCGAATATTCACACAACGTCAACACACTTACCTGCAAGCTTTTCGACCCGTGACACAACTTTTCATCGCAGTACTTGGGCGCCGCTAATATGCCGCGACTGCTTGGTTAATAGACCTTTCGCAGTCTCTGCGAACGGAATACCGCGTCGTGTCGATAACGACGGAGCTTGTGCGGGCTGTATCACGTGTTGCACGAATTAGTTAAAACACTTGCTTGATGACTCGACTTAAATTCTGAATTAAAGTCTGGTGGTCGCGTCCTCCGATTTATATCGACTCGGCAAAAACTTTGTGCCAAGCCTGAACGAGAGGGCTCCAGATCACACAATCGGTATATTCAGCTCTATGAATCAAAGTCTCGCAGACGTCTTTAAGTCTCTAGGCGGACGACGTATGTTGTTCGTTCAGCCCGGCGGCAACTGGGGTGACCAATTGATATACAGCGGAGCTCTTGCACTTGCAGAGCGATACTCTATCGAGTGCATCACCCTCGACCACGATGATTTTCTTCGTACCAAGAGCGACTTCTCATGTCCAGTATACCTCCACGGGGGGGGTGGGCTGAATCCATGGACCAGCGGCCGTGCAATCCGCGGTTTATATCACGCCGTGGAAAACTATTCCGGCATCGTGATCCAAGGGCCACAGACCATCTCAGAGGATCACGATTTCGTGGCCTCTTTCGCATCGACCCTGATTCAGAAATGCCAAGCCAGAGAAATCTTATTTTTTTCCCGAGAAGTGAAGTCTCACGATATTGCGAAGGCAGCGTTTGCGGGATCGGCGATCGAATGTTTGCTTGATCAGGACACCGCATTTCATAACTGCAAAGCAGACCTTGTTCCGTACCGTCGTTTTCGTAGGAAGTATAATTTTCGTGCGCTACGTCAGGATAATGAACAGACCGGCTGGGAGAGAGAGTTTTCACAGCCTGCGTTTGGGTCGAAAACCATTGTCTTGGATCCAGCGATCTACGCGCTTTCTTTCGATCACTGGATCCGTATACACGCCGCTAGCAGCTCGATCACAACGAACAGAACGCATTCCGCAATATTGGGTGCGATACTCGAAATTCCAACGTCGCTGTTCGCATCCTCCTCTCACAAGAATCACAGCGTATGGCAGTATTCATTGGCGGCCCGGGGCGTCACTTGGATCGATACCGATGGAGATCAACGACGGCAACAAACCAGCGGGAGTACCACCGACACCCGCTCGAAAAAACAATCTAACTCAAAAACATATTGTTACGATCCTCGCAGGCTCGTAAGGCCTCTCTATCGGCACACCGATCTCCCTCTACTCAGAGCGAAGATATCTTCGAAGGTAAGAGATCTTTCGAAACGCGCGAAGTACGCTTGGGAAGGCGTCCCTTTTCGTTGATCGGATTCAGTAGCTCGACATTGTCTCGCTGCTTTGCCGGTCCATCCTGGCTTCATAAATTTGGCCAAGACGAAAAAACAAACCAAGCTGGCGTTTAAATCGCGTTTCGCGGTCACGGCCTATCGAACTCAAATAACTTTTGACGTCATCTATTAGGAACACACGCCATAACCATCGCGGACCGCCAAGGAACGTCGCCCCACTACGATACTTCTGGTCGCCCTTCAAATGCCGGCGGTAAACGGTGCGGCCATAGTCGAAATGATGTCGCCGCCAGTAATTTCGTTTAAGCCGTTCCGGCCGCAGATAATGGTACTGCACTAAGCTGGGACTATATACAATCCGCTTATTTTCGGCGAAAAGTCTTTCCTGTAACTCAAACTCCTCGCTGGCGAGTAGGTTTCCGCCACTACGACCTAAGTCGACGTTATAACCGCCGATCTCGTGCAGTACCGATCTTCGGAAAGCCATATTGCCGCCGTTGAGCTTTCTGCCCTCCGGTTTCAGCACTTTCGTTTCCCGGCCACCATCATATTGACCCGTATTCTCGAGCAGCGGTGGAAGCCACTCCGGCAGATTGTCAGCGTTGTAATAGAAAATCGGACCTCCGACGCAATCGGCGTCCGTCGTCCTGAATACATCGTCGATCCTAGACAAGAACGAGCGATCCAAGCGCTGATCGTCGTCCATGAATGCGACAACCGATGCCCTGCTCTCATTCGAACCACGATTTCTCGCTTGTGATAGCCCTTGTGCGCCTTCAAACACATACTCAAGAGGAAATGGAAAGTCAGACGACAATCGATCCACCACGGTCCGTGTGTCATCGGTGCTGTTATTGTCCACCACAATGACCTCTATCAGACCATTTACAGGCTTCTCGCAAGCCGCCACGCTTTCCAAAGCCTCTGAGAGCAATGCGGCACGGTTATAAGTCGTGATGACTAGAGATACAGTCGGGAGTTCCATTCCATTGCCTTTATTTAACCTGCCTAAAAAAACGTAGCAGCCATATTTTTTAGCTATCGTTAGTCTGAATTTTTCATCTTTTTAGCCGCCGGTTTGCATGCTCCAACTGCGACCAATATTTTAAACGATCTGTTTTAGATGTGGTTGCTCATCCTTTGCTTCACTTTAGGAGGCATAACATGGCAAGAATCAACGTACTGCTGTTCGAGACTTCTTTGCGCTTCATACTTCGGATGAGCGACCAGTACATCCCCTTGAAAGCCAGCTTCCGTAACGGTAAGCCGGTGCCTGTGCGACGCTCAATCTTTCGAAGCGATCGAGCCATGGGAATAGCATTCCTTATCAGATGTCCGTGCTCAAAGTTCGTGGCCTTGAGCAACACGGTCGCGACCTGAGCTTCCACTTCAGCCGCTAGCGGCATGCCTTCGCATACCATTCGGAGATCATCCATGCCCTCGGCAAACAAGCCGTGAGACAGCATGATTCGAAACCGTCGAACCAAGGCGTCCTGTCGCTGCTTAGGCGAGAGCTCCGCCGCAGTTGCGGCAGCGCCGCCTTTTGACGGCAGGTAATCGGCAAGTTCCAGCTTACTTCGATACCCGAGAACGATCTCTCGATCGTAGCGGTGCCAAACCTCGAAACGCTTCTCTACGCTGTGGCGATCTCTAGCAGGACCGCGAGCGCCGGCGTGGTTGCGCATGACGAAAGTAGCCTGCCCGACGTCAGTCGCCGGCACAGCGTAAGCCAACCTGAGCATCATGTCGTAGTCCTGACCGCGCAGGAGAGCGTCGTTGAATCCCGCGATCGAACGAACGACGGTCGCCGGAATCAACATCCCTTGGAGAAAGGTAAGAAACTGGTCGCCCCACTCAAGCGTCTTGAAGAAGATCTCACCGTCGTCCGCGCTTTGGGGCAGCGTCACCGGTTGCCAGTTAGCCTGATCGCCAATATGGAACCCAGCAGTGTCTAAAAACACCAGATGCGGGCTATAGCTGTAAGCCGCCTCCGGCCCCAAGTCTAGGGCTTCGCAGTGCAGCGATAACGCTTCGGGCAACATGAAATCGTCGTCATCGAAGAAGCAGACGTGTGAGCTTGTGACGTGTTCGAGCCCCCAATTGAGGGCTACCGACTTTCCGCTGTTGTCTTGGCGAAGATAGACGACCGACTGTAGGTAATCGCGAGCAACCGATTCGGTATCGTCCTCGGAGCCATCGTCTATGACAATAATCTGATCCGCCGGCCGCCTCTGTGCAAGAACACTGTCGAGGCATTCGCGCAAATACGCGGCGCGGTTGAAGGTTGCGATCAGCACGCTAATGGAACGTACGCCGCTCACGACGATGCACGACCGTGGAGCGCAAACTTGGCGGCGATCGCCGGCTCGGCTCGATCGGCCGCAATGACCGCCCGTGCACGCGACTGCTCAGCGTTGAGCTCGATATCTAGGGTTTCATCACTAAGTGCCTGCACGAGGCGCCGCATGTCTCTGCCGTTGCCTGCAAGCAGGCCGAAAGGACCGTAACGCCGCTCCCAGTCGTCGGTAATGGCGGTCCGATTCGTCAACACTGGAATACCGAAGGCAATAGCGTCCAGCAGTGTGCCGCTAGCCGCCCAACTATAGCGGATAGGATCAAGAGGGAGGCAGATGATATCGGTTGACCCGAGAGCGCTGTCGAACACTGACCGGCGCAGCTTGCCTTCGCTCGGAGGCATCGAGAACAAACTGTCGTTTTTCTTCGAGTAGTCGCTGGTTCGCTCACCAATCACCTGAAAATCGAATGCGCCCTGATGGGCCCGTGCGATATCGACAAAGGTGCCGAAACCCTTGATTGCAAACGTGCCCCCAATAAAACTGATAGACCGCCGCCCTGCCTCCCAGCCCCGGCGCTCGGAGGACAGATGCGCGCCTCCCGGCAACGGATGAGGAAACACCGCGACCGCCTGTTTACGTCGGGCAATGCTTCTCAGGCGGGTCTCAATGGCGTATTCCAGTACCACCAGACGCATATTGGCAGGAAAGCCCCTGGCAATCGTGCCAAACATGTCCTTCCGGCGCGTCAGCGGATTGCGCGAGCGCCAGTGCGCTGGCTCCGCCAGTTCGCTGTGCATGAACGCATCGAACGATATGTCCCGGCGGCGTGACGCGATTTCGCGGACGACTCGAAGCTGCTCTGCGCTACAACCCGATACCACGACGTTCTCGGGCTCTTGATCGCGGATATAGGCCAGCAGCAGTGCCCCAAAGCTTTTCCCGGCTTGTTCATCCAACAAATCAAAACGCACAGCCTCCATGCCCGGTTCGCAGCGGAGAATCGCGATATGCGAACCCGCCGCACCCATCAGGATATCTTCCTGCGGATAGGCCAGATGCAACACGCGAAGCAACGCCGAGTTGAACGGCACGTGCGAGCCCGCCAGCACCACGGTGTCGAGGACCAGAATCACGCCGCGGTTGTCCCGGATCGTCGCCGCGGCTTAGATAGCGCGACTGAAGCCAGCACTTTGAGCAATTCGCCCTTACCGATACTTCGGCTCAAACGGGCCGTATTACGCATGAATGCGACCGGAGAAAATGCGTCACCCATGAAGACTTGTTGCGCCAAACGATATCGAAGCAACGACAAAGCACGAACCGCTTTGACGGCCTCCTCCGAGTGCTGCGGCTCCTCCTTGATGATCGCGGCGAGTACGCCGATGTTATCGAGGATCAGAGCACTTTCGTTGTCCGAACGCGTCAGACTGCCCTGCCGTTCGTGAACCACGGTGAGCGGCTCGTCAATATAGCGAATCGCACGAGCTCTGATGACCGTGCGCCAGAACAGGGCATAGTCTTCCGAGGTGGACTCGGTACCAAATTTCAGGTTTGTTCGGCTCAGGAACGCGCGGGCAATAGAGACGGTCGATGTCTTTATGGTGAAGCCCGAGCACAGATACTGCGGGTCCACCATGCGGCCAGCCTGGAATCCGCTGTCAAGCGTGTCGCCTGACGGAAGGATATACACGCGATCTGTGTGTACGAATTCAACTTGATGGCTGCTTGACACGGCAGCTTCGACGCGTGCCAGCTTGTCGGGCGCCCATTCATCATCGGCGTCGAGAAACGATACCCACTCGGCGGTCACCTGCTCCAGCGCGCGGTTGCGTGCGGCTCCGGCGCCGGAATTTGTGATCTGCTCAACGACCAAGGGCAGCTTATTCTCGCTGGCCCAAGCCTTTATCAATCGAAGCGTGTCATCGGTAGATCCATCGTCGATTACAATAACTTCCTCGGGCGACAGTGTTTGGGCCCGCAGCGATTCGAGCGCCCGAACAATGAATTGCTCAGCATTGAAAGTAGGAATTATGACTGCGTGTTTCATCGAGACTGTCCATAGTCGATTACTACCCGACGGCCAGCATTCGACAGTGCGTTTAGAACGAAAAATTCAGCCCTTGATTATCGCAGATTCGCTATTGCAAATTCTGCGCCATTAAACCGTTTTTGGACCATCCATGGATACGAGCACAGCTGTCTCATCCTGATTGGCTGTCCATTACGTTTCAACGAAACCTGGCCCGCAAAATGACCCAAGCATTAACCAGTTCCCCACGAGCAGGATGCCGACTGACAAATACCCCTAGAAACCACGCCGGCGCAGCCAGCGACATCGATAACATCAATGGCAACCAGACCGAGTCATTGGAAGGGGGAAGCATGACAATTACGAGCACTGGGCCGGCGAGGGTGACTGCAGTGACAATCGCGCTCTTCCGCATTGACCGCAGCAGGCTAGGCAATGTCACGTCGGAATATTTGATGACGCGAGACTGGTGGGCAATCAGGCTGATCGCCACCGAAAAGAGCTGGGCTGCTGCCACAGCAACCAAGCCAAAATAAAAAACAGCTATTATCATCAGACAGATTCTCAACAGCTGGATACCCACAGCGATCCGCGTGACGGTAGATACTCGCCCCGCGGCCACCAAAAAATACGGAGCATCCGAGTTCACCGATCCCGCGATTGCCGCAACTGCCAACACCTGCATGATTGGCACTGCTGCGTCCCACTGCGGCCCGAACATCACTCGCATGATCGGGAATCCCAATAGAACAGCAAAGCCCAAAAATGGCCAGCTTATGACCGTTGTGAACTGCTTCGACAATAGATAACGGGTACCTGCCAAACCAGTTTCGCGGAAATCACTCGCATAGCTTGGAAAAGTAACTGCCTTGATTGCGGTCAGAATATTCTGATCAAACATATTGACCAGACCCTTACCTCGGCTGAAAAGCCCCACGGCGGAAAAATCAAGTACCCGGCCAATTACGAAATCCGGCGTGCTGCCGGCTATGCGCTGCAAGATATCTGTCGCAGTTCTCTGAATTCCAAAATTTGAGACTTCTCGCCAGTGTTGAAGGCTCACTCCACGAATTCTATATGCACTGCCAATAGTAATTGACGCCAGCACCAGTACTACCATACTGACAACGGACGCGAGTCCCAAACCTATGTATCCAAAACCAAGATATGCAAGCCCAATTGTAAAAACGCTTTGTGTGAACTGCTGGAGTATATTGATGCGGTAGATAAGCTGAAACTGCATCGACCGCTTCATCATAGAATACACCGTGGTTCCAAATGGCATAAGGAAGAAGTTGATACAGAATATCTGCAATAGAAGCGCCAGCCCGGGCTCTCGATAAAATTCTGCTACATATCCAGACGCAAAAAACACCAGTACGCCAAGCGTCCACGAAATGATGACGTTGATCGCGAACGCGGTCTGCGCCAATCCATCCTTAAGTTCGTGCGCCTGAACGATATAGTCGGAAACACCAAAATCGCGCAGCGAGTGAATCAGCCCGACAAACGCCATTCCGAGTGAGAACACACCAACTTGAGCGGGCGTTAGCAAACGGCTCACTATCATAATGGTGGGCACGCTCATCAACAGGTTCGTGTAGCGCTGTGCGAACGAGAACGCAAGCGACCTGCGGACCGACAACATGGGCCCGGGTTTCTTCGAGGGAGACTTCACGGCAACTCAATGGTAATTAAAAAAGCGGCTTCTTCGCGTTTGTCGGTCATTGAGTGGGCACGACCGCGAACTGCGGGGAGCCCGAATAGTTCGTCCTGGTATTTCGCTTGGTGAATACAGACCACGCCTTTGCAGCGTCCGGATTGTCGGACTTCGCGGCCGCGGCGAGCCCTATCTGGAAATTGGCGACGAAGCCCGTCGCCGACTTCGGATAGCCCACCATCGTGCCCGGCGGGTAGTTGAACTTTTTCCGGTTGCCGCCGCTACGGATGGCCGAATTGACCTGACTCGCGTCGCAACCCATGGCCGCCATCTTGGGAAACGATTTCTCGTAGACCTCTCGGAAGCTGTCGTAGAACGGCGCTTTCTGGCTATCTCGGATTCCGATCTTGTAGGCAGAAGCCTGTTCCCAGCAGTATCCCGGGGCCGTCATCTGACCTATCTGAAAACGACTCACCCAGTTACGGAACCTGTCGGCGTCGGCAAAGCCCTGATCGGCCAGATTGCCGACCGCCCAGGTGAAGAACGACTGCTGCCACGTCGCGATACCTGCACGGTCATGCCCGTGCATCGAGTAGATGACCGCGTGATAGTTGGATATCGCGCCGAGCGTGTTGGCTTTGGGGTTATCGGTGTAGTGTTTGTTGTACCAGGCGATATTGTTGGCAACAGCCTGATTGAAGTACTTCTTGTGGGAATCGTCGTCGGGCAGCAGATACGCGGCATCCCCCAGCGTGCGCAGGATCCATGCCTGCCCACGAACCTGGGTACGATTTATCGTGCCATCAGCGTACCCGCGATAGGCCGGATTCTGCTGCAGAATCGTCCAGTTGGCCCAGAACGCCATTTCGCTCGCGTAGTACCAGTCACCAGTGGTCATATAGGCGACGTAGGACGGCGCCGGATGGTGCGCAGCATCTGCCTTGAGCGGCGTCTTGCAGTCGGTCTTTCCGCGACAGTACGGCAGGCGGTCGTCCTTGTGCGGCGGCGCCTTGCAGGTGTCCTGGCGTGCTGCCCAGAGCGTGGTGGCACAGGGATGGTCCTCCAGCGACAGCGGCAGGCCTGTTTTCTCATCGCGGTAGTGGACGTTGTAGGCACCCAGCGCGTCACTATTGGCCAGCATCCAGCGATACAGTCGATAATCAGTGTCGATGACATAGGCGCTGCTCCAGCGCGGCAGCGGGCCAATCTGGGCCTGCGCGCCCGTGATTTCCATATGTTTGGACACGTCGCACGACTTCATCGGCGCGCACTGCTGGCGAACCTTGTTCGCCAGCTCAGACGCGACATTGATCTTTTCGTAGCTGGGAACTGCCGGCGTTGACTGCAGGTAGTTCGGATCCAGCGCGGCGTACAACGGCGCCGATGTGCTGTCTCCCCACCACAACACCTGATGCCAGCGCGCCTGCAGGTAGTGTGTCAGCTCTCCGGCATCGAACGTCGGCGAGCCAGGCACCGACAGTGTCGCGTCGTAGGTCAGGTTCTTCGGGTTGTTGGCGTACGCCCAATTGTTCTCGGTAACCACGTCCACGCGGACCCGCGAGACCGGCGCCGGACCATAGGCACGCACAGCAAAATAGGTATTCAGATGCGGCTCGGGTGTGCCACTGTCATCTTGCGGCGGCGCGCCGACGATCCATTCGGATACCAGTGGACCGGAAAGCCATTGCTGGCAGAAAACCTTCGCATTCTCACAGCCGCCTGCCCCCACGACGCGTTCGAGTAGCGACCGCGCATCCTGGGTCAACGCAGCACCGTTCATCTGTGCAGCAAACGTCGCGTTGAACGAGGTCTGGAGTACATCGTCGAGGGACACCGCGGTGGCTGCCGATGCTGGCGGGGCGTCGAGCACCAGCGCCAGCCGCTTGCCGTTGGCCGAGCACGGCGCATCCACGGTAATCACCGCATGGCGCGCAGAACCATCGGCGTTACGGGCCTTGATATTCACCTGGGTCGGCAAGCGCTGGCCATCATATTCTGCGTGGACAGATTTCCCGCGCGCAAGGTCACCGACGCGAAACGGCTGGCCGAACGTCACAGGCGCTGTCTTGCAGTTCGCGCCGTCCAGGCGCTGTAGGCGCACTGTAGTGATTGTATTTGCCGGCAAAGGCGCAGCAGCGGCCAGCGCTCGATGAGGCGCCAGTGCCGTATTGCAGCCGGCCACGGCAAAGCCCATCAGCAGCGTCGTGGCGATACGGCTGATGACCCTGTTGGGCGGTGTCAAAGTTGATTTCATGTTGAATGCTCCAATACCGAATCCAGCAATCCGGCGAGTCTCTCGGTACAGGCCCGGCGGCTATAGCGCGCCAATGCCGCGTCATCAATCGACGGTGCCTGCCCGGCCCGGATACGGTCGATGAAGACCGCAAGCTTAGCCGCGATCTCTGACGCATCGTCGATCGTCGCACGCTCGGATCCACCAATCTCGACGAGCAAACCCGCCGTATCGCCATTTTCGTCCGTCAACGCGAAGACGGGCCGACCGATACGCAGATACTCAAACACCTTGGCCGGAATCTGGGCGTTGAATTCAGAGCCTTGAAACAGCAACAGACCGTGCGCCACGCCCTGCTCCGCTAGCGCGTCCTGATATGCGATCGGGGGCGCCAGATCGACCATATCCGCCACGCCGAGCGTATCGAGCCGCGCTTGATATTCGGCTTCCGAACCACTCGCCCGTAGTGTGACCTGCAGCCGATTGGCATCGATCAGCCCATCGGCTTTGAGCGCAGCAAGCGCGCGGAAGAACGGATCCGGATTGCGGCCTTGCGGATAAAGCAATCCGCTATGCACCAACCGCACCATCTCGCTCGCTGACGGCACATCGGGGGCTGGCAGGCGAGCCAGTGCCTGTTCTTCGAATCCGTTGGGAATGAGGTGCAACCGGTCGGCTGCCGCGAGCTGGGGATAGCGTCTGGCATAGAGCGCACGTGCACCGGGCGTGGTAAACACCGCCGCCGCCGCCCGGGAAAACGTGTGCTTCTCCATCGACGACATGGCGCGTCGCTGCACGGCCGAGCCCGCTGGCACTACCGGATCGCGGAAATCGGCTATCCACGGCAGCCCGGTGATACGCGCCAGCGTCAACGCAATCAGATGCGCGGTGCCGATCGGATAGGTCGACCAGATGACCCTGATACGGTGGCGCCGAATCAGCGCCAGGCCGCGCGCTACGGCCGTAAACCACCAGGATATCCAGCGATCCGGCGCTGCCGAGAGCCCGATATATCGCCCGCGCCAGGCCAGATGCCGGCTCGCGTCTATGGCCGGCGTTCGATAGACCGGCAGACCGTCCGGCACGTCGGCAACGCCCTGCTGATCAACGCGTGCGTAGGCGCTGGGCGATGGCGCAAGGACCACGGGCCGCCAGTTCAGACCGGGCAGATGGCGTGCGAAGCCCAGCGTTCGGAGTCGACCGGTAGAGGA
>Ga0207889_1000348_pt1 | contig 13461 bp, 11 predicted proteins | sample LinPmetageLP47_FD_184058 | JGI IMG/M metagenome (GOLD analysis project Ga0207889, IMG submission 184058) | Marine viral communities from the Pacific Ocean - LP-47 (SPAdes) | ecosystem: Environmental > Aquatic > Marine > Oceanic | place: Pacific Ocean | collected 2011-06-12 | reverse complement strand
GCCGCGATCTGGCTTGGGATGAGCCTTTTCTTCCTGCGCCGCCGCCGCGCACCCAAAACCGAAAGCTGACCAACCCTATGCGTTATGTCTCTACCCGTGGTTCCGCCCCCGTTTTGTCGTTCGAAGAGGCGCTGCTGACCGGCCTTGCCCGCGACGGCGGTCTGTATGTGCCCGAAACGATCCCGACACTCAGCACCGATGACCTGCGCGAGATGGCCACGATGTCCTACGAGGATGTCGCCTTTCGCGTGATGAAACCCTTTGTTGGTGACACGTTCAGTGACGAGGAATTCATGGCGCTGATCACCAAGGCCTATGCCGGGTTCAACCACACCGTTCGCGCCCCATTGGTACAGCTTGAACAGGGCCACTTCTTGCTAGAGCTGTTCCACGGCCCCACGCTGGCGTTCAAGGATTTCGCCATGCAGCTGATCGGCCACATGTTCCAGGCCGTGCTATCTCGCAAGGGCGAACGGGTGACCATCGTCGGTGCGACGTCCGGCGATACCGGATCGGCCGCAATCGAGGCGTTTCGCGGGCTGGACAACGTCGATGTATTTATCCTCTTCCCCCATGGCCGGGTGTCCGAAGTGCAGCGGCGCCAGATGACCACGCCTTCAGAAAGCAACGTTCACGCGCTGGCGCTGGATGGGGACTTCGACGATTGTCAGGCGCGCCTGAAGGATATGTTCAACGACCACACCTTCCGCGACGGGGTGCAACTGGCAGGGGTCAACAGCATCAACTGGGGCCGCGTGCTGGCGCAGGTTGTCTATTACTTTACTGCAGGTCTCGCCATGGGCGCGCTGGACCGCAAAGTCAGCTTTACCGTGCCTACGGGCAACTTTGGCGATATCTTCGCGGGCTATATCGCGCGTGAAATGGGCCTGCCGATTGCTGATCTGGTTGTCGCCACAAACCAGAACGATATTCTGCACCGCTGCCTGACCACGGGTGGATACCAGAAGGGCGAGGTTCATGCCTCGATCAGCCCGTCGATGGATATTCAGGTGAGCTCAAACTTTGAGCGCGCGTTGTATTTTGCCTATGGGCAGGACAGTGACGCAATCAACACCCTGATGGACGATCTGGCCAAGGGCGGGTTTGACGTCGGCGACAACGCCCTGCGCGATCTACAGAACACCTATAAATCGGGCCGCGTTTCCGAAGACGAAACCAGCGAAACGATCAAGGCTTTGTACGCCGACACAAACGAGCTGCTGTGTCCGCATTCCGCCATCGGTGTGCGCGTGGGGGCCGCATTGCGCGATCCCGCGACGCCGATGATCACGCTGGCCACTGCGCATCCGGCCAAGTTCCCCGATGCCGTCGAAGCCGCCACTGGGGTGCGCCCGCCGCTGCCGGAACACATGGCTGATCTGTTTGACCGCGAAGAACGCGTAACCCGCGTGCCGAACGATCTTGAGGCGCTCAAAGACATTATCAAAGGGGGCATTGCTCAGTGAGCTTGCAACAACACCGCCTGTCCAACGGCTTTCGCATTGTAACCGAACATATGCCGGGGCTCGCGTCGGCGTCTATCGGGGTTTGGGTCTCGGCGGGTGCGCGGCATGAAACGGCCACGCAAAACGGTATCGCGCATTTTCTTGAGCATATGGCGTTCAAGGGCACGGCCAAGCGCACATCGCTGCAAATCGCCGAGGCGATAGAAGACGTAGGCGGCTATATCAACGCCTATACCTCGCGCGAAGTGACGGCGTACTACGTGCGCGTGCTGGAAAACGACGTGTCGCTCGGGCTAGATGTGATCGCGGATATCCTGCGAAATCCGGTGCTGGATAACGGTGAGATAGAGGTAGAGCGCGGCGTGATCCTGCAAGAGATCGGCCAAGCGCTAGACACGCCGGACGACGTGATTTTCGATTGGTTGCAGGAAAAGGCCTATCCCAACCAGCCCATCGGACGCACCATTCTTGGCCCGTCCGAGCGCGTGTCGAACTTCACCCGCGAGGACCTGTCAGGCTTTATCAGCCAGCACTACGGTCCCGACCAGATGATCCTCGCCGCAGCCGGTGCCGTCGATCATGATGAGATCGTGCGTCTGGCCGAACAGCTGTTTGGTGATATGCCACCCAAACCCTTGTTCGACGTCGACGCGGCCAAGTTCAGCGGCGGCGAAGTGCGCCAGTTGAAACCGCTAGAGCAAGCGCATTTCGCCCTCGGTTTCGAGGCCCCCGGCTACCGCGCTGATGATATCTATGTCGCGCAAATCTATGCCTCCGCGCTCGGGGGCGGCATGTCGAGCCGCCTGTTCCAAGAGGTCCGCGAGAATCGCGGGCTATGCTATACGATTTTTGCGCAGGCAGGGGCCTATGCCGATACAGGCATGATGACGGTCTATGCCGGCACAAGTGGCGAACAGCTACCCGAACTGGCCGGCATCACTATTGACGAGATGAAGCGTGCTGCCTCTGACATGTCCCCAGCCGAGGTCGCGCGGGCACGGGCACAGATGAAAGCAGGGCTGCTGATGGGGCTGGAAAGCCCGTCAAACCGTGCCGAACGACTGGCGCGCCTGATCCAGATTTGGGACCGCGTGCCTCCGCTGGAAGAAACCATCGCACAGATTGATGCCGTGACCACCGGTGACGTGCGTGATTTTGCCCAGAACATGGCTGCAAGCGCACCTGCCGCTCTGGCGCTTTATGGTCCGGTGGATGGGGCCCCCACTTTGGAAGAGCTGCAGGAGCGTCGCGCTGCCTGATGCAACTGCTGAAACGAAAGCTGGCCATTGAAACCGAAAGGCTGACGTTGCGCCCGCCGGTGCATGCTGACTTCCGCCCTTGGGCAACCTTGCGGTCGGACAGCAGCACCTATCTTTCACCGTGGGAGCCGTCTTGGGCACCAGACCACCTGTCGCGCAAGGCGTTTACCAATCGTGTGTACTGGGCCAACCGGTCTGTCTCTGCGGGCACGGCGCTGCCGTTGTTCCTGATCCGGCGCAAAGACAACATGCTGATCGGTGCGATCACGCTTGATAACATTCGCCGGGGTCCGGCGCAGGCGGGGACATTGGGGTATTGGACCGGCGAACAATTCGCCCGCCGTGGCTATATGCGCGAAGCTATAGAGGCGTCCGTGCATCACGCGTTCACCCGTCTGGACATCAGCCGGGTCGAGGCCGCCTGCCTGCCCGAGAACATCGCCTCGCGCGGGTTGCTGGAAAAGACCGGTTTTAAATACGAAGGTGTCGCGCAAAGCTATCTGCAAATCGACGGGCGCTGGCGGACCCATGTGCTTTATGCGCAGCTGCGCGGGGACCGTCGGGGCAAGACCGCAGCGGGGTAGGGGGCTATGATCGCTTATGTCACCGTCGGGGCCGACGACCTAGCACATGCCAAACGCTTCTATACCGCTTTCCTGCCAGCCTTGGGCTATGCGCTGACCGAAGGTCCCGAGGGCTTGAGCTTTGTGCTGTCGCAGGCTGCGGGGCAGCCCGCGGCCATGCCAGATTTCTACGTCAAACCGACCTATAATGGCGCGCCGGCTTCTGCTGGCAACGGGTCCATGATCGCGTTCGAAGCAACCAGCCAGGCGCAGGTGCGCGTGTTACACGCCGCAGCGCTGGCCGCTGGCGGCAGCGATGAGGGCCAGCCGGGGTTTCGCGCCACCTATGGTCCGCGCTTCTACGTCAGCTACCTGCGTGACCCCCAAGGCAACAAGATCGCCTTGTTCTCTGATAATCCGGCAGAGCCGGGCAGGGATGATCCGCCCACTGCGCCGACGCGTTGATGCGAAAAAGGCCAGACATCGCTGTCTGGCCTTCCGTTGCTCTGCTTGTCCGCGGCGGCTTACTGGCGGCTTAGCGGCGGCGGTCGCGCCGTGCGCTCATCGGTTGGAAGGCCACGCCGACGTGGGCCTCGCAATAGGGCTTGCCTTGCTGCACAGGCAGGCCGCAGAACCAGAAATCATCCGTTGCAGGGTCGCCGACGGGCCATTTGCAGGTCCGCTCCGTCAGGTCCATCAGGCCGATCTTCTTCGACTTTTTCTCGACCTCGCTTACTTTGGCAAGCGCTTCGGGGCTGATCTCGTTCGCGGAAGGCTGCGGCGGCAAGGGCTGGCCTGCGGGAATGATCTTGGCACGCGCGGGCAGGTTGGGGCGGACTGCTGGAACGGCCTCTACTGCTTCGGGCTCTGCCGCTTCAGGGGCAGGTTCTGCCTTTGGCTTAGCGGCAGCAGGTTTGGCTGCTGGCTTGGCCTTGGCTTCGGGCTTTGCGGCGGTAGCAGGGGCGGCCGCGGGCGCAGCGGTTGCGGTCCGGTTAGACAGGCCCAAACGATGCACCTTGCCGATTACGGCATTGCGGGTCACGCCGCCCAACTCCTTTGCAATCTGGCTTGCGGATTGGCCCTCGCCCCACATTTTCTTCAGGATCTCTACGCGGTCATCGGTCCAAGACATTTGGCGTCCTTAGCTAACAAGCGGCCCTTCTCAGGACCGCCTTGGAAAAATCTCAAGTCCCTATACTAATCACTGACAGCTTGGGTGCAAGGCGGGAACGGGCAATTGGGGCGGCAGCGGCGGCAAACGCTCCTTTAAAACCACAGCAAAAGACCTGCAGCACAGCCCGCGCCACGGTTTGCGGCCATCACGGGCATGTTTTTGCTTTGCAAGATGTAAAAATCTGCCTATGCAAATGACATGATCAACCGTTCAACATCTTCTTTACGACGACGCCAAGGCTAATTGGCGGCACCGGCCCCCGACACGGGGCGCGGCTTTGATCATTTGCGACATAAAGTGCGTCGCTCCCCTTCAAATCATATTGACCCTCTCCGTCACTCATGGCCTTTTGTGCCTTTGATGCGGCCAACCTATAAGGATGATCCTGATGTTCCCATCTGTTCTGCCGACCTATTCCCGTGCCCCCCTGAGCTTTGTCAAAGGCGAAGGCTCGTGGTTGATTGAACAGGACGGTCGCCGATTTCTGGATCTGGGCGCAGGCATCGCGGTGAACGCGCTTGGCCATGCGCACCCCGCGCTGGTGGCGGCGCTGACCGAACAGGCGGGGCAGCTTTGGCATACCTCGAACCTCTACGAGATCCCCCAGCAACAGGAACTGGCCGACCGGCTGGTCACGCTCAGCTTTGCCGATACGGTGTTTTTCACCAACTCCGGCACCGAGGCCTGCGAGCTGGCGGTCAAGATGGCGCGCAAGTATTTCTACGACAAGGACCAGCCTGAACGCACCGAGATCATCACCTTCTCGGGCTCGTTCCACGGGCGGTCATCTGCCGGGATCGCGGCGGCAGGATCCGAGAAAATGACCAAAGGCTTCGGGCCGCTGCTCCCCGGTTTCAAACATATCGAATTTGGGGATATGGAGGCGCTTGGCGCGGCGATCACCGATACCACAGCCGCCATAATGATCGAACCGGTTCAGGGCGAGGGCGGTATCCGTCCGGTTCCCGATGCTGATCTCAAGCAGATGCGCGCGCTGTGCGAAGCAAACGGTCTGTTGCTGATCTTTGATGAGGTACAATGCGGCGTGGGCCGGACTGGCAAGATGTTCGCTCACGAATGGGCAGGGGTCACACCCGACATCATGATGGTCGCCAAAGGCATCGGCGGCGGCTTCCCTCTGGGCGCGGTGCTGGCCACAGAAACCGCAGCCTCTGGCATGACGGCGGGCACCCACGGGTCGACCTATGGTGGCAACCCGCTGGGCTGTGCCGTGGGCAATGCGGTGGTCAACATCATCGGCACAGACGCCTTTCTTGACGATGTGAACCGCAAGGCCGGCCTGATGCGGCAAAAGCTTGAAGGGTTGGTCGCCAGCCATCCCGATGTTTTCGAAAGCGTGCGCGGGAGCGGGCTGATGCTGGGCCTGAAATGCATCGCCACCAACAGCGACGTTGTCGCGGCGGGCTACCGCCACGAAGTCATCACTGTACCGGCGGCGGACAACGTGATCCGCTTACTGCCCCCTCTCAATATCACCGATGAAGACATCGCAGAGGCCGTCTCCCGCCTTGATCAGGCCGCCAGCAGCCTTGCTGCCGGCTAACCTTCATTTTGCCTTTTAAACTCCGGGGGGCCGGGGGGGCTGGCCCCCCTAACTTCCCAAAAAATTAAAGAATACCTATGAAACATTTTCTCGACATTCACCAAACCGACCCGGCTGATCTGCGCAGCATCATCGACAACGCCGCCACGATGAAAGCGTCCCGCCTGGGTCGTCCGCGCGGTGCACCGGATGATGACCAGCCGCTCAAGGATCACATGGTCGCGTTGATCTTCGAAAAACCCTCGACACGGACACGGGTCAGCTTTGACGTGGGCGTGCGTCAGATGGGCGGGCAGACGATGGTGCTATCCGGCGCGGATATGCAGCTGGGCCACGGCGAGACCATCGCCGATACGGCACGCGTGCTCAGCCGCTATGTTGATCTGATCATGATTCGCACCTTTGAAGAGGCGACCCTGCTGGAAATGGCGGAATACGCCTCTGTGCCGGTGATCAACGGTCTGACCAACCGCACGCATCCGTGCCAGATCATGGCCGATATTATGACCTTCGAAGAACATAACGGCCCGATCAAAGGCAAAAAAGTTGTCTGGTCCGGTGACGGCAATAACGTCTTTGCCAGCTTCGCCCATGCCGCCAAGGCGTTCGACTTTGAACTGGTCTTCACCGGCCCGCAAACGCTGGGCCCCGAGGGCGCGCTGAATGGCCTTTACACCACCGAACGTGACCCGAACAAAGCGGTCGAGGGCGCTGATCTGGTGGTCACGGACACGTGGGTGTCGATGCATGACCCCCAATCGGCGCGCGAACGTCGACACAACCAGCTGCGCGGCTATCAGGTGAATGACGCGCTGATGGCCAAAGCAAAGCCCGACGCGCTGTTCATGCACTGTCTGCCAGCGCACCGCGATGACGAGGTCACAAGCTCTGTCATGGACGGCCCGAGCTCGGTTATCTTTGACGAGGCTGAAAACCGTCTGCACGCGCAGAAATCCGTCATGCGCTGGTGCTTGGGGAAATGAGCGACCGGCGGCCGATCGTTGTCGCAGGTGCGGGGGCGATTGGTTGCTTTGTAGGTGGCATGCTGGCCGCCCACGGCCATGACGTAACGCTGCTGGTACGCCCGGGCGTGGCGGGTCAGATCCGCAAGCATGGTCTGCGGCTGACGGGTTTTGACGGGCTCGACCAACAGGTGCCTGCCGCAGGTCTGACCCTGTCACAGGACCCTGCCTGTCTTGCCGGGGCGGGGATCGTGCTGGTCACGGTCAAGACCGACGACACCGCCGACATCGCGCGGCTGGTGGCGCAGCACACGCCGGCGCTGTCGACCATTGTTAGCCTGCAAAACGGTCTCGACGCGGCAGAGTTTCTGCGGGAGGCCCTGCCGCTGCATGATGTGCGCGCTGGCATGGTCCCGTTCAACGTCGTGCCCCATGGGGACGGGCGGTATCACCGTGCGACAAGCGGCGATATTGTTGTCCAGACAGGCCGGATGCCGCTGTCGGGGTACCTGTCGGTGCCGGGACTGCGCATGATCGGAACGGGGGCGATTAATGGTGTACAATGGGGCAAGCTGCTGCTGAACCTGAACAATGGTCTGAACGCCCTGTCTGGGTTGACGTTGCAAGAACAACTGCTTGACCGGCGCTGGCGCCGCGTGATGGCCGCCCAGATGGCCGAGGCGCTTGCCGTGCTAAAGGCTCATGGCATCCACCCTGCATCCTCCACGCCATTGCCCGCGCGGCTGATCCCTTGGGTGCTGCGCCTGCCGACGCCGCTGTTCTCGCGCGTTGCGGCCAAGATGCTGACGATTGACCCGATGGCGCGGACGTCGATGTCCTATGACCTAGAGGCGGGTAAACCGACCGAGATCGACGCGCTTCAGGGGCGGATCATCGCGATGGGGGCGCAGGAAGGTGTCGCCACGCCGCTTTGTCGGCGGGTCTCTGATCTGGTGAAAGAGGCGCAGGCGCGCGGTCCGGGGTTGCCCGATATGGACCCCTCGGACTTTCGCTAGGCGGCAAGGCCATTCGCAAAGGCGCTTAGTTGACCAGCGCGTTCAGACCCAGAAAGATCATCGCTGACATTGTTGCTGCCGCAGGGACGGTGATGACCCAGGCCGCGACGATGGTCATGAAGTGCGACCGGCGCACGAGTTTTCGGCGGCGGCGTTCCTCTACAGCGATGCGTTTGACTTGGCCGGCCTTGGCACCGGGGCGGCGCAGGCGGCGCTCCATATGCCATTCGCGGTAGAAGCCCACGCCAAAAACGCCCCCCACAGCGATGTGGGTAGAGCTGACGGGCAGGCCCAGCCACGAGGCAATGATCACAGTGATCGCCGCCGAGAGGGCGACGCAATAGGCGCGCATCGGGTTCAGCTTGGTGATCTGGCTGCCTACCATGCGGATCAGTTTGGGTCCGAACAGGAAAAGGCCAAAGGAGATCCCGAAGGCTCCGATCACCATCACCCACATCGGGATAGAGACCTTCGCCTCGAAGCCGCCAAATTCAGAGGCGTGAACGATCGCGGCAAGTGGCCCGACCGCGTTGGCCACATCATTGGCCCCATGCGCAAAGCTCAGCAGCGCGGCAGAGAACACCAGCGGCAGGCCGAACAACACTTTGACGGATTTGTTGCGGTTCTCCATCCCCTCGGAGGCGCGGCGGATCGCGGGGTAGGAAATGGCATAGGCCAGAACACCGCAGGCCAGACCGATCAGCAGGGCAGAGCCCATATTGATCTCGATGATCTTCTTAAGGCCTTTGAGGGCCAGATAAGTGGCGAAAACGCCGGACATGACCCCGATCAGGATCGGCACCCACCGGCGCGACGCGGCGATCTTGTCTTCTTGGTATAGGATTTGCGACTTGATCAGCGCGAGGAACATCGCCGCGACAGCGCCACCTAGCACGGGCGAGATGATCCAGCTGGCGGCGATCATGCTCATGGAAGGCCAGTTGACGGCTGCCATCCCCGCAGCCGCGATGCCCGCGCCCATAACCCCCCCCACGACAGAGTGTGTGGTCGATACAGGCGCGCCCACCCATGTCGCCAGGTTGACCCAAAGCGCGGATGAAATCAGCGCGGCCATCATCGCCCAGATGAACACTTGAGAATCTGCGACCGACGCGGGATCGATGATCCCCTTCGAGATGGTCGATACAACGTCGCCGCCCGCCAGCAATGCACCCGCGCTTTCGCAGATCGCAGCGATGACGATCGCACCGCCCATGCTTAGCGCTTTGGCGCCGACGGCGGGGCCCATGTTGTTGGCGACATCGTTGGCGCCGATGTTCACAGCCATATAGGCCCCGAAGGCCGCCGCAGCGATCACCACAAAGTTCGATGGCTGCGCACCGAGGAAGAGGCCGGCGACCAGTGCCGCCAAGACGATAAAGGCAAGCGCAATGCCAAGTCCGACCATAGGCCGCGCGACATACGTCGTTGCTTGTTCCACCCGCGAGATGCGGTTCAGGTCAGAATCCAGTGTTTTCCACTGTTGGCCTTTGGGTCCGTCGGTCATTGCTGCCTCATTCTCTTGAACCATGCGCTCGTGGCACAGCGAAAAAGGTTACGCAAGGCCGCAGAGCGGCTATAGTTTCAGAAGGATTTCCCGAAGATCGGGTTCTGCAACCAGTTCTGCTGCTTCTTTCGGGGGCATCCAGCGGCGCGTGCGGACGTCGACCTCGGGGTATTCATCCTCGATGTGGCGCACACGCGTCAGATAGACCTGAGCGATCACGGGCGTGGTGAGACCCTCGGACAGGCCTTTGTCGTAATCGTAATACCCCATCGGCTCGGACTCGATATCGGCCTTGGATACGCCGGCTTCTTCCCACGCTTCGCGCAGGGCAGCGCCAGCGCCGTCCAGCCCATCGATCGGCCAGCCTTTCGGCACGATCCAGCGGCCGGTATCCCGACTTGTGATCATCAGCACCTCTTTGCCATCGGGTGTTTCGCGGTAGCACAATGCGGCGACCTGAATACGTTTCGGGCGGCGCCAGATGGGGAGGATCATGCCCTCCCAAGCGCGTTTTAGTTCTTGTAGCATTTCTATACCGTTAACCTGTAAATATGTTGTTCTTGCTTTTATCCGGAGATCTTAACTGAAAAGGATACGATAATCAATTTCGCCGCCCCGCACCCTTGTGCAGCACCGGTGCGCATCCCTAAGTTTGATGAACCCTTCACCCACAGGAGATAAGCCGATGGACGCAGATATAAAGGCCGCTGATATTGGCGTGTATGGTCTGGGCACAATGGGCAGTGCGCTGGCGCTTAATCTGGCAGAGCAGGGGTTTCGTGTGGCGGTCAGCAACCGCGAGGCAGACTGGATTGCGCCGTTTATCGACGAAGCCGGCACCTTGGCTGCAAACCTGACGGGCCACGAGACGCTAGAGGAGTTCGTCGATAGCATCGCGCTGCCGCGCAGTATCTTGTTCATGATCCCGTCGGGGGCACCGATGGATGCGATGATCGACGCCGTGATGCCATTGCTGGACGAGGGCGACACGATCATCGACGGTGGCAACGCCGATTTCCACGATACACGCCGTCGGTCGGCCGCGTTCAACGGCACGGGCCGGCATTTCGTCGGTATGGGGGTTTCGGGCGGCGAAGAAGGTGCGCGGCACGGCCCATCGATGATGGTGGGCGGGACGGATCACAGCTGGACCCAGCTGCGCCCCATGCTTAGCGCGATTGCGGCAAAGTTTCAGGGCGCGCCCTGCGTCGATCATCTGGGGCCGGACGGGGCAGGGCATTTCGTCAAGACTGTGCACAACGGGATCGAATATGCCGACATGCAGATGATCGCCGAAGTTTACGGCCTGCTGCGGGATGCGGGCGGGCAAAGCGCGCCGCAGATCGGAGCCCTGTTCGAGCGCTGGCAGAACGGGCCTCTCGGCTCGTATCTGATCGAGGTTTCTGCCGCGGCATTGCAAACCGTCGATGCAGACAGCGGTACCCCGATGGTGGACCTGATCCTTGATAAGGCGGGGCAGAAGGGCACCGGCCGCTGGACCTTGATAGAGGCGCTGAAGCTCGGTCAATCCGCCAGCGCGATCGAGGCGGCAGTCGGCGCACGGGGCTGGTCCAGCGAAAAGGCGCTGCGGGTTGCGGCGGCCCCCTTGTTGCCGGATGCGGTGATTGGCGGCGATCTACCTTCAGACGCGGACTTGCATTCCGCCCTGCTGGCCGCGCGTATTCTGGGCCACGCCCAAGGGTTTCGCGTGCTTGCTGCCGCGTCCGATGAATTCAACTGGCACCTTGATATGGCCCGCATCGCAGAGATCTGGCGCGCGGGATGTATCATCCGCTCTGCCTTGCTGGATGATCTGGCCGACGCCTTTCACGCGGGGTTGCCAGAGGGGGCCTTGATCCTCGCGCCAGCACTGCGCGAGATGCTCGGCGATCATCTGGCGGGGCTGCGCAAGACGGTGGCGGCAGGGGTGTCTTTGGGTATTCCGATGCCTGCGCTCAGCGCGTCACTTGCATGGTACGATACGATCCGCACGGCACGCGGATCGGCCAATCTGATACAGGCGCAGCGCGACTTTTTCGGGGCGCACGGATTTGAACGGGGCGATATTGCGGGGGCACATCACGGGACGTGGAACGCGATTTTTCGAGACTGATGGCGCGGGGTTATTGCTGCCCCAGTGTTGACTGCGCAAAAGGGTCGGTCTTGTAGGTCACATGCGACAGGTAAAGCCCGTGCGGCGGTGACACCGGCCCGCAGGCGGTGCGTTCACGGGCATCGCGAATCTTTCTGACATCATCGGGCGCAAAAGACCCCGCGCCGACACGTTCTAACGTGCCGACGATGCTGCGCACCTGATTGTGCAGGAAAGACCGCGCACGCACGTCGAAATGCACCTCTACGCCGCCGCTCACCGGCACCTCTTTCATCTCAAGACGGTCAAGCGTTTTGACCGGCGTCTGTGCCTGACAGATGGTAGAACGGAAGGTGGTAAAATCGTGCTCGCCGATCAAATGGGATGCGCCTTCACGCATGAGGTCTATATTAAGCGGCTTTTTGACCTGCCAGACCAGACCCGCCTGATGGGTGGCCGGCGCACGGCGCACCAGCACGCGAAAGAGATACCGGCGCTCTTGGGCGGAAAAACGGGCGTGAAAGTCGTCATCCACAGCCACACAATCGACGATCGCAACCGGCAGGGGCTTCAGGTGATAGTTGATCGCTTCGGACAGGCGGAACGGGGTCCAGTCCCGCTCCATATCGCAGTGGGCGACCTGCGCGAGCCCGTGAACACCTGCATCGGTGCGCCCTGCGGCGGCGATATTATGAACGCGGGGTTCGATCTTGGCCAAGGCGTCTTCGATCGCCCCTTGCACAGAGGCAAGGCCGATCTGGCGTTGCCAACCGACAAAGGGCGCGCCGTGGTATTCGATTTTAAGGGCATAGCGTTGCATGGCGGGCATTTACATGGGGGCGGCTGATCTGGCAATCCCTGACCCGCGCACCTATGTTAAGCCTTATCGAAAAGTTAAGGCGGGCACGGGCTTTGGTACTCTCAAGAATTGCCGATGGAATTTGGCGGCAGGTTGAAAATGTTCAGGACGGTGTGTCCGAGACGTTTTTCGAACCCGTGATCCGTTTGGGTGTCACCGGACTGGCGCGGTCCGGCAAAACCGTATTCATCACCTCGCTTGTGGCGAACTTGCTGGACCGGGGCCGGATGCCGGGGCTTCTGGCCGCATCCGAAGGCCGGATCGAGGCGGCGTTCCTGCAACCCCAGCCCGACGATACCGTGCCGCGGTTCGAATATGAAAACCACCTTGCCGCGCTGACCGGTCCGACGCCGCACTGGCCCGAAAGCACCCGCGCCATATCAGAGCTGCGTCTGTCTTTGCGGGTGCGGCCCAATGGCTTGCTGGCCGGATTTCAGGGGCCGCGCACGGTGCATCTGGATATCGTGGATTACCCCGGCGAATGGCTGCTGGATCTGGCTCTGATGGATGTGGATTATGCCACATGGTCGGCGCAGGTGCTGGCCCGTATCGCGGATCGCGAAGAGGCGACGGGCTACCGCGCGCTGGTGGCGGGGACTGACGCCGACGGACCGCTGGACGAACCCGTCGCCCAAGCGTTGGCAGCCAGCTTTGCCGATTACCTGCAGACGGCGCGGGCAAATGGCTATTCCGACTGCACGCCAGGGCGGTTCCTGCTGCCGGGAGATCTGGCCGGATCGCCGGTGCTGACTTTCGCGCCCTTGCCGGGTGGCGAGGGGCCGCGCGGGTCGCTTTTGCGGGAAATGGCGCGGCGGTTCGAGGCCTATAAACGGCGGGTGGTGAAACCCTTTTTCCGCGATCACTTTGCACGAATCGATCGTCAGGTCGTGCTGGTAGACGCGCTTGGCGCGATCAATCAAGGCCCCCGCGCCGTCGAGGATTTGCGCGCTGCGATGAGCGATATTCTTGGCAGCTTCAAACCCGGGCGCAACGGATTTA
>Ga0207889_1000346_pt1 | contig 13636 bp, 12 predicted proteins | sample LinPmetageLP47_FD_184058 | JGI IMG/M metagenome (GOLD analysis project Ga0207889, IMG submission 184058) | Marine viral communities from the Pacific Ocean - LP-47 (SPAdes) | ecosystem: Environmental > Aquatic > Marine > Oceanic | place: Pacific Ocean | collected 2011-06-12 | reverse complement strand
TCGCCAACCGCACCGCACGTTCGCGGAACTCAGGTGAATACGGCTTCGAGGTCTTCTTGTTGTGTGACTGTTCCATAATGGGCAATTCTCCGAAAGTTTTGCCCTCCGGTAAACCCGGGGCGGTTCAACTTCCCGATCACTACGGGAACCCATAGTACTTCCGATAGCTTAGGCAGAGCCGAACCCACGGTGAGATATACGTTTGTTTCAAGTCAGCTGATTAAATGAAATCTTCAGGGAAACTGATGCGCAGGACCATTGAGTTTGTTTGAGGGGCGGTCACAGGGCTTCTTCGCCGGTGGGTGCCCCGCCAGCCAAACTGTTCTCTGCGTATGTCAGGCCATTTGGAGAGGATGCGGACATGCCGGTCGAAAAAATAAACACTCTTGTTGTAGGTGGTGGTCAGGCTGGCATCGCCATGAGCGAGCACCTGAGCAAAGCTGGCATTCCACACCTTGTCCTTGAAAAGAACCGTATTGCTGAGCAGTGGCGCACGGGGCGTTGGGATAACCTTGTTGCCAATGGCCCTGCCTGGCACGATCGATTTCCGGGGATGGAATTCAAGGGCGTAGACCCTGACGGGTTTCCCGCTAAAGAGGCCGTTGCAGATTATTTGGTCGATTACGCCGATATGATCAACGCGCCGACACGCGCGGGCGTCGAGGTAACCAAAGCCGAACGCATTGCCGGGGCAGGTGGGTTTCGTGTCGAGACTTCGGCAGGGGTGATCGAGGCAGAGAATATTGTCTGTGCGACCGGCGCTTTCCAGAAACCGGTTATCCCGCCTGTAATTCCTCAAAATGCCGACGTGGTTCAGATGCATTCCTACGATTACCGCAATCCTGACCAGCTGGTTGAGGGCGCGGTGATGGTTGTAGGTGCGGGCTCCTCGGGGGGACAGATTGCGCGCGAGCTGATGGAAGCTGGTCGCAAGGTCTATTTGTCTGTGGGCCCGCATGACCGGCCACCACGGTCCTATCGTGGGCGTGACTTCTGCTGGTGGCTCGGGGTTCTGGGCCTGTGGGATGTATCCGCCATGGCACCGGGAACTGAGCATGTGACGATTTCCGTGAGCGGTGCCAAGGGCGGCGAGACTGTTGATTTCCGCAAGCTCGCGGTCGGTGGCATGGCACTTGTTGGTCGGACCGAAAGTTTTGCGGATGGCGTGGTGAAATTTGCGCCTGATCTTGTTGATAACGTCGCGAATGGGGACGCGAATTACCTCGGGATGCTGGATGCTGCGGACGCCTATATCGAACGCACCGGCATCGATCTGCCGCCCGAGCCAGAGGCGCGGGTTTTCATGGATGATCCTGATTGCATGACCAATCCGCTGGCAGAGCTGGATCTTGCCGCAGCCGGTGTCTCGACAGTCATTTGGGCAACAGGGTTTGCGCGCGATTATAGCTGGCTCAAAGTTGATGCGTTCGACGAGCAGGGCGCGCCCAAGCACCAGCGCGGTGTATCGGTCGAGCCGAATGTCTTTTTTCTGGGGCTGCCCTGGCAGTCGCGCCGTGGGTCGTCGTTTATCTGGGGGGTGTGGCATGACGCAAAGCACCTTGCGGATCATATCCATACCCAGCGTAAGTATTTGGATTACCATAACACCACGATTGCAAAGCAATCCCAGACCGCATGATATCACAGGCGGCCGCCGCCACACCGAATTCACAGCAATAGATCGGACAGCACTCAAATGGCCCATACCCGTATCCGCAAGTTCAACACATCCGATACCTATCCCGAACAGAACCTCGACAATGATCTGTGTCAGGCCGTGGTGACGCGGGGTGGCAGAACTGTCTATCTTCGCGGCCAGTGCCCGCAGAACCTTGATGATGCGAAGAACATCGAAAGCCATGATCCGGTCGAGCAGACCCATAAAGTGATGCAAAACATCAAGCAGCTGATCGAGGAGGCGGGCGGACAGATGGAGCATCTTGTAAAGGTCGTGGTCTATATTACCGACGTGCGTCACCGCGAGGCCGTGTACCGCACGATGGGCAAATACATCAAAGGGGTGCATCCGGTGTCGACGGGGCTGGTGGTACAGGCCTTGGCGCGTCCTGACTGGCTGGTTGAAATTGACGGCACCGCCGTCATTCCGGATTAAGCATATGACATTCTCATTGGTCGCCCGTTGTGCCGAAACTGGAATGTTCGGTTTGGCAATATCGTCGTCTTCGCCTGCCGTTGCGGCGCGTTGTTCGTTTGCGCGTGCCGGGGTTGGTGCCGTTGCATCCCAGAACGTGACGGACCCGTCATTGGGGCCAGCGACGCTGGATCTGATGCAGCGCGGCATGTCGGCGCGCGACGCTGTTGATGAAGTCATTCGCGTCAGCAACTTCACCGAATACCGGCAGGTGATTGCCATCGACAAAGATGGCTCCACAGCAATTCATTCCGGTCCCAATTCGCTGGGCATCTGGACGCAAGCCAGCGGCTTGGATGTGGCATCAGGGGGCAATTTGCTGGCCAATGATACTGTCCCGCAGGCCATCGTTGACGGTTTTGTCTCTGCCAAGGGCCACATTGGCGATCGGTTGATCGCCGCGATGCGTGCGGGGCTGGCAGCGGGGGGCGAAGCTGGGCCGATCCAATCCGCAGGCATGAAGATCGTCGATAAGGTCAGCTGGCCGGTTGCCGATTTGCGGTGTGATTGGACCGAGGACTGCCCCATCGAAAATATCGCGACGGCCTGGGAGGTCTATAAGCCCCAGCTCGAGGCTTACATCCAGCGGGCGTTGGACCCGCGCGAAGCGCCGTCCTACGGCGTGCCCGGCGACGCATAGAAAGAAAGTTCAGATATGCTTGATCACACATTCGACGATTGGAAATCCCGTGCGGCGGCCCTGCAGTTTCGTAATCAGGCGTTCATTAATGGGAAATTCGTCGACGCCGCTTCCGGCAAAACATTTCAAAGCATCAACCCCGCGACCGACGCCGTTTTGGCGGACGTTGCTGAATGTGATGCCGAGGATGTAGACCGTGCGGTAAAGTCGGCACGCAAGGCGTTTGAGGCGGGCAGCTGGTCACGGGCGGAGCCCGGACATCGCAAGGCGGTTATGCTGAAATTGGCCGATCTAATCCGTGAGAATCTTGAGGAAATGGCGCTGCTCGACAGTTTGGACATGGGCAAGCTGATTACGGATGCGGTGACGGTCGACGCGCCGGGGTCGGCTCATTTTTTTCAATGGTACGCAGAAGCCATCGACAAGATTTATGACGAAGTCGCCCCAACCGGCCCCGGTGATCTGGCCTTGGTGCGTCGTGTCCCGTTGGGCGTTGTGGGAGCGGTGACGCCCTGGAACTTCCCACTGGATATGGCCACATGGAAATCCGCTGCCGCACTTGCTGCTGGTAATTCTGTCATTTTGAAACCGGCGGAACAATCGCCGCTTTCTGCGTTGCGGCTGGCAGAACTTGCGTCTGAGGCGGGACTGCCTGACGGTGTCCTAAATGTGGTGCCGGGATATGGCGCTACGGCAGGTAAGGCACTGGGATTGCATATGGATGTGGATTGCCTCGCCTTTACGGGCTCCACCGCGATCGGCAAGGTCTTCATGCAATATTCTGGTCAATCCAACCTGAAACAAGTCTGGCCCGAAACCGGCGGCAAAAGCCCAAATCTTGTGTTTGCCGATTGCGATAACCTTGATGCGGCGGCTGACATGGCGGCTTTTGGGATCTTCTTTAATCAAGGCGAAGTATGCTCGGCCAATTCGAGGCTATATGTTGAACGATCTATCAAGGATGAGTTTGTTGAGAAACTGATCACGCGTGCCCAGGGGATGCAGCCGGGGGATCCGCTTGATCCATCTTCAAAAATGGGGGCGATCGTCGACAAGGCTCAGACCGAAGGCATCATGCGCTTTGTCGAAGAGGGCAAGAAGACGGCCAATCTGGTAACCGGCGGTCAGCAGGTGGCGGTGAATGGAAAAGGGTCGTTCGTGCAGCCCACGATCTTTGACGATGTCTCGCATGACGATCCCTTGGCGCGTGACGAAATATTCGGCCCGGTCCTGTCGGTCATCCCATTCGACGATGAGGCAGACGCGGTGCGCATGGCAAATGACAGCATTTACGGGCTGGCGGCGTCGGTGTGGACGGACAACCTGAGCAGGGCCTTGCGGGTGTCGGACGGGTTAATGGCGGGCACTGTGTCGGTTAACACGGTCGATGCATTGTCGGCAATGACGCCCTTTGGCGGTATGAAACAGTCGGGTTTCGGTCGCGATTTGTCATTGCATTCACTGGACAAATACAGCGCACTCAAGACAACATGGATAAAGTATCAAACCTGATTTAGGCCACAGCGGGGAAAGCTGACATGCCGCTGCGGTTCACATTGCGACAACTTGAGTATTTTGTTGCCGTGGGGGAGTTGGGATCGATTGCGCAAGCCGCTGAACAAGTGAACGTATCGTCGCCGTCGATCTCCGCAACGATCACCCAGCTGGAAAAAGAATTCGGCCTTCCCCTGTTCGTGCGTCAGCACGCGCAGGGGTTGTCGTTGACGCAGGCGGGCCGGCGCATGATGGAGCAGGCAACGCATATCTTGCAGGAATCGGATTTGCTTGTTGATTTGGCAGGCGACATTTCGGGAACCGTGCGTGGTCCCTTGAACATCGGGTGTTTGGTGACCTTTGCGCAGGTTGTATTGCCGTCGGTCAGGCGCAGTTTTGAGCTTGAGTTTTCAGAGGTGCGTGTGCGGCAGGTTGAGCTGAACCAAGCTGAGATATTCAGTGCGCTGCGTCGTGCAGAGATTGATGTGGCTCTGACCTATGACCTCGATTTGCCAGCGGATTTGGTGTTCGAAGGGCTGCTCGAATTGCCCCCTTACGTCATGGTTGCGCCGGATCATCCCTTGGCCGAAAACACCTCGGTTTCCCCGGTAGAGCTTGTTCAGCACCCCATGGTTCTTCTGGATTTGCCATTCAGCTCTGAATACTTTCTGTCGTTCTTTGCGGGCCTTGATATCAAGTCGCAGATCGCGGAGCGCACCAAAGATATGGCCGTGATGCGCAGTCTTGTAGCGAATGGGTTCGGCTATTCCATCGCGAATATTCGCCCGTTGAATGATCTGTCGCCGGATGGAAAGCCATTGCGGTTTATTCCCTTGCAACAACCTGCGCGGCCCATGCGGATGGGTCTTTTGATGCCCACGGACGCAGAGCGCGCAAATGTGATCCGTGCCTTTGTCAAGCATTGCAAAGATCAACGTTCTGCGGATGGCTTTCCGCATTTGACTGTTTAGGCGCGGCTTAGCCTTTTCCTAACCTACGATTTTGCAAGCACGTCTTTCGGGTTATTGCGGGTACGCTATCTTGACCCCATCCAGCATCTGAGGAGGCGAAATTGCGCGATTCACGTTACGATATCCTGTTTGAACCAATGGCCATCGGCCCAGTGATCGCCAAGAACCGTTTTTATCAGGTTCCTCATTGTAATGGCGGTGGATATCGCGATCCTTCGGCTGCGGCAGAAATGCGCGGCGTCAAAGCCGAAGGTGGTTGGGGCGTGATCTTTACCGAGCAGTGCGAGATGCACCATACCTCGGAAATCACACCGTTTATCGAGTTGCGCCTATGGGAAAACAAAGACATTCCCATGCTGCGCAAAATGTCCGAGCGGATGAAAACGCATGGCGGTTTGGCAGGTATCCAATTGGCCTATTCGGGCATCAACGGGCCGAACCTCTATTCCAAAGAGGTGCCTCTGGCCCCGTCTGCAATGCCGATCCGGACCTTTACCAATGATCCTGTCCAGGCGCGTGCGCTTGATAAAAGCGACATCAAGGATTTGCGCCGTTGGTTCGTAAATGCGGCGAAGCGATCCAAGGATGCGGGGTTTGACCTGATCTGCCTATACGGCGCGCATGGCTTCGGGATTTTCCAGCACTTCCTGAGCCGCGCCACCAATCAGCGCAGCGATGAATACGGCGGCAGCTTGGAAAACCGCGCGCGGTTCGTGAATGAGGTCATCGGTGACATCAAGGACGCTGTTGGTGATACGATGGGGATCACCCTGCGGGTCAGCCTTGATGAAACCATTGGCGATCTTGGCTTTTCCAATGCCGAAGTGCGCGATTTTATCGAGATGAACAAAGACCTGCCTGATCTGTGGGATTTGGCCCATGGTACCTGGGAAGATTGCTCAGGCCCGTCACGGTTCAAGGAAGAGGGCGCGCAGGAGCAATTGGTGCGCGGAATTCACGAATTGACTGACAAGCCGATTGTGGGGGTTGGGCGCTTCACCAGCCCCGACGTCATGACCAAGATGGTCAAAACTGGCACGCTTGATTTCATCGGCTGCGCGCGTCCTTCCATCGCTGATCCATTTCTGCCCAAAAAGGTGGAAGAAGGCCGCATCGAAGACATTCGCGAGTGTATCGGTTGCAACATGTGCATCACAGGCGACATGACCATGTCGATCAGCCGCTGCACGCAAAATCCGACCTTCATGGAAGAGTGGCGCAAAGGCTGGCACCCCGAAACGATGAACACCAAGGGCGATAGCAACAACGTATTGGTCGTTGGGTCCGGCCCTGCTGGGCTTGAGGCCGCATGGGCGCTGTGTCGCCGTGGTTATGATGTTGCCGTGGCCGAGGCCAAGACCGAAATTGGTGGCCGTGTTGTGCGCGAAGCCAAACTGCCGGGCCTGTCGGCATGGGGTCGTGTCGTGGATTATCGGCAGTACCAACTGTCGCAGCGCGCCAATGTCGATATCTACCTCGAAAGCGAGCTGGACACCGACAGCATACTGGAATTTGGCTTTGAAAACGTTTGCATCGCGACGGGCGCGAAGTGGCGCGCCGATGGCGTTGCGCGGCAACACGTTGTGCCGATGCCCATCGCAGCGGGGGCTAAAATTTATACGCCGGACGATCTGATGGATGGCACGATCCCCCAAGGCAAAGTCATCGTGTTTGATGATGACCACTATTACATGGGCGGCGTTCTGGCCGAGCTTTTGGCGAAAAAGGGTGCAGATGTTACTTTGGTCACGCCTTCGGCCTATGTGTCTGATTGGACCAATAACACCCTCGAACAGATCGCCATTCATCCACGTCTGGTGGACGCGGGTGTGGAGATCGTGCTGAACCGTGGGATCACCGAAATTCACGCCGGCCACGTTGTCAGCAACTGCGTCTACACAGATCGCACCAAGCAGTTTGAATGTGATGCTGTGGTTATGGTTGCATCGCGCAAAGAGGAAAACGCCATTTTCGATGGCCTGAAGGCACGCGAGGCCGAATGGGCGGATGCTGGTATTAAGTCAGTCAAGATCATCGGCGACGCAAACGCACCCGGCCCCATTGCATGGGCAACCTACGCGGGCCATCGGTATGCCAGAGAGCTGGACAGCGACGACATTGGCGATGCTTTGCCGTTCCGCCGTGAAATCACGGAACTGGCGCTGGATTGAGCCATTGAACCAATAGGGGCGCAGGTCAGAGCATGACGCAGACTTTGGACATTCTTGAGCGATTAATTGGCTTTGATACGGTCAGCGCCAACTCGAATCTTGCGCTGATTGACTATGTTCAATCATTTTTGGCAGATCGCGGGTTTCAGGTGCATCATGTGCCTGACGCCAGCGGCCAAAAGGCGGGGCTTTTTGCGGTGCTTGGTCCGGTTGGTAAGGGTGTGATGTTGTCTGCGCATTCTGATGTTGTTCCGACTAAGGGGCAGAACTGGACGCGCGATCCCTTTCGGCTGTATGTGGACGACGGTCGTGCCTATGGGCGCGGCACCACGGATATGAAAGGATACCTTGCCAGCATTTTGGCGCTGGCCGACCGTGCCTCGCGCACAACGCTGGTTGAGCCGCTCAAGATTGCGTTGTCTTATGACGAAGAGATTGGCTGTGTCGGTATTCAGCATATGATCGGGGATTTGGAGCGTACAATTGGCGCCCCGCGAGCTTGTTTTGTGGGCGAGCCGACTGAAATGCAGGTTGCTGTTGGTCACAAGGGTAAGGCGGCATTGCGTGCCGTTTTTCACGGGCAAGGCGGCCATTCCGCGCTGGCTCCCAAGTTCCTGAATGCGTTGCATATTGCGGGTGATTTTCTTGCTGAACTGCGCAAGATCCAAGATACGCTGGCGATGGTCGGCGCGCGCGATGATGCCTATGACATACCTTATTCTACGGTTCATGTCGGCCAAATTTCAGGTGGAACCGCACTGAATATTGTGCCCGACAGCGCGGAAATGATATTTGAATACAGGCATTTGCCCGCCGATCTGCCGCAGGGCATTCTTGAACGCATACAAAACGGCGCATCTAAGGTATTGGCACCGTTCCTGCGGAATTTTCCGGATGCCGCGATCGAGATTGACCCCTACAACGCATATCCCGGCCTGGACGTCCCATCAGGTGCCGAAGTCGTCGCGTTTGCGCAACATTTGGCGCAAACCAATGGAATAACCAAAGTGGCCTTTGGCACCGAGGCCGGGTTCTTTGACGCATTGGACATCCCGACAGTTGTTTGCGGGCCCGGTTCTATGGAAGGGCAGGGACATAAACCTGACGAATTTATAACGCTTAAACAGTTGGCCCTATGTGACCAGATGATGGATCGGCTGCTTGGGGATTTGAGTGGCGCAACCGACAGCTAAAACCACTTTTCAAACTGATGAAACTTTGGTCGCGCCAGCCTGAATTTGTTGCCAGCCTTAGACTGAGGCTAAGCAACGCTAAGAGACACAGTTCTTAGAGAATTCAGCACTCATTCGTATGCTTTCCTTAATCAAGCTCTATGGGGAAGTTGCCATGTCCGAAAGCAGGGAAATCGCGATAGATGTGCGTGCCGCCGTAAAGCGGTACGGGGATTTCACGGCGCTGAAGACGATCTCATTGTCGATCTACGACAACGAGTTTTTCACGCTTCTTGGGCCTTCTGGCTGCGGTAAAACCACATTGCTGCGCATGATCGCCGGTTTTGAGGACGTCACCGAAGGCGCGATATTCCTATACGGTGATCCGATTGCAGACTTACCCCCCAACAAGCGCCCCGTGAACACGGTCTTTCAGAATTATGCGCTGTTTCCGCAGATGACGATCCTCGACAACGTGGCTTTTGGACTCGAGATGCGGGGACAATCAAAATCCCAAGCGCGCAAAGCGGCCGGTGAAATGCTTGAGCTGGTTCAGCTCTCTCAATTTGCGGCGCGCAAGCCATCGCAGTTATCCGGCGGTCAACAACAGCGGGTCGCACTGGCGCGGGCCTTAGCCCCCAAGCCCAAAGTTTTGCTGCTGGATGAGCCGCTCTCTGCACTTGACCTGAAGCTGCGCAAGGCCATGCAACTTGAGCTGAAGCACCTTCAACGGGAAACTGGAATTACCTTTATCTTTGTCACGCATGACCAAGAAGAAGCGCTTACCATGTCTGATCGCATAGCGGTCATGTCCGCGGGTGAGTTGCAGCAACTGGGCGAAGCCCGCGACATCTATGAGCGTCCCCGCAACATGTTTGTTGCCGATTTCATCGGAGAGACGAACCTGCTTGAGGTGTCCGTTGATGCGATCAACGCGGGCCGCGCGACCTGCCACCTCGGTGGTGGTCATGAGCTAAGCTGCAACTCGGTAGAGGGTGTCAACGTCGGGGCAAAGGTCCATATGTCCGTCCGCCCTGAGCGCCTATTCATGTCAGAGGGGCCGACCGATTCCGAGGGCCTAAAAGGCACCGTGCGCGAGAATATTTTCGTGGGCACGGATATTTCGACCCTGATTGATTTGGATGACGGTCCGAAGTTTATCGTGCGAACTTCGAATTCCGATCGTGGCAACAAGCGTATTTTTGAGCCTGGCAACGAAGTCTACGTCAATATGGAGATGGAGGCAGCCCGCCTTCTGGTTGACTGATGGCGGGCGGAGCAGCAAGCGGCGGCAGCGCATCCACAGACACCTACAAAGAGGCCCGCAACTGGTTGTTGCTGCCTGCGTGGGTGTATCTGGGGGTTTTCGTTTTGATTCCGGTCATCATGATGTTGGTCTATTCCTTCCTGACCAAGGAATTCCGCGGCGGGGTGGTTTGGGAATTTAGTACCGCAGCTTACGATCAGTTCTTCTTTGACCGCGGCCTATTCGGCGATGAACCAGCCAAGATCGAGTGGACATACATCACAATATTCTGGCGGTCGATCTGGCAGGCCGCGGCGGCGACTTTGCTGGCTTTGGCGATCGGATTTCCAACCGCTTATTTCATTGCAACACGCCCTGAACGCGCCCGGCCAATGTGGGTTTTCCTGATTACGATCCCTTATTGGGTCAACCTCTTGATCCGAACCGTTTCGATGAAGTTTATGTTGCGTGACACAGGCCCATTGAATGACGTCCTGATCGGTATCGGGCTGATCAATGATCCGATTTCCATCATAAATACCAACTTTGCGGTGCAACTGGGGCTGTTCTATTCCTACCTGCCATTCATGGTACTGCCGATCTACGCCAGCGTTGAGCGCTACAACTTCAGCCTGAGCGAAGCGGCGGCTGACCTTTACGCCTCAAAATGGGTCACGCTTAGGCGCATCCTGCTACCAGCAGTCAAACCCGGCGTCATTGCGGGCTGCATCTTGGTGTTTGTTCCATCAATGGGATCATTTCTGGCCCCCGATCTTTTGGGCGGTGCTAAGAATTTCATGATCGGGTCTCTGATCGAGGAACAATTCAAAGGCAATGCTGGTAACTGGCCGTTCGGAGCTGCCGCGTCGATGGTTCTGCTATCGATGGTCCTGATCATCCTGATGATATTTGCGCGCCAACAAGCCAAGGCCGAGAAGGAGGTCAGCTGATGCGCCGTTCAAAATATGACATCAAAAGCCTTCCGGGTTTCTTTGGGATCACCATCCTGTGCCTTTTTATCCTCTACGCGCCGCTGGTGGTGGTGACTGTTTACTCGCTGAATGACAGCAACTCGATCACCAACTGGGAAGGTGTCAGCCTTCGCTGGTACGTGGATGTGTTCAGCGGACACGAAAGCCAGAAGTTCAAAATCGCGGCGTGGAATTCCTTTACCATCGCCATCATCGCGGCCACGGTTGCCACGACGATTGCAACTCTGGCCGCGACGGCGATGGTCAGAGGCGGCAAGTTCAAGCTGCGCACAGTTTCGTTTGGCCTGATCAGTCTGCCGCTGATGGTGCCCGAAATTGTGCTGGCCGTTGCGACGCTGATCTTCTTCAATTCTGTCGGTTTCACGCGCGGATATGCGACAATTCTGATCGCGCATATCGCGTTTTGTATCCCCTTTGCGTATCTGCCGATTTCTGCGCGGATGCAGGGCATCGACGATAGTTATGAACAGGCCGCGCAAGACCTTTATGCGACCAAACGGCAGGCCTTTACCCGCATCCTGCTGCCGATGATGATACCGGGCATAATCTCCGGATATCTGCTCGCTTTTATCGTGTCATTGGACGATTTCATCATCACCAATTTCGTCAAAGGCGCAGGCGTAGAGACCCTACCGACCGCGATCTTCGGCTCGGTGAAGCAGGGCATAAAACCCAACATCATGGCAATTTCCACGATGTTGCTTGGCGTCTCGGTCATTCTCGTAACGATCTCGTACTTCGTAAGCAAAACCGACAACAAAAAATAATCAACAGATGGAGAGAACAATGACAAACCTGCTGAAATCCAGCGTCGCGGCACTTGCACTTGTCACGGTAGCATCTGCCGCTGCCGCAGATGGAAAAGTGGTCGTGTATCACTGGTTCGAATATATGCCGCAGGAATTGGTCGACAAGTTCACGGCCGACACAGGCATCGAAGTTGTCATGGACACCTACGATTCCAATGAGGCAATGCTGGCTTCGTTGAAGGCGGGTGGCATGGGCACCTATGACGTCTCGGTTCCTGGCGATTACATGGTCAAGATCATGGCGAGCGCCGGAATGCTGGACACAATCGCCGAGGGCGAATTGGCCAACAAGGGCAGCATTTCAGCGGAATGGGCTGACCCCAGCTTTGACCCTGGTCGCCAGCATTCGGTCCCCTATCAGTGGGGCTCTACCAGCTTTGCGGTGAACCGCGATGTATTTGTAGGCGACATCAACAACACTGACATTTTGTTTAACCCGCCAGCCGAATTGCAGGGCAAGATCAATGTGCTCGACAGTCAGGGCGAGGTCATGGCGATGGCGGCGCTGCATATGGGCATCCCCCAGTGCACGTCAGACCGTGACCAACTTAAAGCACTGAATGCGATGCTGTTGAGCGCCAAGGAAAGCTGGGTGTCGTTCAACTCTGACACAGCAAAAGAGGTTCTGGTGTCCGGTGATGCGGCGGCTGGCATGATCTATGATGGGTTCAGCGCCAAAGCCCGCGCAGAGGGTGCGAATGTTGAATATGCATTCCCGACACAGGGTTACATCGCGTGGATGGACAATGTCGTCTTGTTGAAAGACGCACCAAACCGGGAAAACGCGTTGAAGTTTATGGATTTCTTGTTGGTCCCTGAAAACGCCGCGCAGCTGACCAATTGGACCCAATATGCCTCCGGCGTCGAAGGTGTGGCCCCACTTTTGGACGAAGCGTTGCGTACCTTGCCCGAAGCGAACCCGCAGAACGGCGCAGGTCAAGCAGTGTTCATTGAGGCCTGTAGTGAAGAGGTTCAGGCGGTCTATGATACAATCTGGACCAACTTGAAAAAATAGAAATATGACGGCTTGGCGCGCTAATGCCGCCAAGCCGTTGCTCTGTTCATATGCAGTGCGTATGTAAGAACATTACCTTGTCACAGCGGTCGCCCTTTGGCACCAAGCTTCTTGGTTATTATCTGGCGCAATTCGTTGAAATATCAGCGTGTCCAGACCAAGAAACGCTCAAAAGCGGTTGCATGCGGGTATGCCGATTGATCACGGACAAAGTAAACTGCTGCATTTTGCTGTCACCTCTTTGATGAAATTCACACTCCGATAATTCCATCAAGTCCCGACGCAAAAAAAAATGCGCCATTTGGCAAAAAATCCTTTCGTAAAATTAGAAAAGGCCAATGTTCTCTTTGGAAGGGGATGTAGGAGCGGTTGAGCGCTCCAAACGGCGATGTACCTTTGGGACATGTTTTAGATCATATTGAGCAACCCAAGCTGGTTGGAGTGCTTCGTGTGAAAGAATAATCGTACTCAATAGGTTCATATTTTTTGGGATGTGCAAAAATACACAGATTCTACAATTCGCAATGCCTCGGAAAAGTCGGTTGCTGAAGTTCGGCCAAGGAGGACTACAACATGAGAATGGCTGCCGACATCGAAAGGTTTGCGATCTTAGACTTCGAAGTCTCGAGCCTTTCAGGCAAAAGTTGGCCAATTGAAGTTGGGGTTTCTTGGCTGAATAAGGGGGAAGTCCGGACGTGGAGTTCACTGATCCGACCGGCTGTCGGCTGGAATCTTTCTGACTGGTCTGCTCAGAGTGCGGTAGTTTATGACATAGCACTTGAGGATATTCAGGACGCGCCGTCAGCTTTTGAGGTTGCGGAGGGACTTATCGCAAACTTGGCGGAGAGAGAGTGTCCGATCTTCTGTGTAACTGCGATCTGGTCCATGCTTCCTGAGAGGAGCAAGGACGATGACCATATCCGAGGAACTGCTGGACGAACTACTGAAGGGCTGCGAGCGGCCTGAAGACCTGC
>Ga0207889_1000345_pt1 | contig 13667 bp, 10 predicted proteins | sample LinPmetageLP47_FD_184058 | JGI IMG/M metagenome (GOLD analysis project Ga0207889, IMG submission 184058) | Marine viral communities from the Pacific Ocean - LP-47 (SPAdes) | ecosystem: Environmental > Aquatic > Marine > Oceanic | place: Pacific Ocean | collected 2011-06-12 | reverse complement strand
TGAGCGAATAGCAGACGTTAGAGGAGCCTCCGTTGTAGACTAGCTATCTGATCGTATACCGGTCGTTCAGATAACCACGAACCACTGCCAATTTCTGTCACTCTGGTCAGTTTACTTACCAGCCCAACAAGGTACACTACAGACTTTTACATTAGCAAGGATGCTGATGTTAGCTGCAGAGCAATACACCTATCAACGCCATCGTCCAGAGCAAACATTGCTCTATCAACTTGTTGAGAAACATTACCCTGCCTTCGCCGAGATGATGCAATCTCAGGGAAAGGCATTACCATACCATGTGATCAAAGAGTTTGAAGAGTTTCTTAAGTGTGGTCGACTTGAGCATGGATTTCTGCGCATAGTCTGTGATGACTGCAAACATGAGAAGCTTGTAGCTTTCAGTTGCAAGCGAAGAGGTTTCTGCCCGAGTTGCGGAGCTCGAAGGATGGCTGAGAGTGCGAAACTACTGGTTGATGATGTATTGCAGGGTTACCCTGTTAGGCAATGGGTGTTAAGCTTACCTATTCCCCTAAGGTTATTACTCGCCAGATACCCCAAAGAACTCAGCAACGTCCTGCAAATCGTTCACCGCGCAATTTCCACAGACATCATCCATCGTTCAGGCTACTTGAAGAAGCAGGCTAAGACAGGGGCAGTCACCTACATTCAGCGTTTTGGTAGTGCGCTTAACTTAAATATACATTTCCATATGCTGTTCCTTGAAGGTGTCATCACACAAGAGCATGGAAAAATGACATTTAAGCGAGTCAAAGCGCCGAGTCATTCCAATATGGAGGCGTTGGTAAACACCATCAGCCAGCGCATCGCACAATATCTCGAAAAAGCAGGGCTAATTCAACGCGACATTGACAATACCTATCTGGACTTGCCAATTAACGATGAAGACAGCTTGTTACCACTGCAAGCTGCTTCGGTCAGCTACCGGATCGCAGTTGGTGCAGATACTGGTAAAAAAGTGTTTACTTTGCAAACCATGCAAGCAAAAGATCCTGATCACTTAGGACAACTCGCAAAGATAGCTGGATTTAGCCTACATGCAGGGGTCTTCGCAGATGCAGATCAACCAGAAAAACTAGAAAGATTGTGTCGTTACATCGCAAGACCTGCAATAAGCGAAAAACGCTTAAGCCTCACAACGACAGGTAATGTCAGATACGAACTCAAGACACCCTACAGCAATGGTACGACTCACGTATTCTTCTCGCCGATTGACTTCATTAGTAAGCTAGCTGCCTTGGTACCACCGCCTAGACTGAATCTGACGCGGTTTTATGGCGTGTTTGCGCCAAATGCCAATGTACGAGCAGAAGTAACTGCTTCACAACGCGGCAAGAACAGCCCTCGTTTAGCAGAGCATCTGAAAGATTCAGATAAGCCCTACCAGGCGCGCAGCATGTCATGGGCACAGAGGTTAAAACGTGTATTCAACATTGACATTACCATTTGCGAAGCTTGCACAAAGGCGAATGTCAAAATCATCGCATGCATTACAGAGCCTGCCGTCATCCAAAAGATACTCTGGCATTTGGATAAGCAAGATTCACCAATTACCGCTAATTCTTGCAGAGCGCCGCCACTGATTGAGTCAAAACAAATAACAACTGACGATTACGTTATTCAGAGAGATTTCAACTTTGGCGCTTAAGGGCTCCACCGCCAATATAGCTTGAACACTCATGTGTTGAGGCATCATGTTGCACATATCGAGAGAATTTTTCAGTCCCAATGATCAGCCTATTTTCTTATCTTGACTACACTTACTTCGTAATTGCTTCCTGTTTTTGGACCTAAATCGCATGAAACAAGCCTTAAAGCCAGCTGTCACAGAGGATAGTAAATAGCGTTAATTTGTCTTAAACTCGCAACAACGGCGGTCGAACTCATTACGGCGCTAAGTATGGCGCTCGCTAACATCAGCATAATCAGCATTTTGGTCGTTGAGCTACTACTATTTTGGCTGATCCAATTACCGACAAATCTCGCTACACCGGTTCTGTCTAGCATCTCGCCAACCACGAGTAAGCCAGCTATGAGTATGACAACTGAATTGCCAAAGCCTGCCAATGCTGCGTTAACGGGCAGTATGTTGGTCAGTATTAGGGCCAAAACCACACATATTGCAATCATGTCGTAACGCACACGGTTACTCGCCATGAGTAACGCCGCGGCGGCAATCAGTGCAAACACGAAATTTGCGTGATATTGCTCAGATAACGTGAACATGATGATAGCTCCTTGCGTAAATTCGGAAAATAGAACGAAAGTGAACGTTCAAAACAACCCGATGACGATAAGAGGCTGAAAGAAAACCTTTCGTAAAATGAAAAAGCCAGTTAAAAGAGTGTTCTACAATCGTCAAACACTATTCTAGCTGGCTTTATATTACTTAGATAAGTTTTTTAGGTATTGGGGTACGTTGGACCACCACCACCCTCGGGTGGACGCCATGTAATGTTCTGTGCTGGGTCTTTTATGTCACAGGTTTTACAGTGAATGCAGTTTTGTCCATTAATTTGGAACTGCATTTCACCGTCGCTTTCCACCACCTCATAAACGCCTGCCGGGCAGTAACGTTGCGCGGGTTCATCGAAGCGAGGCAAGTTCTGCTTAATAGGGATAGACGTATCGGTTAATTTCAGATGACACGGCTGATCTTCTTCGTGGTAGGTATTTGAAATATAAACCGAAGAAAGTTTATCGAAGCTAAGTTTACCGTCTGGTTTCGGGTAGTCGATTTTAATGTGCGCACTAGCCGGTTCCATACACGCGTAGTCTTCTTTCGAATCGCGTAGTTTTAACAGTGGCTTACCACCAAAAATCTTCTGCTCCATCCAGTTATAGCCGCCACCAACGATAGGGCCAAACTTATGCAAGGCAGGACCAAAGTTACGCGAGTTATATAACTCTTGATACGCCCAGCTCTGTTCGAATAGTTGTTGGAAGTTGGTTGTACCCTTTTCATCAGCATCGGTACCGAGCGCTTCAAGGATCGCATCAGCGGCAATCATACCTGACTTCATCGCAGTATGAACGCCTTTGATTTTACTGAAATTCAAAGTTCCAGCGTCACAGCCAACCAACATACCACCGGGGAAACTCAGCTTGGGTAGTGCATTCAACCCACCTTTGGTAATTGCACGCGCACCATAGGTGATACGTTCGCCACCGCTAAGTGTTTCAGCAATAATCGGATGATGCTTAAGGCGTTGGAACTCATCAAACGGGCTGACATGCGGATTGGCATAATTCAAGTCTATGATTAACCCAACGAATACTTGCTGATTTTCGGCGTGATAGAGGAAAAATCCGCCACCCATGCCTTTACTTAGTGGCCAACCTGAACCATGCACAACCAACCCCGGCTTGTGTTGCGACTCAGGCACTTGCCAGATTTCTTTAAAGCCAATGCCGTAATGTTGAGGATCAGCGTCAGAATCAAGCGCGAACTTCTTGATAATGCCTTTACCAATGTGACCACGGCAGCCTTCACCAAGAATAGTGTACTTAGCAAGGATATCCATACCAGGGGTATAGCCTGGGCCTGGTTCGCCATCTGCGCCTACGCCCATGTCGCCTGTGGCTACTCCACACACTTTACCATTGTCGTCGAAAATCACATCAGCGGCAGTGAAACCAGGGAATATTTCTACCCCAAGCTCTTCTGCTTGCTCTGCGAGCCAGCGACATAAATTCGCCACACTCACAATGTAATTGTTGTCATTGTGCATTGAAGGTGGCACCGCCCAATGAGGTAACTCAGTGGCTCTAGACTCGTCGCGAAGTAAATACACTTCGTCTTTAGCTACAGGCTGACCTAGGGCAAAGCCGTCTTCTTTCCAAGTAGGGAAGAGTTCGTCCAATGCTTTGGTTTCAATGACTGCGCCAGAGAAAATGTGAGCACCTACTTCAGCGCCCTTCTCAAGCACACAGACGTTGACTTCTTTGCCTTGTTCAGCAGCTTGCTTCTTAATCTGACAAGCTGCCGACAGGCCAGAAGGGCCAGCGCCAACAATAACAACATCAAATTCGATGGATTCGCGTTCTGGAGTATCCATGACGTTCCTCTTTATGGCACTTAATTTAAAGTACGCTAGCTAATTTGGCTTCTAATTCCGGTACTAGGTCGTGTAAATCACCGACTAAACCGTAGTCCGCCACTTCGTAAATTGGTGCGTCTGGATCTTTGTTAATCGCTACGATAACTTTAGAGCCTTGCATACCTGCTAAATGCTGAATGGCACCAGAGATACCTACCGCTACATACAAGTCAGGTGCAACAATTTTACCGGTTTGACCAACTTGGTGGTCGTTACCAATAAAGCCTGCGTCAACTGCTGCACGCGATGCACCGAGGGCTGCATTCAAACGGTCTGCTAGTTTTTCGATAAGTGCGAAATTCTCTTCACTACCTACACCGCGGCCACCCGAAACTACAATACTTGCAGAAGCGAGTTCAGGGCGTTCACTTTGGGCAATTTCTTCGCTAACTACACGCGACAAGCCACAGTCAACAGCATTATCTACCGCAGTGATAGCGCCAGTGCCAGCTCCTGTTGGCGCAGCATCAAAAGCAGATGTACGCACAGTGATAACTTTCACAGCATCGCTAGAAGTAACGGTTGCAATGGCATTACCCGCGTAAATGGGGCGCACGAATTCAGCTTCACCATTAACACCGGTAATATCTGAAATTTGACCTACGCCGAGTAGTGCGGCTAGGCGTGGCAGTGCATCTTTCATTACACTCGTCGCCGGTGCAACAATGTGGCTGTAGCCTTCTGCATTAGCTTGTAATGTTGCTGCTAGGTTTTCTGCACCTTGATACGCTAGTGCATCGTGGTCAGCAACCAGTACTGCGCTAACGCCATCGACTTTTGCCGCTTCTTCGGCAACGGCTGCACACCCTTTACCGGCCACAAAAATATCAAAAGAGGCACCAATTTTAAGTGCTGCCGACACGGCTGCTAAGGTAACAGGGCTGAGTGTGGCGTTATTGTGTGATGCAATTACTAAGGTTTTCATTAAATCACCTTCGCTTCATTTTTCAGTTTATCGACTAGCTCGTCTACCGACGCAACTTTGATACCTGCCTGACGTGTAGCAGGAGCAGCAACAGAAAGTTGTTGTTGCGTTGACGTAACTTCAACACCTAAATCTGCGGCAGTTGTCTCTGCGATAGGTTTGCGTTTCGCTTTCATGATATCAGGTAGTTTGGTAAAACGCGGTTCATTCAAACGTAGGTCAGCCGTCACGATAGCGGGAAGCTTCAGAGCTACAGTTTGTAGACCACCGTCGACTTCGCGTGTAACTAGCGCTTCGTCACCTTCAATTTTAACCACTGAGGCAAAAGTTCCTTGTGGGCGACCCATAATACCTGCAAGCATTTGACCCACTTGGTTGTTGTCGCTGTCGATAGCTTGCTTACCCATCATGATCAGGCCCGCGTCTTCTTGCTCGGCTACTTTCGCTAGTAAACGGGCAATAACTAATGGCTCTGGTTGCTCTTCTACATCAATACGAATGGCACGGTCAGCACCCATCGCAAGGGCAGCTAGGATCTGCTCTTTAACGATTTTGGGACCAATACAAACAGCGATAACTTCACTTGCTGTGCCCGCTTCTCTTAGGCGTAGTGCTTCTTCAACCGCTATTTCACAAAACGGGTTGATAGACATTTTGGTGTTGCTCAAATCGACGTCTGAGCCGTCCTGTTTAATACGTACTTTTACGTTGTAATCGATAACCCGTTTTACCGGAACAAGGATTTTCATAGTAAACCTTCTAATTCTAATTAAAATTGATCAACAGCAAATTCATACAGTGCTTGGGGGTTTTGTACCATTACACCAAAATGATGTAGTGCACGTGGCAACAAGCACTGGCTGTAGTACATCGCTGAAATACGCTTCTTAGCAAGGAACTCTTCACCGTACACGTCGTCGTTCGCGTCAGTTAAGGCGATAACGGCGAGTAAGGTACGGCCTTGCATCCAACCACCACACAAATAGCCCATTGCCATTAGCATATCGAAACAAACTGCTTGTGATAACTCTTTTTCGCTCGGTGCGTTAGTCAGTAGCCATTCTTTTGCCGCACGCGCTTTGTCCACGGCTTGGGCGAATGCTGCACCAAAGGCTTGCGCGTCGGCGTTGCTAGAAGCGCTCAATTCAGTGGCGGTAGCCGTCATGTCGTTTAATAGACTTTCCAGTGCTACACCACCGTCCATTAATACTTTACGACCAATAAGGTCGAGCGCCTGAATCGCCGTTGTGCCTTCATAAATAGGTAAGATACGTGCATCGCGGAAATGCTGCGCTGCACCTGTTTCTTCAACATAACCCATACCGCCATGAACTTGTATGTTAAGCGAAGTGAGCTCTTGTGCAAACTCCGTCATCCAACCCTTTACAATAGGTGTAAACAGTTCAAGACGCGCGTATTTTTCTTTACTGTTATTGTCGGCGTGAGCAAAGTCTAGCGCGGCAGACGCTTCTAGCGCTAAAGCGCGCATCGCTTCAACCCCAGAACGCATGGTTAATAGCATACGGCGAACGTCAGGGTACTCGATGATAGGCTTTTTACTACCATCTCTGTTTTTACCTTGAACTCGCTCACGTGCATACTGCACCGCTTGTTGGTAAGCGCGGTCTGAAATACCCAAACCTTGTACACCTACGCCTTGGCGGGCGTGATTCATCATGGTGAACATATACGGCAAGCCTTTGTGCGGTTCGCCAACTAAATAACCAATCGCGCCCTCGTTATCACCAAATGCCATAGTACACGTTGGCGAGCCGTGGATACCGAGCTTGTGTTCAATTGAGATGGGGTATACATCGTTGCGTTCGCCTGGTTCGCCGTTTTCGTCGAGTACGAACTTAGGTACGATGAACAGTGAAATACCTTTTACGCCCGGAGGTGCGTCGGGTAAGCGTGCAAGTACCAAATGCACAATATTGGGGGTCATTTGGTGATCGCCCCAAGTGATGAAAATTTTCTGGCCTTTAATGCGATAGTGATCGCCATCTGGTGTTGCAGTTGTTGATACTGCCGCGAGATCTGAACCAGCGCCTGGCTCGGTCAGGTTCATGGTGCCAGTCCACTCACCAGCGATTAAGCGGGGTAGGTAAAGGGCTTTTAGTTCGTCGCTACCATGAGCAAGTAATGCCTCTACAGAGCCGATGCTCAATAACGGGCAAAGTGCAAACGCCATATTTGATGCTTGCCACATTTCGCTGACTGCAGTGCCTAAAACCTGAGGAAGATTTTGTCCACCAAACTCTTCTGGTGCTGTTAATGTAGACCAACCGTTATCCACAAACTGTTGATAGGCTTCTTTTAATCCAGGAGATTCAGTGACGGCATTATCAGCCCACTGCGCAGGATTTTGGTCGGTGTCCCAGTTCAACGGAGCAAATACTTCTGAGCTCAGTTTACCGGCTTCTTCTAAGACCGCATCTGCTAGGTCAATATTAATATCTTCTAATTGAAGTTTTTCACACAAACCATCGAAACCGATTAACTGGTCAAGTACAAATTTAGCATCAAGTACAGGGGGTTGATATTGACTCATTTCAGAACCTATCCTAGTGATTAACGTTGTTGGATTATCCAAATAGTATAGGCACTAGTCTGCAATTTGCGCTTAATTTGTTCAATTACCAAAAAAGTCTATTGCTTGACATATTCGGACACTCGTTTGCTCACTTCATCAAACTATCTCAATCTGCATTTATATTAGTTTGGGCTGATGTTTTGGTGCTAGATAAGTGTGTTCTCGCGATATAAGGTAGGCGTCTGTCCAGTCCATTGTTTAAAGGCGCGCGTGAAGGCTGCTGGTTCAGAAAAACCTAATTTATTCGTAATGGTGGAAATCGGAATATCGGGTTGGCTGAGGTAATAAATCGCCATATTTTTGCGTAATTTATCTTTGATTTCTTGAAAGCTGGTACCTTCTTCGGTCAATTTCCGACGTAGCGTGCGTTCAGACACATTCACGCTATCAGCAATATCTTGCATGCTAGCTTCGTGCTCGCGGTACTCGGCCAAATAATCCATCACTCGGCGGGTATAAACTGGTGTGAATTCTTGACGTGTAAACCAGTTGAGTGGGGCTTGCTTGAAGTGTTCGCGCAGGTTCTCCGCGCGCTGGGTGACAGGGTTTACTAGTTCTTCTTCACTAAAAACGAAGGCATCGTAGTCATGGCCGTAGGTGATGGGGCAGGGAAACATAAAACGATACTCGGCGGCATGAGCGGGTTCTGCACCACGCATCTTAACTTGTTGCAGAGGAATACTTTTACCAATTAACCAACCCGGAAAACGGTGCCAAAGCAGCAAAAAGAAATCTCGAAACAGTAAGTTACGGTCGATTTCAGGTTGGACTTGACGCATGCGCAATTCAACCTGTCCTTTACTTATATACAATGACAGTGAAATTGACTGGTTAACCAAACTGTAAAAACGGCACAGGTGTTTATAAACCCGATGTAAATTTTGCTCTTGAATCGCCCCATCGGCGAATAAACGGAACACGCCATACTTACTGGGCTGCGTGGTTAAGCCTAAAAATTCATCGTCACTTTGCTCCCATACCGAGCGCATAAGTTGACTAAATTGTTGAGAGGTTATACGACTTTGCGGATTGTCGAGCAGAGGCTGGTTAAGTCGAGCACTTTGTAGAATCGGCTCCAAATTCAAACCGAGTTGGCGCGCTGCGTCTAACACCGCATTGGCAAAGTGCACAGAAACACTGTGACTGTAGTGAAGCGACATACCTAGCTCAATGAGTCATTCGAAATTGATGCTATTTTGCGAGAGCGGTAGCCGATTAGCAAGTACAACTTGGGTGGCTTTAGTGCGGGTGTGACAGCTCCTCTACTTGGAAAAGTAGTGTAATTGGACCAAGAAAATGGCGTAGTATGTGTATTCAAACACCGATACTCAGAAACATGAGTAATAACGACGACGAGAAAATATCATGCAAAAAAGACTGACGAGATTACTTTCTGGATTAGCTACCACGCTCGCTGTTTCAATGTCTGCAAGCTTCGCCGGCTATGCGTCTACAGTAGTGACCAACGTGACTGGGTATACGCTAAACCCGCAGGGTGAAATGGTAACCTTCAACACAATAGTGTTTGATGAAGGTAAAGTAGTGCAACTTAATCCCACCGAAATGCCAGCTGATGCAACAGTGATTGACGGCAACAATAAAGTATTACTGCCGGGGTTGATTGATGCTCACGGGCATTTGCTCGGTTTGGGCGGTAACTTAATGGAAGTCGATTTACGCGAGAGTTCCTCAATGCAACAGGCAGCCCAATGGGTAGCTGACTATGCCATGATGCATGCTGACCAAGAGTGGATAAAAGGCCGCGGATGGAATCAGGAGTTATGGAGTGATCGCTCATTCCCAACAGCCGCTGTACTCGATGCTAAACTGAAAAATAAACCCGTCTGGTTGACGCGAGTCGATGGCCATGCCGCTTGGGTGAATAGTAAAGCGTTACAGATGGCGGGTATCAATGACAGTACGCCTGACCCCGCTGGAGGCCAAATTTTGCGCGATGCTGATGGCAAGGCAACAGGTGTGTTGATTGACCATGCCATGGATTTAGTGTCAGCGATAATGCCAAAAGATTCAGCGTCACTCTATGCAGCACAACTCAACGCTGCAGGCGAGCATTTGCATTCGGTTGGCATAACCGCCATGCACGATGCGGGTATTGGCCATCATGTCTACGACTTTTACTTGGCGCGAGCCGCTCAGGGTGAACTGCCCGTGCGTGTTTATGCCATGCTAAGTGCGACAGATCCGCTGCTACCAGAGATGCTAGATGTTGGCATTATTCGCAGCCAAGACGACTTTTTACATGTGCGCAGCGTAAAAGCTTATGGCGACGGAGCATTGGGTAGCCGAGGTGCTGCGTTAATCAAGCCATATTCAGATGCACCTCATCAGCATGGGTTATTACTAACGCAACCTGAAGATTTTCCCAAAGTAGTACAGCAAGTGTTAGGCGCGGGTTTCCAGTTGAACTTTCATGCCATTGGGGATAAAGCCAATCAGTTAGTACTTGATGAATTTGAGCGTACCTTTGAGCTACTGGGTGGCCAAGCCCTGCGTAACCGAATTGAACACGCGCAAATCATTGCGGTTGAAGATTTGCCTCGCTTTGCCGAGTTGAAAGTATTGCCGTCGATGCAACCTACTCATGCCACCAGCGACATGAATATGGCGGAAGATCGCTTGGGTAAAGCTCGGATGGAAGGTGCCTATGCATGGAAAACATTATTGAACAGTGGTATTCCAATGCCACTAGGTTCAGACTTTCCGGTTGAGTTGGCCAATCCATTCTACGGCTTACATGCCGCAGTTACTCGCCAAGACCGCAATAATCAACCCGTCGCTGGTTGGTATCCCGAACAGGCTATGAGTATTCAACAAGCTTGGCGCTTACTCTACGTCAACAATTTTCAATGTATTGGTTGCACCCACTTTTTCCATTTCATCACCGTAAGTTAAGATGATGCTGTCACCACTTTTGACTAGCCCTTTTTCTTTTAACGATGCAATAACGTCGTATTTCAAACGGCCTGGTTCACTGTTAGATGAGTCGAAGAAAACTGGCTTAACACCACGACAAAGCGCCATCGTATTTAGTGTAGACTCGTGACGTGACATGGCAATTATTGGCAATGAAGTTGTAATGCGAGACATAAGTGTTGGCGTGCTGCCGCTTTCTGTTAAACCGACAATGGCTTTTACGCTTGGTAAGTGGTTAGCGGCATAAACAGCTGATAGGGCAATAGATTCACTTGTTGAAGAGAATTGTTCGTCCATGCGGTGTTTTGAAAGCTTAACACTTGGGTGGGTTTCTGCACCTTCACAAACTCGAGCCATAGCTGCAACGGTCTCAATAGGGTAGTTACCTGCAGCAGTTTCAGCCGATAACATTACCGCGTCAGTACCGTCTAGTACCGCATTGGCTACGTCCATGACCTCTGCACGAGTAGGCATCGGGCTGTCAATCATCGACTCCATCATTTGCGTTGCAGTGATCACCACTTTGTTTAACTGGCGAGAGCGAGAAATCAGCTTTTTCTGCACACCCACAAGCTCTGCATCACCAATTTCAACACCAAGATCGCCACGGGCAACCATTACCGCATCTGACGCTCTGATGATGTCGTCCATCGCTTCATCACTTGCTACAGTCTCAGCGCGTTCAACTTTGGCGCAAATTTTTGCATAGCAACCTGCTGCTTCAGCAAGCTCTCGCGCGTAGTTCAGATCTGCGCCACTGCGCGGGAAAGATACCGCAAGGTAGTCAACGCCAATTTTAGCCGCCGTCTTAATGTCTTCTTTGTCTTTCTCAGTTAAGGCATCAGCAGACAGACCACCACCTTGGCGGTTAATTCCTTTGTTGTTGGAAAGTTTGCCACCAACGGTTACTTCAGTAATAACTTTACGCCCTTCAACACCGGTCACTTTAAGCTGAATGCGTCCATCGTCTAGAAGCAAAATATCGCCAGCAGATACATCGTCGGGTAGGGCTTTATAATCAATGCCCACTTGCTCGGCGTTGCCTTCATCTCTACCTAGTTCTGCGTCAAGAATAAAGGTTGCACCCACCGCTAGTTGAACAGGACCTTCTGAAAAGCGGGCTACGCGAATTTTAGGGCCTTGAAGATCGCCCAAAATGGCGACGTATTTTCCAAGGTTTTGCGCTGCCTGGCGAACGCGCTTTGCTCGTTCAATATGATCCTCAGCCTGACCGTGAGAGAAATTCATTCGCACAGTGTTTGCACCTGCCGCGATTAACGCTTGAATTTTTTCTAGGGTGTCTGTTGAAGGACCAAGTGTGGCAAGAATTTTTGTTCTTCTAGTCATGAGATTCCGTCGCTGTTTCTAAGTTAGAAATGACAAAGAGTGATTGGTATCGGGTGATCCCCGCTACCTGTAATCGCTTTACGTAATTTTATTACAGAATAGTAGTTTAATTTGACAAAAATGTGAATGAAAGAAAGAAAAACTGCCAACTGGCTCGACCAGTTGCGGTGTTTTTTTGAATTCTGAACAAAATTTACAACGCGAAAGCAAAGAGCAAATCTTATTCTCCAATCACATTTTTAATTCACGTATTTAATTCACGTAGTGTAGAAATAAAAAGACGCTGTTAAGTAGGGTAGGACGCCATTAACGATATAGCAAATTGACCGAATAAACCGGTGTGTTGCTACACATCGTCAGTGGCTTTTTGAGCAGTGCCAAAGTGCACTTTGCGGATGGCTCATTGAGGCCGCATTGAGGACTAATTTACCGCTCGATTGAATTATTAGTAGTTTAGTCGTTTCGCTTCTCAAAGCGCGAGCCGCGCAATGTGTCTTTAACCCGCTTTAAATTCTCTCTAAACTTATTGCCTCGGCGCAGCGTAAAGCCTGTTGCAAGTACATCAATCAAGGTTAACTGCGCAATACGAGATGCCATAGGCATGTACATGTCGGTATCTTCTGGTACTTCAAGTGATAATACATAGCTACATTCTTGAGCCAGTGGGCTATCTGCAGAAGTAATGCCTACCACGGTTGCATCGTTCATGCGTGCAATTTGGGCAATCTCAACTAAGCTTTTTGTTCGTCCGGTATGACTTATCAAAACAACAACATCGCCGTCTGAACAATTCATACAACTCATGCGTTGCATGAGGATGTCTTCAAAATAGACAACCGGCACATTAAAGCGAAAAAATTTGTTAAGCGCGTCATGAGCAACAGATGCCGAAGCGCCAAGGCCGAAGAAAGAAATCTTTTGTGCCTGTGTAAGCAGATCTACAACGCGATTTACCACATTCACGTCAACAGATTGTCTTGCCACTTCTAAAGACGCCATGGTCGATTCAAAAATTTTATTGGTGTATTCGTCAGGGCTATCGTTCTCATCGACGTGACGATTTACATAAGGCGTACCGTTAGCAAGGCTCTGAGCCAAATGTAATTTGAAATCAGGGAAACCTTTTGTATCAAGACGTCGGCAGAAGCGGTTAACCGTTGGTTCGCTCACATCCGACATTTTAGCAAGGGTTGCTATACTCGAATGAATAGCTGTTTGCGGGTTAGCAAGTATAACCTCGGCTACCTTTTTCTCGGATTTACTGAATGCAGCTTTATTTTGAGTGATTTTTTCTAAAATGTTCATACAGACTATAGCAATTTAATGGTGCATGGATTTGTAAAGTACATGCGTAATAGTACCCATTGTGACGTCAGTGACAAGAAAAATGTAATTTTTTGACATTTTTTATTGATTAGATCGGGTTAAATCGGGGTAAACTGAGGGAAACAGCAAAGTTTCAGATCCGGTAGTTGGTTGAAGTTGTAATTTTACTACATTTGGTGTTAACTATGCAGTAATTAATGTCGATAGTATTGTAAACAACCATGCAATACATCGCACACACTCATTTAAAAGGTCGACGAATATGGGGTTCTAGGGATTTTCCCCTCTAAAAAGACATAATCCTCTGTAGACCACACCAATAAATGGCTGCGGAGGTGGGTTACTACTTATAAGTGTGGCAAATTAGGTAAATATCGTACATTTAATACGGAACAGCCCTGATATGGCCATCAAAAACGAAATT
>Ga0207889_1000336_pt1 | contig 14041 bp, 16 predicted proteins | sample LinPmetageLP47_FD_184058 | JGI IMG/M metagenome (GOLD analysis project Ga0207889, IMG submission 184058) | Marine viral communities from the Pacific Ocean - LP-47 (SPAdes) | ecosystem: Environmental > Aquatic > Marine > Oceanic | place: Pacific Ocean | collected 2011-06-12 | reverse complement strand
GGGGTCAAGCACCAGTGCGACATGGCCTTTCCAGAACAGCAGATCATTGCGTCGGATATCGCGGGGGGTATGGCTTGAATCGGGCACGGGGTCGGCAAAGCGGGACTGCTGCTGGTCACTGTCGCCCGGGCAAGGAATGCCACAGGCAAGGAATGCGGCCTGCACAAGGCCCGAGCAATCGATCCCCCAGCGGCTGTTCCCCCCCCACAGATAGGGCGTGCCCAAAAACATCTCGGCCACGGCGGCGGGATCGCTAAAGTGGTGCGGCAGCGGCGCAAGATGTTGGGTCGGGATATAGCCAAGCGCGGTTTGCGCAAACCGGCCTTCAGTCTGGGTCACGGCAACACGGCTGCCAAAGCTGAGCGCACTGACATCGGGTGATTTCAGGTCGGCGTAGGTATAGGCGTGGGTGGCCGGTGCGGTCACGACATGGGTTGGTGTGGTCACAGGGCCGATGGCAGTTTCGTTAACGTAGCCGCAGTAGCTATCCTTGGTCAGTTGCACATAGGCGCTGCCATCGGCGCGATCCAGCACGGTCAGCGCCTCACCGTAGAGCGCCTGCCGGTCGCGGGGACCGGTCGGGCTGCGGTCAAGATCGGTGACCGGCACGATGATTTGCGCCGGCGTTTTCTGGGTGATCCGCTCGGGGTCGGGATGCAGACGACGGTCGGTCATTTGGATAGGAACGTCCCAAGGCTGGCATGTAGCGCACGGGTTGCCTGTCCGACGCCGCCTTTGGCGCGGGCGGGCGCTGCGGCGGGTTGCCAGCCGTAGATGTCGAAATGCGCGTAGGGGCTGCCGGTGACAAAACGGCGCAAGAAAAGGGCCGCGGTAATGCAACCCGCGAACCCGCCCGAGGGGGCGTTATCCAGATCGGCGATGCCGGGTTCGATCAACGGTTCGTAGGGCGCGTGGAACGGCATGCGCCAGACCGGGTCCGCCTGCGCGGCCGCGGCAGCTTCAAGTGCGGCGATGAAATCGGGATCATCGCTGAAATAAGGCGCAAGATCAGGGCCCACGGCGACCCGCGCGGCACCGGTCAATGTCGCCATAGAGATGATCTGGTCGGGTTTGTCCTCATCCGCTAGTGCCAGCGCATCGGCCAGCACCAACCGCCCTTCGGCATCGGTATTGTTGATTTCGACCGTGAGGCCCTTGCGCGATGTCAGGATATCCTGCGGGCGGAAGGCATTGCCGGAGACCGAATTTTCAACCGCGGGGATCAGCACGCGTAGCTGCACGTCCATCCCTGTGGCCATGATCATATGCGCCAGCCCCAGCACCGCTGCCGCACCGCCCATGTCCTTTTTCATCAGCCCCATCGACGCGCCCGGTTTCAGGTTCAGCCCGCCGGTATCAAAGCAGACGCCTTTGCCCACCAGCGTCAGCTTCTTGCCGCTGGTGCCCCAGGTCATATCAAGCAGGCGGGGTGCGCGGTCGGCAGCGCGGCCCACGGCGTGGATCAGCGGAAGGTTCTGGGTCAGCAGATCGTCGCCGGTGATGACCGAGATTTTCGCCCCGTGCCGCTCGGCCAGTTTGCGCGCGGCGTTTTCCAGATCGGGCGGCCCCATATCAGAGGCAGGCGTATTGATCAGATCGCGGGTCAGCATCTCCCCTTCGGCGAGGGCGCGGATGTGACCGGCATCAACTCCGTCCGGCGCGACAAGGCGTGCGGCCATCGGCGATTGCGTGGCGTATCGGTCGAACCGGTACGAGGCGAGCAACCAACCCAGCGTTTCAACGGCCAAGTCAGCGGCGGACAGGTCGGCGTGTAGGACATAGTTACCCTTGGGCAGCTTGGCCGCAGCCCCTGCAAGATGAAAACGACCCCGTTTGCGGCCGTTGGCTGTGCCATACCCCGCCAGTGCCATGCGCAGCGATCCATCATCGCCCGGCAGCGTCAAGGCCTGTCCCAACGCACCGGTGAACCCCTGCACCTCGACCCATTTACGCACTGCGGCGGGTTGGCTGTCGAGCCAGCCGGATAGGGCGTTGCATCCGATCAGATGAAGCGGAATCGCAGAGGCGGTGGGGTCGGCGAAGAGAGCGGACATGGGGCAAGGCCTTTCGTGCGTGGTATTCGCGCGCAGCCTAGACGTATCCTGTGCCGCTGCAAGCCCGTCAAAGGGGGAAGTCATGCGTGTCCCAGATTGCAGTCAGCGACCGGTCGCCGATGCGGATCAGCCGCGTCAACGTCGCGCCAATGGCGACCGGGCTGGTCTGGTCGATCGCGCAGATCACATTCCCCGCGACATGCGCCAGTTTTTCCAGACCGACCTGTTCGGCAATCGCGATCAGGGATCGGCAGTTTTTACGCAGTTCGGGCCAGTTGGATGCCTGGTATAGGCGATTGCAGTGGGACATGCGCAGGGCCAATTCCTCCATGGCGCGGCAAACGACATCCTCGGCCCCTGTTTCGCCCAGTTGATCATATAAAATACCCAGACGTTCCTGATCTACGCGGACTTGTTCGACTGGCCGCATTTGCAATACATACATTCGTGTCACCTCATCATAACGCCCCCACAGCGCATCGGCACTATGTTGGCCAAATGATGTTCAATTCGTTAACGGCCGCGTGCGTTTTCGCTCGAATACGATGCGAATTCAGGGTATTTCGGCTAAAATTAAGTAAAGGCGAGACACAGATGGATATGGCGAAACCGCTCCCGAATTACCTGGTTCAGCGCTATCACGGTTGGAAAGCAACCAGTTACGCTGAAAACGAGTCGTGGTACCGACGGTTGGCCAGCGATGGGCAGCATCCCCGCGCGATGATCATTTCATGCTGCGACAGCCGAGTTCATGTGACGTCAATCTTTGGCGCAGATCAGGGTGAATTTTTTATTCACCGTAATATCGCCAACTTGGTGCCACCTTATCAGCCCGATGGGCAGCAGCACGGGACCTCCGCGGCGGTCGAATATGCGGTTCAGGCGTTGAAAGTCGCGCATGTAATCGTGCTTGGCCATTCCAGCTGTGGCGGTGTTCAAGGATGTCTAGACATGTGTCAGGGCAATGCGCCGGAACTGGACGCCAAAGACAGCTTTGTCGGACGTTGGATGGATATCCTGCGCCCGAAATACGAAGTTGTCGCGGATATCGAAGACCCGAAAGAGCAGGCACGCCAGCTTGAGAAGCACGCTGTAATGACGTCGCTTGAGAACCTGATGACGTTCCCCTTTGTGGCCGAGCAAGTCAAAGCGGGCGAACTGACATTGCACGGCCTGTGGCACAACATCGGCGAAGGCGGGCTGGAATGCTATAGCGCCGACAAAGAGATGTTCCGGCCAGTATAATGGACCAGCAAGTCCAGCGCGGTTTTGGCGGCGCTGACGCGTGATTGTTCCTGCGCTTTTACTGTTGGTGTCGATCATTGGCACGGTTATCGCGACCTCCCAGCCCGTCTGGGGGGATCTTGTCTTGCTGGCGGGGCCGAGCGCCGTCGCCAGCGCGATCCTGCTGCTGCGCGAAGCGCGGGTTTGGTTGGCGGGTCAGTCCCGACGCAGCGCCCGCGGGGCGGTGGTGATCGACGGGTCAAACGTCATGTACTGGTCGGGCGGCACGCCGTCGATCGCGCCAGTGCAGGATGTGGTCCGCACCCTGACGCAGCTTGGTTTCAAGACGGGCGTGGTGTTCGATGCAAACGCAGGGTACCTGCTGACGAATGCCTATAAGGACGATGCGGCGCTTGCGGCGATGCTCGAGCTGCCGGTGGATCAGGTGATGGTCGTTCCGCGCGGCTCTCCGGCGGATCCGTATATCCTGACCGCTGCGCGCGAGATGGGGGCCGTCGTGGTTACAAATGATCGCTACCGTGACTGGGCAGAGGATTTCCCCGAAGTGCTGGGTCACGGGCATCTGATCAAAGGTGGGTACCGGCAACAAAAACTGTGGTTTGATTTTGCGACCGTGCCAGACGGGCAAAACGCTGCATGATCCAAAGGTAGCCCGCCGGCAGTCGGATATAAAAAAGGCCAGCGCATCGCACTGGCCTTTGTTCAATTCAGGGTAGGGGGCTTAGCCTTTTTTCAGCACTTCGCGGCCCAGCAGTTCAGCGATCTGCACGGCGTTCAGCGCGGCACCCTTGCGCAGGTTGTCGCTGACGCACCACAGGTTCAGACCGTTATCGATCGTACTGTCCTGACGGATGCGGCTGATGAAGGTCGCGAAATCACCGGCACATTCGACGGGGGTCACGTATCCGCCGTCTTCCCGCTTGTCGATAACCATAACGCCCGGCGCTTCACGTAGGATGTCGCGGGCCTCGTTCTCGTCCAGATGATCTTCGAACTCGATGTTGATCGATTCGGCGTGGCCAACAAAGACGGGGACGCGCACGCAGGTCGCTGTGACCTTGATTTTGGGATCGACGATTTTCTTCGTCTCTACCATCATCTTCCACTCTTCTTTCGTGTCGCCGCTGTCCATAAAGACGTCGATATGCGGGATCACGTTAAAGGCGATCTGCTTGGTGAACTTGCGCGGCGGCTTGCTGTCGGTGGGGTTGTAGATCGACTTGGTCTGGTCCCACAGCTCGTCCATCCCGTCTTTGCCCGAACCGGACACCGACTGGTAGGTCGACACGACAACACGTTTGATCGTGGCGCGGTCGTGCAGCGGCTTAAGCGCGACAACCATCTGCGCGGTCGAGCAGTTCGGGTTCGCGATGATATTTTTCTTGGCGTAATCGTGGATCGCGTGGGCGTTCACCTCTGGTACGATCAACGGGATATCCGGATCGTAGCGGTACAGCGAAGAGTTATCGATCACGACACAACCGGCCTTGGCAGCCTTGGGCGCGTATTTCTTTGTCGCCTCTGACCCGACGGCAAACAGCGCCATATCCCAGCCCGTAAAGTCGAACGTATCCAAGTCTTTCGTCTTGAGTGTCTTATCGCCAAAGCTGACTTCGGATCCCATAGACTTGCGCGAAGCAAGAGCCACGATTTCATCTACAGGGAAGTGGCGCTCGGCCAGAATGTTCAGCATTTCACGGCCCACATTGCCTGTGGCACCCGCGATGACGACGCGATAACCCATCTTAAAACTCCAATACTAAAATGTGATGGTGCGGGCCTCTTATACCGCCTGGGGGCGCGGGGGAAGGGGTCGTGTCCTATTCACCTGCGTCACGCGAAAACAGATAGACGAACAGACCTGCCGCCATGAGCGCGGCAAACAGGGTAAATATCAGCACATAAGGGGCCTGAGCCGTGACAGCGGGCTGGCTGGCTGCATAGACGCGGCCCGACAGAAACTGCGCCACGCCGACGCCTCCGATGCTGCACAGGTTCAGCAGGGTCATGCCGCGCCCGATGAGCTGCGGTGGCATAAAGCTGCGCCCATGCGCGATGATCACTGCATATGTCGCGCCAAAAAGACCGATCGCCGCCATCAAGGCTGTGGCAAGGATGATGCCACTGTCGGGGAACATCACAAGTGCGATCAGCGCGAGAAGGTTAAGCGCAGTGCCCCCGATGATCACCCACTTTGTGCTGCCAACAAAGCGGTCCAGTGGGCCGTAGGCGAGGCTGCCTGCGACCATGGCGATCCCCATCAACAGGGTTGCCCACCCGATTTGATGGGCGTTCGCGCCAAAGACGTCCTCGAAGTAGGGGCCGATCCAAAGCCCGCGCAACGCGCCGACCTGGGCGTAGCTGACGCTCATGATGGGGAAAATGAACCACAATGCTTTGATCTTAAAGACGCCAAGCAGGCTGCCGCGTTGTTCGCCTTCGGGGGTGGCGGGGTCGCGTACGACACACCAGATGCCAATCGCCGTGAGCGTCGTGATGGCGCAAAGCCCCCACAGCGACGCGCGCCATCCGATCGTTTCAGCCGCAATGGCCATTGGATAGGACGCGACGAGGTTCCCGAATGTGCCAATGCCGACCATGACAGAGGCCAGCACAACAAAGCGGCTTGGCGCAAATTCACGCGCGAAGATATAGTAGGCCCCCATCAGCACCGGCGCGCAACCGATCCCGATCAACACCATTGCCAGATTGATATGCAGCGGCTGCGTCGCCACCGCAAAAAGTGCTGCCCCGCCGCCACCGCCAATCAGCAGCAGGCTGGCCGCCGTGCGCCGTGGCCCGACTGTATCCAGCGCCCAACCAACGGGCAGTTGCATGGCCGCAAAGGAAAAGAACCACAGCCCCGACGCAAAGGCGAGGTCTTCGGGTGTGGCCCCCAGATCGACCCGCAAAGAGGGGCTGAGCACGGCCAGAAAGGCGCGGAAAAACTGGCTGAGCACATAGCCCAACCCCAACAAAGCTACCCCGCGCATCATTTCAGGGTGTCACGCCATTTGCCTGCAAGCGCCTGCGCCGCGTGGCTGAGCAGCAAAACATCCGCCCCGACCGCAACAAACTGCGCCCCTGCCTCTAGGGCATCGCGGGTCATGTCGTCGTGGGTCGACAAGATGCCCGGCGCTTTACCCGCCGCGTGGATCTTGTGCAGCGCGGTCATGATCGCGTCCTGCACTTCGGGGTGGAGCGCATTGCCCATGTACCCCATATCCGCCGCCAGATCCGCGGGCCCGATGAACACCCCGTCGATCCCGTCAATTTTCAGAATATCGTCGAGGTTCTCCAGCCCTTTAACGCTTTCGACCTGCACTAGCAGACAGATTTCATCGTCCGCCGTGGTGCCATAATCCGCGATCTGGGAAAACCGTGCTGCGCGGGTCAGCGCATAGCCAACACCGCGGTCGCCGTGGGGCGGATAGGTGACATCGCGCACAAGTTGGCGGGCCTGATCGACGTTGTCGACCATTGGCACCAGCAAGGTCTGCGCCCCGGCATCAAGCATCTGTTTGATCAGGTGGGTCTCGCCCACGGGGACGCGCACAACCGGATGGCTGTCTGATGCTTCAAGCACTTGCAGCTGCGCCAGGATAGAGCGCAGATCGTTGGGGGCGTGTTCGCCATCGATGACCAGCCAGTCAAAACCGGCGGTCCCCATCAGTTCAGCGCTATAGGTATCCGCAAGCCCCAGCCAGCAGCCAAAGACGGTATCGCCTTGTTTCAAAGCCTGTTTGAACGCGTTGAAGGGGGCTGGCATGGGCATGATCCTTGGTGCTGTTTCAGCGTACCCTAGGGTCAAGCATTGCGAAGTGTCCAGAGGGGGCGCTGCCCCCGTCGCGCGGGCGCGCCTCCCCCGGAGTTTACAGGGCAAAATGAAGGGGTCAGATGACCTTGATCACATCCTTGTCGATGGCCAGCATGTAGCCGCGCCGCGCGATATTCTTGACCAGCAGTTCAGACACGATCTGGTTGCCTAATGTATCGCGCAGACGTTTGATGCGCGTGGCCCCCGCTGCTTCGTCGCAGTCAGCGGCGGTCCGGCCGGAAATGACGCCTTCGATTTCAGAGCCGGACAGGACGTCGTCATCCATACGGGCTTCGGCGAGTACCGACATCGTCTCCATTGCGGCAGCGGTCAGTTTGAAACCGAGGTTATTAAGGTAGACGGTGTTCTCTTCGCGGCTGATCAGCAGAGAGTTCACCTGAATCCCGACCCGTTCGATCTGCGCCATGCGGCGATTGAAGCCCACAAGCATGATCAGAAAAACCAGCGCCGCGACCAGCATTGAGGTGGCAAAGACCAGCAGCACGATGATCACGATCCGGTAGCTCGACAGAGTTTCAGAGAAAGCGGTGCCCGATTGCGCGAGGATTTCAAGCAGCTTGATTTCAGCCTGTGCGGTCAGATCGTCGTTTTCGACAAAGATCCGTTCGACCTGTGCGTTAAAGGCATTGGCGTCGGGCAGCGCCCACAGCAAAAGCCCCGCGCCGATCAGAATGATCGCCACGACGGCCGCGATACCACCGCCGACAAAACGTCCGCCCGTGCGGCGCATCTCAGAAGCGGAGGAAGTTTTTTCCGGCACTCTCTTTCCTTTGGTTAAGCCCATCTTCGCCAAAGACAGAAACAACCGTCAGCAGCGTCCAGCCCTGTGCGGCCAAGCGTTTGGTCAGTTGTGACTGTGCCGTGGCACGGCTGCAGTCACCAGATACTTGCGCCACACCATAATGCAGGCGCAAGGGGTTTTCCTGCTTGGCCTTATAATCGGCAAAACATTCTGCCGCTTGGGCAGAGGGGGCAGACAGGGCGAGCAGCCCCGCCGCGGCCAGGGAAAGGAGGATGTGTTTCATGTATATAAGACTGCGCTTATCCGGGCGGATATTCAATATCCATTGGGGCTGGGGGGCCTTGATATTCGATAACAGCGGGGTGTTATTGCCTGTCTGAAGGGGGTTGCCCATTTTGATCACACGGCCTCGCTCTTGATGGCTTTGCATGGGGTGCTTCCCATGGTGCCCTTAACCGAAAGGATCAGACAATGCGCTTTACATTGCACCATAAATTCATCGCCTCGATTGCAGCGGCAGCTGTCGCAATCACGGCTTTTACCGCCGTTCCCGCCGCCGCGGGTGATCGCAATAGGGATCTGGCAAAGATCGCGGTAGGGGTGCTGGGTGTAGCCATTGTCGGCAAAATCATTCACGACAAGAACAAGCGCGATGACGAACGGGCGCGGCAGGAAGTGTCGAAGCATCGCCACGCGCCAAACACGGTGCACCGGGCCCCACGCCCCCCTCGGGCTGAACACGTACCGGTCTACCGCGCGCCCAAAGCGCAGCGCCATGTAGAGCCGCGCCCGCTGCCAAAGGGGTACAAGCGCCAGCGGTACGACAGGCACGCCAATGCCAAGCTGTTGCCGAAGCAATGTTTCCAAAGTTTCGATACGCGTCGCGGTCAGGTGCTGATGTTCGGCCGCCACTGTCTCGAGAATAATTTCCGTCATGCCGACCGTTTGCCGCAGCAATGTGCGCAGCAAATCCGGACCCATCGCGGCACCCGCTATGGGTATGACGCCCGCTGCCTGCGTGGCGCGGGATACAGTTTGGCGCGCGGTTAATCTCCGCGTGTCAATACCGGGGGGCATCTAGGTGTCCTTCATCGGGGAAGGGAGGAATGTTCGGGCATTCCTCCCTTTCTTATCGGCTGTGGATATCTTTTCCGATTGTGGCACCGCGGTCTTTGCAATGTCATAATTCGCGGTGTCGGGGCTTGAGCTTTGCGGCGGGTTGGGGTTTGCACACCCAATGAAACCAGATTTTGAATTTGAACGGGCCGCCCATGCGCGCGGCTTTCTGCGGGTCGCTGGCGTTGACGAGGTGGGGCGCGGGCCCCTGGCGGGGCCGGTCACGGCCGCTGCCGTCGTGCTGGACCCTGACCGTATCCCCGAGGGGCTGAATGATTCAAAAAAGCTGACCAAACGGGCGCGAGAACGCCTGTATGAAGAGCTTTTGCAGGTCGCGGATGTGAGCATCGCCCATGCCTCAGTCGAGGAAATCGAAGAGCTGAACATCCTGAGGGCGAGCCACCTTGCGATGGTGCGCGCGTTGGAGGGGCTGAAGACGCCGGCGGACTATGCACTGATCGACGGCAATATGATCCCGCGTGATCTGACGGTAGCGGCCGAAACCGTGATCAAGGGAGACGCGAGGTCGCAGTCGATTTCTGCGGCCTCTATTGCGGCTAAAATATGTCGAGATTGTGTCATGTTGTCATTGGCGCAACAGCACCCGGGATATGGTTGGGAAACCAACATGGGATACGGGTCAAAAAAGCACATGGAAGCGTTGCAGGAAATTGGTGTGACCCCACACCATAGACGTTTGTTCAAGCCGGTACACAACATGTTGTATCAAGATAAATAACTAACCACTTGATTCAAAAAAGAAATTGACCATGAATCGTCTGTCAGGGCATCTTGTGGATAACCAAGAGCACACAATGTGCCGGGCAAGAGGCAGCTATTATGAAGACGATGACCAAGGGTGCGGCAGCACTCCCTTTAAACACGATCATTTCTGGCGACTGTATCGAAGCGATGAATGCGCTTCCTGCGGAGTCGGTGGACCTTATCTTTGCAGACCCACCCTACAACCTTCAGTTGCGGGGTGACTTGCATCGTCCCGATAACTCGAAAGTCGATGCCGTAGACGATGCGTGGGACCAGTTTTCCAGCTTTGCCGTCTATGATAAATTTACGCGTGAATGGCTGAAAGCCGCACGTCGATTGCTGAAACCCAATGGCGCGATCTGGGTCATTGGCAGCTACCACAACATTTTCCGCGTCGGTGCCTCATTGCAGGATGCGGGCTTCTGGATCTTGAATGACGTGGTGTGGCGCAAGTCGAACCCGATGCCGAACTTCCGCGGCAAGCGTTTTACCAATGCTCATGAAACCATGATTTGGGCCGGTAAAGATGAGAATTCCAAATACACCTTCAACTATGAGGCGCTGAAGGCGCTGAACGAAGGGATCCAGATGCGCAGCGACTGGGTGCTGCCGATCTGCACCGGCCACGAGCGTCTGAAGGACGAAGCGGGCGACAAGGCGCATCCGACACAAAAGCCCGAAAGCCTTCTGCACCGCATTCTCGTCGGCTCTACCAACCCCGGCGATGTCGTGCTGGACCCGTTCTTTGGTACCGGCACCACAGGCGCTGTTGCCAAGATGCTGGGCCGTGATTTCATCGGGATCGAACGCGAGGAAGCCTACCGCAAGGTCGCTGAAAAGCGGATCAAATCCGTGCGCAAATTCGACAAAGAGGCGTTGCAGACCACCACGTCGAAGCGTGCAGAACCGCGTGTGCCGTTTGGCCAGTTGGTTGAACGTGGCATGCTGCGTCCGGGCGAAGAGCTTTATTCCCTGAACGGCCGTTACTCTGCCAAGGTCCGTGCTGATGGCACGCTGATCGGCAACGAGGTCAAAGGATCGATCCATCAGGTCGGTGCGGCGTATGAGAAAGCGCCAAGCTGCAATGGCTGGACATATTGGTGCTACAAGAAAGACGGCAAACGTGTGCCGATCGATATCTTGCGCCAGCAAATCCGGGCGGAGATGGCCAACTAGGCCTCTCCACCCCCCATTTACACCCTTTATACGAACACCGCCGGTGTCCTTGCCGCCTTATGAGAAGGCGTGCCTATAAGGACACTCACCTTGGCCCCGCCTTTCATTGGCGGGGTCTTTTTCGTTTCAAACCGAGGGGCGTTAGCGCGGATAAGGGGTCTTGCCCGCGTTATAGTCGGCCCATTCCGTAATCTCGGGGTAGTAGGTCCGACGCCATGCACGCACCCGCGGGTTCATTACGCGCCGCCAGATCCAGGGCATCATCGCGGCCATGGTCATAATAGGGTAGCCATAGGGCAGCTGCGGTGCCTGCGCGTCGCCATAGGTTTGCAGTACGGGAAACCGACGGTCCGGTTTATAGTGGTGGTCCGAATGGCGTTGTAGATTGATCAGCAGCCAGTTCGACGCCATATGCGCCGCGTTCCATGAATGGCGCGGCTGGACATGTTCGTATTTGCCCTCGCCCAGATGTTTGCGCGTCAGCCCGTAGTGTTCGATGTAGTTCACCAGTTCGAGCTGCCAGATCGCCACGCCCGCTTGCAGCAGGAACAGGCCCAGCCCGACCCAGCCGCCAAGGACCACGGCGAGGATCAGGCAGCCCGCTTGCAGCGCCCAGTATTTGAAGAATGGGTTGCTCAGGTCGGTCCAGGGTTTGCCCTTGCGTGCCAGCATCGCTTTTTCGGCCTGAAAGCTGGACACCAGCGATTGCCGCAGCACGCGCGGGTAAAAGCGGTGGAACCCTTCGTTATAGCGTGCGGTCACCGGATCCCGCGGGGTGGCGACATAGCGGTGATGTACTAGCAGATGTTCGGACCGGAAGTGCGAATAAAGGACCATCGCCAGCAGGGCATCGGCCCAGAACCGTTCGCGCTTGTTGCGTTGGTGCATCAGCTCGTGGGCATAGTTGATCCCGATGGTGCCGGTCATGACGCCCACCCCGAAGAAGACCGCGGCCTTCTCCCAGCCGGATAGATGCGCGGCCTGCGGCACGTACCAGAGCAATCCGAACAGCGTGAGAAACTGTACAGGCATCCACGCGGTTGTAATCATGCGGTACCAGAACAGATCGTCATCGGACGCGTCCGGATCGGCGTTATCAAAGTTCAGCCCCGCAATCGCGTCGATGATCGAAAACAGGTACCATGTGACCACCGGCATCAGGATCACAGTCCACCCGCCAACAGTGGCAGATATCCAGACCAGCGGGATCAACCCGAATGACAGGGCAAAAGGCAGCGCACGCCGGAATTGCGACAGTTGATGGGTGCTTACGTTTGTTGTGGGCGAGGTCATGCTGCACGGCCTTTTGAGGGTGTCTGGCCCCGATGGACGGGCACAAGTTTGGCTGCGATAAACTATGACGCGCAGCCGCTACCGTAGCAAGTCGTAGGCTTTGCGCATCACCGTGGGCAGATCCGAGGGGCGGAAGTCGTCCGGCGCCACAAAATGCCCGCGCTCCGGATCCACCTCGGACGGTAGGGGCGCATGCATGACGGTCAGCATCAGGTGGAAATGAGTAAAGGTATGGCGCACCTCGCCCGCGAGCGGCTGCCAGTCGGCGAAAGCAGGCGGCGTGCCGGTCGGGCGCGGGGTGTCGGCGTTGATCCAGTCGGTGCCGGGCCAACCGAGCATACCGCCCAGCAATCCTTTGTCCGGGCGCGTCTCAAGCAGCCATGCCCCGTCCGCCCGCTGCCCCAGATAAACGGTACCATGCCGGATCGGTTTCGGCTTTTTCGGGGTCTTCTTTGGCAGCGCGGCTGCGGTGCCGTTGCGGCGGGCAAGGCAGGGATCGCGCCACGGGCAAATGCCGCAGGCGGGGGATTTCGGCGTGCAGATCGTGGCCCCCAGATCCATCACCGCCTGGGCGTAATCTCCGGGGCGGATGGCTGGGGTCAGCGCCTCTGCACGTGCCATGAGTTCGGGCTTGGCGGCGGGCAGTGGCGTGTGAATGTCATAAAGCCGCGCCATCACCCGTTCGACATTGCCATCCAGCACCGTGAACGGCAGATCAAACGCGATAGAGGATACGGCCGCAGCGGTATAGGGCCCAATCCCTGGTAGCTGTAGCAGGGCGGCGTGATCGGCGGGGAACTGGCCGTCATGCTCGGCCACCACGGCGCGGGCGCATTTCAGCAGGTTGCGGGCGCGGGCGTAATACCCCAAGCCAGCCCATTCCCCCATCACATCGGCATCCGCCGCCGCCGCTAGATCAACCACAGTAGGCCAGCGTGCCGTAAACCGTTGGAAATAGTCGCGCACCGTCGCAACCGTGGTTTGCTGCAACATCACCTCGCTCAGCCAGATACGATAGGGATCGGGGCGCACGCCGGCCGCACGGTCCGCCGGAGGTGTCCGCCACGGCATCGCACGGGCATGTACATCGTACCACTCCAGAAGGATCAGCGGCAGGTCGCCGGATGGGTCGGTGTCACGCAATGTTTATAACCTTTTGGCTTGGGTATGGCTGGTGATACGAGGCGGGATCGCTATGTTGTGACTAGTCATTCGGGAAAGATAGTCATGCCGCCACGGCGTACCAGTACAAAAGGGTTCAAAAGGACCGATAGCCTGCTTTCGGCCAAGATCCGTCAGGCGAGCGAAACCCGTGGTTTTGCCCAGTCCCGCCTGCTGACCCAATGGGCCGAGATCGTGGGCCAAGACACCGCGGCCATTTCGCGCCCCGTTGAGGTAAGCTATGGCCGGGGCGGCATGGGGGCGACGTTGACCTTGCTGACGACCGGGGCGAATGCGCCGATGCTGGAAATGCAAAAAGAACAACTGCGCGCCAAGGTAAACGCCATCTACGGCTTTAACGCGATTGCGCGGGTGCGGGTGACACAGACCGCCGCGACGGGCTTTGCCGAAGGGCAGGTCGCCTTTGCACCACAACCCAAGACCCATCCCGAACCGCCGAACGATCCCGTTTTGCATCAGCGCGCTGTCGAAACCGTCGGCCCTGTCGCGAACGACGCCCTGCGCGATGCACTTGCACGTCTGGGCGAGAACATATTGAACAAGACCAAACGCTGAAAAAGGAAATCACATGAAACCGACATTCCCCATCCTTGCCGCTGTTGCCGTGGCCGCCGCAGGTGGCTGGTACGC
>Ga0207889_1000332_pt1 | contig 14266 bp, 16 predicted proteins | sample LinPmetageLP47_FD_184058 | JGI IMG/M metagenome (GOLD analysis project Ga0207889, IMG submission 184058) | Marine viral communities from the Pacific Ocean - LP-47 (SPAdes) | ecosystem: Environmental > Aquatic > Marine > Oceanic | place: Pacific Ocean | collected 2011-06-12 | reverse complement strand
TGTCGGCGAATTAAATCTAGCCATTGTTGTGTTCGATTGGTTTGCATAACTCACTCCTGTTATTAAAAAGAAATGAGCTTAGCGAATATAAAATAAATGTTTAGGTGTGGTTTAGCCGACGGTTACTCTATATCCAAAATATCGTTTAACTCACATATAATTCTCAGTGAGTGATCTGGTCAACTTGGCTTTTACAAGCCCGCTCCTTTAGGGGCGGCGTAATTGACTATTTGGCACGAAAAAATTACGTAACTTGGGCTCTGATTTAGGGTTTGCAGTGAAGGGGTTTAAAAGTGCTGTAATAGATGAGGAAGGAAAAAAAGCAGGCTATCCATATCCAGTCAATGAGTCTAGTGGAACGGATAAAACGGGCGCACAAGGTAATGTAGCTGAAAAAGAAAAAGTATAATATGTGATAGTTCTTGTGAGTTAGTACATTCGATATCTCTGGCTCAATTATATTAGGGGATCATACGTATTGCTGCAGCAATAAACCCCATATTATATGATTAACCAAGAGTATTAGCAAAGACGCTAAAATGAAATCAGCAGGATCATATATAGTGTTGAAAAGATAAACGAAGAATTATATGGGTATAGGGTGATATCCAAGTATTTCTAACATAGCTTGTGCTATCAACTGGACGCTAAGAATTGTCAATATAAACTTAAATATCACTTTAAATTTATCGGTTGATATTTTTGTTAACTGTTTAAGTCCTAACCAAGTACCGGCAGCCCCACTAATAATCATAGCTAACACTAATGGCAGCCATTGCCAAAATGAAAAACCTATAGCGCCGAAAACAAAAGCTTTTAATAAATGTTGAAAAGTCATACAGCTAGAAAATGTAGCCATAAATCGCATTTTTTCATAACCATTAACTTGCAACAAGCTACCTACAAGTGGGCCACTAGCGCCAACGAACATCGATATAAATGTTGTGCCAACTCCGACAACAACGCGCCATAATTTAGACGTTTCTCGTATGGTGGGTGTTGCTCCCCATAATAGGAATATCACAAATAGCCCAACCGCTATTTTCATTAGTTCAAGAGGTAACTCTACAACTAAAAATGCGGCACTAATAGCGCCAATAATTGCCCCAATGGAAAAAAAGGCTAACATCTGCGAGTCTATATATCGAAATGTCATTAACATACGATTAGCGTTAGAGCCAAGTTGCACTAACCCGTGTATGGGTATAACAACAGACATCGGCATAATTGATGCCATTACAACTAACAGTAATAAACCTCCACCTGCGCCAAGTGCAGCAGTTAAAAAAGAAGTAAAACCCGCTAAAGCTATTAATAATAGAGCGGTGAAAGGCTCCAATAGGCTGTTAGTAAATATTGACACTATTAAATATTCATTTCAAATTTGAATTGTTCAGTATCTATTTCTTGTTGAGTTGCTGCCGGATATCTTCCACCACTAATCGCTTCAGGTTTAAAAGTGTTATCGAGATGAGCTAATTGTTCAGTACTAAGTTTTATAGTGCTAGCGCTTACATTCTCGCGTAAATGACTGATTTTTGTAGTACCTGGGATAGCGAAAATATTATCACTTTGCTGTAATAACCATGCTAAGTTCACCTGTGCCAATGAGCAATTAGCTTGATGGCTTATTTCACGTACTGATTTCAATAGTGCGGTATTTCTCTCAAAGTGTGGTGGTTGAAAGCGAGGCATTCCTTTTCGGATATCACCTTCCCTAAGTAAAGCAGGATCAGTTACTTGTGCGGTTAAAAAACCACGTGAAAGTGGAGAAAAGGCGACAAATGCTGTGCCTAACGCTTTACATTCATCAAGCACTGCAATTTCGGCATTTCGGGTCCACAGTGAGTACTCAGTTTGTACAGCAGCTATTTTATGCTCCTTATGAGCGCGCTTTAATGTGGCAGCTGAGACTTCAGATAATCCAATGTTTTTAATTTTACCTTCTTCCACCATACGTGATAGTTCACCAATACTTTCTTCGATAGGTATATTTTTATCCCAACGATGAAGGTAATATAAATCAAGCACGTCAGTTTCTAAGTTTGTTAACGACTGCTCAATAGTTGCTCTAAGCGTTTTAGGGCGTCCATCAATTACTCTTTTACCCTCTACACCTGTCATGCCACATTTACTGGCAAGAAATATTTTTTCTCTAATCGGTTTGAGTACTTTACCCACTAAGCATTCATTTTTGCCAAAACCGTAAAGTGCAGCGGTGTCGAAATGTTCGACACCTAAATCAATCGCCGCAAGCAATAAGCGAGAGGCTTGTTCTTCCGTTGGGGGCTGACCATACGCATGACTTAGGTTCATACAACCTAGACCAATTGGATTAAGTGATTGACCATTTATCAGACGTTTATTCATGTTCAAAATCCTCAGAAGTGATTGATATTTAAAGTTTAGTTATCTAATTGTTGCTCTAAGTCATGAAGCACTCGGTAACAGTCAAGTACTTGATCCACACTTGAGTTAGGTTCACGACCTTCTTTGATTGCAGCAAAAAATTCTCTATCTTGTAATTCAATACCATTCATTGAGACATCAACATTTGATACATCTATCTGCTCGTCTTTACCGTTATATAAATCATCATAACGCGCTAAATAAGTGCCGTTGTCACAAATGTAGCGGAAGAACGTGCCTAATGGTCCATCATTATTAAACGATAATGACAAAGTACAAATAGCCCCATTTTCAGCTTGAAGTTGAATAGACATGTCTAAAGCAATGCCTAGCTCAGGATGAATGGGTCCTTGGATAGCGTTCGCTTTTACAATTTTGCTACCCGCTTGATAGGCAAATAAATCAACAGTATGTGCAGCATGATGCCATAATAGGTGATCAGTCCACGAACGAGCTTCACCTTTTGCATTAATATTCTTACGGCGGAAAAAGTAAGTTTGCACATCCATCTGCTGAATATTTAATTCACCATCTTGAATACGTTTATTTACCCATTGATGGGAAGGGTTAAAGCGACGAGTATGGCCAACCATACATATTAAGCCGGTTTTTTTTTGCGTTTCAACAACAGCTAAAGAATCTTCCCAGCTATCAGCTAATGGTATTTCTACCTGTACATTTTTACCGGCTTGCATACATTGGATTGATTGAGCAGCATGTTGTTGGGTTGGTGTACATAATATGACAGCGTCGGCTTCAATTTTTAATGCCTCACCTAAGTCATTAAACACTTGTTTAATGCCATATTTATCAGCAACAGCTTGTGCTTTAGCGAGTGAACGCCCCACCAAAGCGATAACTTCTATGCCATCAATGTTTTTAATTCCATCTAAATGCTTGATGCCAAAAGCACCAGGACCTACAACGATAACTTTCATTTTTTAATCCTCCAACTTTATTTATTCTCTAGAACTAAATGACCCACAGCAGTATTAGATGCTGGTACATGATAAAAACGTTTTTTCAATTCCACGTCATCATTAAGTGCGCCACGCATAATAAGCCACATGATCAATTCAATACCTTCTGAGCCAGCTTCATTAATATAATCAATGTGTGGTTTTAACGATAACTCTTCAGCGTCGTTAACAATACGATCTAAAAAGTCATTGTCGAACTTTTGATTAATTAGACCCGCACGTGGCCCTTGTAATTGATGGCTCATACCCCCTGTGCCCCAAATTTGTACATTTAGGTCGTCGTCAAAACTTTCAACAGCTTTGCGCAGTGCTTTACCCAAATTATAACAACGTTGACCTGAAGGAGTAGGGTATAAAACCACGTTAACCGCAATAGGAATAACTTTACATGGCCAGTTTTCGGGTTGACCAAACATCAATGATAAAGGCACGGTTAAACCATGGTCAACATCCAGCGTGTTAACGACCGTTATATCAAAGTCGTCTTGAATAACTGATTGTGCTATATGGGATGCTAATTCTGGATGCCCAATTACGTTAGGTACCGGACGTGGGCCCCAGCCTTCATCGGCTGGTTTAAATTCTGCACCGGTTGCGATAGCAAAAGTAGGCACTAAATTTAAGTCAAAGGCCGTGGCATGATCGTTATATACTAATAATACAACATCAGGTTTTTGTTCTTTCACCCATTCTTTAGCATAGTCGTAACCTGCAAATAATGGCTTCCAATAATTATCTTGTGTTTTGCCATTATCGATAGCGGCTCCAATAGCGGGTACGTGTGACGTAGCAACACCTGCATTAATTTTAGCCATAGTTAGCTGTCCTTTTGCATTGTATTAGTTTCATCTGGAGTACGCCCGCCTGATAACATCATTTGTGCGTAATCTTCTTGGCTCATTCCAGTCATTGAAGCAGCAGCAAATTGAAAACTTAAGCCATCACTTGAAAATATTTTAGCAAGGAAATATATATTGCCACCTAGGCCAAGCATGGCATTATAGTCACGTTTTAGCACGGCAGTTTTCTGTACTTCTGTCATAGGCCAAGCATCAAGGTATAGCTTCTCATCATTGCGAAAGTTATCGCGATTTTCAGCTTTCATCAGTGACATACAAAATTGATTTAGGTGAAAGCCAATATTAGCTTGTTCAGCATCAAATATTATAGTACCTGGTACCTTTTTATACGGTTTATCAATCGCCATAGGTTTTTCCTTATTTAGACCAATACAAACGCATTGGATTATCAATTAATAGCTTTTGTTGAAGCTCTGCTGTTGGCGCAAAGAGTGGGATCATATTGACTAATTTACCATCGTCTGGAATATGACTTTTCATATTAGGGTGTGGCCAATCGGTTCCCCATAAAACTCGGTCTGGAAAGCTTTCTACAACTTTGCGCGCAAAAGGAACAACGTCTTGATATTCTTTACTTGGGCCATCAATAGAAATACGTTCTGGACAACTTACTTTTGACCAAACATTGTCATTTTCAGCCATAAACTTTAAAAATAACGCAAAATCTTCGCCGTCAACGGGTTTAGTGACATCTGGTCGTCCCATATGATCGACAACCAAAACCGTGGGTAAGCTAGTAAAAAAATCATAAAGTTCGGGTAAGTCTTGGCTTTCAAAATATATAACAATGTGCCAATCGCGCTTTACAATACGATCTGCAATGCGTTTTAATGAATGAAAAGGCAAAGCGTCAACTAAACGTTTTACAAAATTAAAACGCACGCCGCGAACACCAGCAGCATGTAATTGATCAAGTTCAGCGTCAGTAATATCTTCTTTAATCGTGGCGACACCGCGCGCTAAGCCATTAGACGCTTTTAACGCGTCAACCATAGCACTGTTATCTGCACCATGACATGTTGCTTGCACTATAACATTACGACTAAAACCTAAGTAATCACGTAAACTCCATAATTGCTGCTTAGATGCATCGCATGGTGTATATTTTCGCTCAGGTGCAAAAGGAAAATCATCACCAGGACCAAAAACATGGCAATGCGCATCTACGGCACCTTCAGGTACATTAAAGTCGGGTTTAGTCGGGGATTTGTGCCAATGCAGCCAATCAGCATCTATTACAAACTTGCTCATAAGCCCATACCTTTCAGTTTTTTGTCTAACCCTGGGTATACACGACGTGCGTTACCTGAATATATTTGTGTACGCTGTGCATCGGTTAAATTTAAGCTATCAACGTAGCGTTTGGTATCATCAAAATAAAAGCCTGTTTCTGAGTCTATGCCTCGCACAGCACCAATCATCTCTGAGCCAAATAAAATATTGTCAAGATCGATTACTTCAAATAATAAATCGATGCCAGGCTGATGGTAAACACATGTATCAAAATATACATTCTTCATCAAATGTTCATTTAAAGGAGGCTGGTTCATCATGTCAGCTAAACCACGATAACGTCCCCAATGGTAAGGTACTGCACCACCACCATGTGGAATAATAAAGCGTAAGTCAGGGAAGTCTTTAAATAAATTACCTTCCAAAAGTTGCATAAATGCGGTGGTATCAGCATTCATATAATGTGCGCCAGTAGCATGGAAATTTGGATTGCATGAGCCGGATACATGAATCATCGCTGGTACATCTAATTCAACCATTTTTTCATAAAATGGATACCAACTAGGATCGGTTAATGGTTTCGATGTCCAATGACCACCTGAAGGATCTGGATTTAAATTACAACCAACAAAGCCTAATTCATTTACACAGCGCTCTAATTCTTCGATAGAGTTTTTAATCGGAACACCTGGAGATTGTGGTAACTGACACACACCAATAAATGTTTCGGGGTACAAGTCCACAACTCTACCGATTAAATTGTTACACGCTGACGTCCATTGTTTAGAAACAGCCTCGTTACCTACATGATGTGCCATTGCTGAAGCTCTTGGTGAAAAGATTGTCATATCCAAGCCACGCTCAGCTAGCAATCGCATTTGATTTTTTTCAATACTTTCGCGAATTTGATCATCGCTAATATGTGGTACTTCAGGTAGAGCCTTACCATCTTTATATGCTTTGATTTGTGCATCACGGAAGAGCTGTAGAGGTTCTGGTGCAGTTGTATAGTGCCCATGGCAATCTATAATCATTTTTTTTCCTCAAATAATTTGATTTGGTTATCGACCACTGAAAGTTAGCTATTTAAAATTTGTCAGCGTATCTAAAATACTAAGGTCTGTTAAGTGAGTGTATTAAACATCAACCATCGCTTCGCCGCGCATTAATAAACGTGCTGTGCGTAATAGCGCTGCTCTATGTACTTTAAAGTTAGTGAGATTATTACTATCACTAAACTCCATTTCTACATTAAATTGCCCCGTTGGGTGTTCTACTTCGATCTCAATAAGGCCATTTTGAAAGTTTTGTTGTAATAGGTCATGAGCGACTGTTCCTTTCAGTACGCAAGCTGTTGCGACACTAACAGAGCCTAATACACCAATAGCTTCGTGAACACGATGAGGAATAAAAGTCCGAGTATTGACTAAACCACCTCTGAGCGGTTTAGAGATCAAACTCATTTTAGGGATGGTTTTATTGCTCACATCACCAAGGTTCATTAATCGTCCAGCTTGGAGGCGAATTGCCTCAACTTTATCTTTAAGGTTTTTATTTGCTTCCAGTTCTGCTGGCGGCTCTGCCCCTGTTAAACCAAAATCATTGGCTTGCATCAACACTACTGGCATACCATTATCTATACACGTTACAGCGATATCATTAATGATGTCTTGGCTTTTTCCGGTTGGAAATAATGCGCCGCAGCTGGAACCCGCGATATCTAAAAAATCAATTAATACGGGAGCACTGGTGCCAGGTACACCATCTATTTGCGCATTACCTTTATAATTAACTACACCATTGGGTGTTTGTACTCTCGAAATCGCATTGGCTCCGGTATTTAACATATGAATACGTACATCAGTAACGCCTTCATTTGCAGAAACTAAACCTTGTTCAATAGCAAACGGGCCTACACCAGCAAGAATATTCCCGCAATTTTGGCCGCTACTAACTTCTGCTTTATCAACTACTACCTGTAAAAATAAATAATCAACATCAGCCTGTTCAGAACGACTGACTATGGCAACTTTACTGGTTAATGGGTGTGCTCCTCCTAAACCGTCAATTTGACGCATGTCAGGAGATCCCATAACGGTTAGCAACAATTGATCACGCTCTTTACTATTAGTCGGTAAATCGTCTGCAAGAAAATAAAGACCTTTAGATGTTCCACCGCGCATAATTGAACAAGGGATAGCTTTTTGCATGCTAGCTTTCCTTACCTTGTTTAATGTAGCGTAAACCTTTATCAGCTAAGCGTTGACGCATATTGTAAATATCTAAACCTAATTCACCATTTGCTAAACGGATCCGTTTATCTTCTTCATTTGCAATACGGCTTAGTACTTTTTCATGTACGCTATCAGCTTCTTCTTGCTTAACCACAACGACTCCATCATCATCAGCTACAATAATGTCACCTGGACGAATATAAGCGCCTGCACAAGTGATAGGAGTATTCACATTAGCAATGGTTTCTTTTACTGTGCCTTGGGCATATACAGCTTTAGACCAGACAGGAAAGCCCATTTTAGTAAGTGTTGCAATGTCGCGAACACCACCATCAATAATTAACCCTTTCACGCCGCGCGCTTGTAAAGAAGTGGCTAACAAATCGCCAAAATAACCGTCTATGCAATCACTGGTAGGCTTTACTACTAAAATATCGCCAGGTTGGCATTGTTCTACTGCAACATGGATCATCCAGTTATCGCCAGGTGCAACTTCACACGTTACAACAGGTCCTGCAATTGCTGCAGGGCGATAAATAGGACGCATATAATGCGCTAGTAAGCCTTGTCTACCTTGTGCTTCGTGTACTGTAGCTGCTTCCGCATTTTGGTATTTCGCAACAGTTTCTAAACTCGGACGAGTAATATCAGTAATACAAATAGCCATAGTTCACCTCTCAATATGTTTGATAAGTACAGTATGCGATAGTTTTATTAAAAAATATCCACAGAAAACTGTCTTACCTCATTAGTTTTTTCTATAATGATAAAAGAAAATGCTTATTTATAGTCGTGGATCCTATGTATATTAATACTCGTCATTTACTTTGTGCCCTTAAGATAAAGGAGTTTGGGACACTAACTAAAGCAGCAAATGAAATTCACCTTACTCAATCAGCGTTAACACAGGGTATTAATAAACTGGAATCTAACCTTGATTGTAAACTTTTCATTCGTTCTCATACAGGGATGCAGACAACTGAAGTAGGAGAGTTGTTTTTTGCGCGTACAAAGCGTGCTTTTGAATATTTATATGAGTTTGCTACTATAGTATTTGGCAACGACAATACTAAAGTACAAACTTTCATTCGCTCTATTACTAGCCGTCAACTCACTGCTTTGAATCAGATCGTAGAGTTGCAAAGTTACTCCGCAGCAGCAAAGTATCTTGATTTATCACAGCCAACTTTACATCGTAGTATAAAAGATTTAGAACATGTATGTGAACAGAGCTTATTTCAACGTTCATCAAGTGGTGTTGAGCCGACATGGAGAGCAAAGCAACTTCGACGTTATGGCAGTTTATTTTTTGCTGAATTACAGCAAGGTATTGATGAAATGCAAGAATACAATGGGCAAATCAATGGCACTTTACGAGTTGGTAGTTTACCTTTAGCCCGTTCTGAAATTGTGCCTTTAGCTGTATTAAAGCTAAACAATGAATATCCAGAGGCTCGAATATCAATAGTTGATGGCCCCTACAGTGAGCAGTTTAACAGTCTGCAACATGGACAGCTTGATGTCATTGTTGGAGCATTACGCTTACCTTTAGCTAATCAAGATATAATACAAACTGAATTATTAAATAATCAATTAAGTATTGTCGTTAAAGCGACTCATCCATTAGCAGACCGCAAAGCTATTTCAACGCTAGAATTACAGCAATTGAGTTGGGTTGCCCCTGCAGAGAGTACGCCTGCACGTCATGTATTTAGCCAAATCTTTATCAGTCGAGGTGTTGCTCCTCCTTCCCATGTTATTGAATGTAGCTCTTCAGTTGCAGTTCGAGGTATACTGCTTAATAGTGAAAGAGCAGCTTTGCTACCCGCTATGCAAGTAGAGGTTGAAGTGAAAGCTGGTTTACTGGTTGTGTGTCCGATCATCTTACCAGATACTGACCGAGAGATAGGGCTCACTATGCGTAAAACGTGGCGACCGACTAAAATGCAAAGCCGATTTTTATCTATAATTACCGAGCTTACAAGAAAACATATAAATAAATAGTCGCTTATCTAAACGTGCGCTAAATTTTTGTTGAATGTTTAAAATCCTTTGCTACATTTCTTATTTGCTCCAGAAAAAGCTTTGCGACAGGTGAAGGTTGTGTGTTTTTTCGCATGGTGATCCCGATAGGGCGATAAGTGTCAACCATTTCTATAGATAAAATCTCCAATAGCTGGCTTTTTATATCATAATATATTTGATGTTCAGATAATAAAGAGACTCTATCACTATCAATCAACAAGCCACGAATAATTGACAGCGAGCTGGTTTGTATAGCATGCTCTGGCATGGCAACATTGTGTCGCTTCATTGTTTCTTCGAGCAGTCGCCATGCTGGAGTTTGTGACGAGGGTAACACCCACTTTTGATTTGCAAGTTCACTAAAAGATATCTGCTTTTTACCGGCTAACGGGTGACCTTTACGAGCAATTATTGAAAGTTTATCTTCAAAAAGGATTTCAGTAGTAATATCACTACTGTTTTCTGATAAACGGACTGCACCAACAATAAAATCAATATCGCCACTTCTTAGTGAAGCCTCCATGATCGCATATGAAGACTCATGCGTTGATACATCAAGGTTAGGGTATGCGATTAATAAATTATTCAATGCTTTTGGGAGCAAAAATGTTCGCGTATAAGGAAGCGAACCGACTTTAACTGACCCTGTTGTTATGCCGTCAATATTAGCTAAAATTACGCAGTATGAAGTTGGCGTTAAACCATTTGGCCCAGTATCAAATAGTTTGATTTGTAGCCATTCTTCCATTTGCCTTATTGCGCTATATAAAGCTGCTTTTGTGACGCCTAAAAGCTCTGAGGAAGCCTTGATACTTAAGGTTTGATATAGGGTAATAAATGCGGATAAACGTTTATAGCTTATTTCCATTGAAAAAATAGGGATATTTTGATACCTGCGCGCGTTACTCGCGTTACTAAAATATTTTTCATATATAAGTCCTGCTTCTTCGAACTGATAACTGGCGAGTAAAACTCGTTTATAAAGTGCGTCTCCATAAACGGTTGCTTTCATCCCTGTCGAAAATCGGTCAAAAAGTTGGTTGTTAAGCGTTTCCTCAAGCGTAATTAAAGCTTTAGTAATTGCAGTTTGTGAACGATTAAGCAGCGTTGCCGCTTTAGTCATATTGCTGCACTGTTTTATATAAAGTACCGATTTCAATTGACGAAGACTAATATAAGGAATGCCATTAGTATCAAATTGAATCGCGTTTGAGATTTTTTTTCGACATTTTTCATTGCTTGAGTGTAACGTTTTTCATATCTAATGTAATAGCTTTTTGTTTTGTTGATTGTAACCACATGAAAATATTTGTTTTTTTAGTTTGATATGTAAACAGTAAAACTTAAAAGTAGAGAGAGAACTTTTTTTCATGGATATAAAAGTCATTTGCATTGGTATGTGCTGGGTATGATTCATATTATTTAGAATAATAAACTGAATAGCTTTATCATACTTTTTTCATCTAAAAGTAAATTAAGCTTTTGTTTATGTTTAACTAATCTTATATGGCTGATAAAAATATAATAGTGATGATTGATTGGTGGCAGTACGTTTTAATAGCATTAAATGAAGTTGATGCTATTGGCAAGATTAAGCTCAGTAATCAATACATTGTTAATTGTCATTAATTTTTTTATTACAATTTATGACGAGAGGCTGTGTTGTCAGTTTATACTCTTAATATATTTGGCCGATATAAAAATATAACTAAAAGGTACATGTGGTGAAAGAATATCAACTATTTATTAACGGTAGTTACCAAGATGCATCATCAGGTAAGCTCGCTGACGACTTTAACCCTTGGACTGGCGAGGTTTATGCCAAAGTACAACAAGCTAATAAGGCTGATGCCGCTGTTGCGCTTAATAATGCACAAGAAGCATTTGAGTTATGGAGAAATGTTGGGCCAACAGAGCGGGAAAGTGTTTTTTTAAAAGCCGCAGACATTATGGTCCAACGTGCTGATGAGTTAAAAGAAATACTTATTGATGAGCAAGGTGCGACCATGCTAAAAGCTGGGTATGAAACTCATCACGCACCGACATTTTTACGTAGTATCGCCGGTGAATGTCGTCGAGTTACTGGGCAAACGTACTTATCTGATTATCCAGGTGTAAAGTCATATAGTATTCGTCGCCCGTTGGGCATAGTATTGGCAATATCACCCTTTAATTTTCCTTTGTTATTAAGTATACGGAAAATTGGTTGGGCATTAGCTTCAGGAAACTGTGTTATTTTAAAGCCATCGGAAGTAACGCCTGTTATTGGCTTAAAAATTGCTGAATTTTTATAGAAGCAGGTTTACCGGCTGGCGTTCTGAATGTATTGCCTGCAGAAGGTAAAGATCTTGGCGACGTACTGATTGCTGATCCACGAGTGAAGAAAGTCACTTTTACAGGTTCAACTAATGTGGGCAGAGCTATTGCTGAGACGTGTGCACGCTACGGTACAAAAATCACGTTAGAGATGGGAGGTAAAAATCCATTAATCGTACTTGACGACGCAGATATTGACTATGCAGTTGATACGGCTGCCTTTAGTAATTACATGAACCAAGGGCAAATATGTATGACAGGCTCACGGATAATTATTGAAGCTGGTGTGTACGATGAATTTGTCACTAAATTTACAGAAAAAAGTTAAACAGCTTAAATATGGTAATCCACGTGAACCTGGGGTGGTAGTCGGTCCATTAATTCGTTCAACACAACCTGAATTTATCCAAAAACAAGTTGATTTAGCGGTTAAACAAGGGGCTAGATTATTAGCTGGCGGTCGGTCTGAAAATAGTGTTTATCTACCAACATTATTAGCCGATGTAACACAAGATATAGTGTTTTCGCTACAGAATGTTTTGGCCCTGTAGCTAGTGTTATCAAAGCAAAAGATTTTGATGATGCGAAAGCCATTGCAAACAATAGTGAATACGGCTTATCTGCAGCAATACTTACAAATGATTTACAAAAGTCTATGGCTGCCGTTGAACTGATTGAATCAGGTATGGTGCACGTCAATGGTCCAAGTGTGCGTGATGAACCAGTTGTTCCGTTTGGTGGTATGAAAAATAGTGGTATGGGTCGTGAAGGAGGTCAATTTTCTATTGAGGAATTTACTGAGCTTAAGTGGATTACGATTCAAACTGGGCAACAGAAATACCCTTTTTAAACCTACTATAATTAGCCATATATGCACCATACTCATGTTTGATCGAGTAATGCCTTTGCCAAGACGTTGTTTTTGAGCATGATGTATAGGTATACATCTGTATTTTGTTACAGATCTCCAACGTTAACTACGTAAAATTTACGTGAAATAGGTTGTTATTGATTTGTAAGCTCATCTTAACCACCCGAATGTTTTGTTAGGGAGAAATAAAAGAAATAGTTAAATATGTTTGTAGACTCCTTGATTGGAGTGAGTGTCAATGTTCTATTTTGGCACTATTACCATATGACGCCATAGAATCATGTTTTTATGGCGTAGTGTTTAACGCCAACGCCAATAGCAATCGATGTTATGGCGAGTTTGGTTTAGTCATGGTTAAGTTTTTACGAAAGCTTGATGGTGTTTGCGCTGATTTCCTCTGAAAAAACTTAGAAAAATGTGCTGGGTCTATATAGCCAAGCTCGTAAGCAACTTCATTTACAGTCATTGAAGTATAAATTAGTAGCCTTCTAGCTTCAATAATTGCGCGTTCATGGATTAAGTCAGAAGCAGAGACATCCAGTATATTTCTACATATTCTATTTAGATGGGTTGGTGTTATATTTAGTAAATTTGCGTAAGCAGCAACAGATAACCGTTCTTTGAAATTCTCATTTATTAGTTCTCTAAATCTATGAAAAATAAATTGTTTTTTAGATACTGTTGATTTAGAGCTTTTTTCAGAATTAGGGCTTATATTAATAATTTTAGTGATTAAAAGCGTCGCTAGACAACGTAAATTTAAGTTATGTATGGTGGTTGTTTTGCTTGATTCTTTTTCCATCGATGACAGTAAAAATTTAAATTCCTGTTGTAAAATATTATCTGTGCAGGTAAATATAGCCTTTCTACTGATCTCTTCTATAATCGTCGGTTCGTTTTTGAATGTTTTTTGTAAGTAAAGATCGGGAATAGTGATTACCCAGCCTTTAGTTTCAAGTGAGAAATTAAATCCGTGTATGGTTAAAGCGGGGATCACGATTATAGAGTTGCTGTGAATTGAATGCTCGGTGTCCTCGATTAAAACATGCCCACTGCCTTCTTCAATATAAAAAAATTGCTGTAAATTGTGATGTTGATGCGGTCTAAACTTCCAGCCATGTATTTCACTGGTAAGCGTCCGGCAATCCACACCTAGCTTTTGATATTCCAAGGCAGTAAATCATCGATTTGGCAACCCGGTTTGCAGATTCGGGTTAAACAATAGCTAATATAATCGTAAGGTATTAGTCCGTTGGCCTTTGCCGTTTCCACTATGCTGTAGAGCATTGCACTGGCGTTGGCCCCATTAGCTGTTTGGCTAAACAGCCAATTTTTGCG
>Ga0207889_1000331_pt1 | contig 14267 bp, 12 predicted proteins | sample LinPmetageLP47_FD_184058 | JGI IMG/M metagenome (GOLD analysis project Ga0207889, IMG submission 184058) | Marine viral communities from the Pacific Ocean - LP-47 (SPAdes) | ecosystem: Environmental > Aquatic > Marine > Oceanic | place: Pacific Ocean | collected 2011-06-12 | reverse complement strand
CGGTGGCACCGCACCGATTGCCGCGAAGAACGCCTTGTTTTCGGCATTGTCCATGAGCGCCGCGGCGCGAGCGTCGACCTGTGTGGGATCCAGAGCGGGGCAACTCAGCCGCGTGGCCAATTCTCCCGCGATGAGGGCCGTATCGCAGAAAATATCAGCGCCCACCTGGGCGACGGGAATCCGGCGGTAGCCGCCCGTGAGCGGGTCGAGGCTCGGGCGCGGTGGCTGCACCGGGCACAGCACCGAATACCAATGGGCATCGGTCAATCCGAACATAAGCCGAATCTTCTCGGCATAGGGCGAGCCGTCGTAGTGATGCAGGATCAGCGAATCGTTCATTGTTATAGGTTCTCTGTCGTTTCGAAATTCGGCTGCTGCGCGGTTCGTTGAAAGATCAAAGCACGGCGATGGATGAATCCGCGCGCGGCTCGGTGCCACCGCACAGCACGCCGGTCGCCGCGTCGCGGATGATGATCTGGCCGCGGCCAAAGCGAGTCGAGTCGTGATTTACGTGCATGTCGTGACCGCGCTCGGCCATTGCTCTCACCAGATGCGCTGGATATTCCTGTTCGACGGCAATCCTGCGTCCGCCCATCCATTGCCAGCGCGGTGCATCCAGGGCCGCCTGTGGATTGAGCCCGAAGTCCAGCATATTCATCACCACCTGCATATGGCCCTGCGGCTGCATGAAGCCACCCATGACGCCGAACGGCCCTATCGGCTCGCCGTCGCGCGTCATGAAGCCCGGAATGATGGTATGAAACGGCTTCTTGCCGGGCACCAGCGTGTTGTCATGGCCGGCTTCCAGCGTGAAACCGAAGCCACGGTCCTGCAGGTTGATGCCGGTATCGGGGACTACGATGCCCGAGCCGAAATCGTGGTAGTTGCTCTGGATGAACGAGACCATATTGCCGTCGCCGTCAGCCGTGGCGAAATAGACCGTACCGCCCGAATACGGATCCCCCGGAAACGGATCGAGCGCCTGTTCGCCAATCAGGTCACGGCGAGTCGCGGCGTACTCGGCGCTCAGCAACGCGTCGACCGGTGTTCGCATATGCTCGGCATGGGCGACATATTTGTGTCCGTCGGTGTAGGCAAGCTTCATCGCCTCGCACTGGCGATGGAGGACGGTCAGGTCGTCGCGCGCATGTAAATCGTCATAACCGCTGACGATATTCAGCGCCATCAAGGCAATGATGCCCTGCCCATTCGGCGGTATTTCCCATATATCCACACCACGGTAACGAGTGGAGATCGGCTCGACCCATTCGACCCTGTGATCAGCCAGGTCGCTTGCACGCAGATAGCCGCCGGTCTGGCGCGAGAATGCGTCGATGCGCCTTGCAAGGTCGCCCCGATAGAAGCTTTCACAGCGGGTGTGAGCGAGTTCTTCCAGCGTGCGGGCATGCGCCTCACTGATGAAGATGTCGCCCGGTTGCGGCGCATCGCCGTGCGGGGCGAACGTCTCGAACCAATGCGCCGTCGCACTGTTACGCGGCTCGGCGTTGAAGGTCGTCACGGCGCGCTGCCACATCTGGCTGATTACGGGAGACACCGGAAAGCCATGCCGGGCAAGATTAATAGCGGGCTTCAGGAGCTCGGCGAAATCGAGTCGGCCAAAGCGCTCGGAAAGTGCCGCCCACGCCGACGGCGCGCCCGGTACCGTCACCGGTATCCAGCCGTGACGCGGCATCGCTTCATGCCCGGCATCGAGCACCGCCTGGCGGGTCAACGATTGTGGCGAGCGGCCGCTGGCGTTAAGCCCGTGCAGGGCGCCGCCGCCCTGATTGTCGGCGATCCATACCAATGCAAAGGCATCGCCGCCAATACCGTTCGCGGTGGGCTCTACAACCGTCAAGGCCGCAGCGGTGGCGATCGCCGCATCGACGGCATTGCCGCCCCGCACGAGGATGTCGCGGCCGGCTTGTGCCGCCATCGGCTGCGTAGCACTGACCATGCCGTGCCTGGCATACGTTGCGCTGCGTTGCGAGCGGTAGGGGTTCGTCTGGGAAAAGGGTATCAAGCAGGACTCCTTATACAATCGTTAGTCGGTGGGTCCGCACGATTACGACTACGCGATGGGGCACACACGAATTGGAATCGAATGATCAGAACGATCAGCTTCAGATCTGTTTCGCTGACAGTTAAACACTGTCGCAAATCGTTTTTTGCAAAGCGATGCAGGCTTGACCCGGGCCCAGCCTGCATCGCGAAATCAATATAAACGCGCGCGCACGATCCCCCTATATGAAGGCTAAGAGTCTTCCTGGGCTTGCTCGCGCCCACGTTGACGCGCTTCGGCTTCGCGTCGCGCTTCTTCGATCTGGTCCAGCACGGCGCCTACGTCGGCCTGTGTCTCATCACGCGTAAACAGCCCGGTCAGCGGCGTTTCCGGCGCGAGTTCCGCTGCTTCGTACAAGCCCCATATCTCAAGCGCATATTCTGTTTCCAGCAACTCGGGTGCTACGCGGCCAAACGTGGCGCGCAGGTTGTTTACATCGCGAGCGAACATGCGAAAGGCATTGTTATTGCTGGCGGCGTCCACCGCCTGTGGTAAATCGATAATGACCGGTCCGTCTGGGCCGACCAGCACATTGTATTCCGACAAATCGCCGTGAATCAGGCCGACGCAGAGCATGCGTACGATTTGCCGGATCATGAATGTGTGCCATTCAACCGCTTGAGCGGGCGTCATTTCGACTTCGCCAAGTCGGGGCGCGGGCCGCCCATCGGCATCGAGTACCAGTTCCATGATCAGCACACCGTCGAACACGCCAAACGGTTTCGGAACACGAATATCCGCCCCATACAGTTTGTACAAGGCATCAACCTCGGCGTTTTTCCACTCGGCTTCCTGGACCTTGCGGCCGTATTGAGTGCGCTTGCCCGCAGCACGCGCATTGCGACTACCCCGGGCCTTGCGCCCCTCGGTATATTCCGCGGCTTTGTGAAAGCTGCGTTGCTGTGACTGTTTGTAAACCTTGGCACAGCGCGTTGCAGAACCACTGGTCACAATATAAACAGTCGCTTCCTTGCCGCTCTGAAGCCGGCTGACCACCGTATCGATAATGCCGTCATCAAATAAGGGAAGCAGCGCTTTGGGTGTTTTCATAAGGCGAAGAGCGGTCAGATTGAGGGTAGTAAGTTGAGGCTGGGCGCACGGTTGCGCCATCCGAGTCGGTTTTTCCGGCGCGTCCCATTACATCATGGCATGCAGCGATTATTGCGGACGAAATAATACAGAGCAGACCACGGTTTCAGCCGCCATCGCCGCCACGGTTCTTTGTTCGGTGCCCCGACTTCCCGCGGCTCACGCGCCGATCGAGCATCGCCTCGACGTCGCTCTGGACGCAAGCTGTCGCGACGACGTGAGTCGTGTGTTGCCGTGGCAAAAAGACGATTCGCGATCAAGTTTTAAATTGCCACGCCCAACTCCGCAACCGGGTTGGGGCCGACCTGCGCCTGACCCACAATAATCTCGCCTGACACAAAAAACCCCCGACCGAGGGCCGAGGGCTTTTCAACCACCGCCAAGATCAGCGGTCGGGTGCAGGTGGCGTAGAGACGCCTGCCCTACTGCGCGATCATCATCGATTTGCTGTTGACGAATTCACGCATGCCGAAGCCGCCATGTTCACGGCCGTAGCCACTGTCCTTGACGCCGCCGAAGGGCAGATTGGGCTGGGCAATGTAGTAGCCGTTGATGCTGATCATGCCGGTATCGAAATGATCCCGCGCCAGACGTACGGCGCGCTCTTCATCTTTCGAGAAGATGCCGCCGCCCAGCCCGTACACCGAGTCGTTGGCGATACGGATGGCATCCGCTTCGTCCTTGGCGCGAATGAGCGCGGCGACCGGCCCGAACAGTTCGCCGTCATAGGCGGGCATGCCCGGCTTGACGTTTTCCAGCACGGTGCAGGGGTAGAAGAAGCCTTCGACATCCGGCACTTCGCCGCCGATCGTGCAGGTCGCACCGTTGGCGATCGATTCCTTGACCTGCTGATGCAGCTTGTCGCGCAGGTCTTCACGGGCGAGCGGGCCGAGCTGTGTGTTCTTGTCGGCCGGGTCGCCGAACTGGACCTGCTTCATCTTTTCGACATAGGCGTCGCGAAACTTGTCGTATACGGCATCGACAATTACGAAGCGCTTCGCCGCTACACAGGTCTGGCCATTGTTGTTGATGCGACCCATGACACACGCGTCCACGGCCTTGTCGATATCGGCATCTTCCAGCACGAGGAAGGCGTCGTTGCTGCCAAGCTCCAGTACCGTCTTCTTGAGATGCTGACCGGCATCGGCGGCAATCTTACGGCCGGTCGCAGCACTGCCGGTGAACGTCACACCGCGCACGAGCCGATGTTCGGTGACCTGGCTGGCCTGCTCGTCGTGGATATAGAGCACGTTGAATACGTTCTCGGGCACGCCGGCTTCGCGGAAGATGTCTTCCAGCGCCTCGGCACAGCCCCAGACGTTGGGCGCGTGCTTGAGCAGCACCGTGTTGCCGGCCATGAGGTTGGCGATCGTATAGCGCACCACCTGATAGAACGGGAAGTTCCACGGCTGAATGCCGAAGATCACGCCGATCGGCTGGTGCGACACCAGCGCCCGGCCGCCTGGCAGATCGCGGGGCTCGTCCGCGAGAAATTCTGCGGCATTGTCAGCGCTGTAATCGCAGATGCCCTTGCAGAGCTCAAGCTCGCCCGGCGCCTGTGCGATTGGCTTACCCATCTCGTCGACGGCCAGACGCGCCAGCTTGTCCTTGTTGGCCACCAGCAGCTCGCCTACCTTGCGGATGAGCGCGCCGCGTTCGTCGAACGAACGCTGTTTCCAGTCGAGAAACGCCTCGTGGGTCTGCTCGATCTTCTGATTGAGCTGCGCGTCCGAGATCGTGTCGAACTCGCGGATAGTCTGGCCATTGGCCGGATTGATGCTTTTGACGGTAGCCGTCATGCGGTACTCCAGAATCGTGGTTATGGCGCGCGATGTGGTCGATGACCACCGACCGCGCAACGCCGTGTTTCAACCATTGAGATGCCGGTTACCGGTCGATTTTTCAAGGCGAGACTGTATTTTCCGAATAGCTCGTCCTGGAAAACCGACCAACTACAGGCGTGGGGTCAGATAGTGAACCACCACGCCCCGATGCTCTGCGCCATACCCACCCCAAAATCCTGAGTGGCATATCGAGCTACTCCAGAATCCTTGAGCAGGCGAGACAATTGGATGCTTGCCGTGTGTCATAGGTTTAAAGACGACGTCTGACAGCCGACGCGATCCCGCAAACGATCCGTCGCCTCGCCGCCGGATTGGCTTCGTGTCAAAGTAAGCGCCGTTCCTGCGTGCGACTCATCAGATGAATCGGTTCTCCGACACGGCCTCTGCTTCGCCACTGGCCAACCCGCTATTGCTGGTGATGGTGCTGGCCGTCTTCACGAGCGTGCTCAACAACAGCATGGTCAACGTGGCGATTCCAACGATCAGCAGCGATCTCGGCGTGTCGTCCAGTTCGTCCGGCTGGGTCATTACGGCCTTCTCGATTGTATTTGCGACGGGTATTGCACTGTATGGGCGCGTGTCGGACAGCTACAGCTTTCGTGGCACGTTTCTGGCCGGGCTCGTGGTCTTCGGCGCCGGCTCGCTGACCTGTGCGCTGGCACCGACCTTCGGTTTTCTCGTCGCCGGCCGTGCGATTCAGGCCGCCGGCGCGGCGGCCATTCCATCGCTGGCGCTCGGGTCGGTCGCACGGCTGTTTGCGGCCGGCCAACGCGGCGTGGTGTTCGGCACCTTGTCTTCGGCGGTCGGCCTCGGCGCGGCGGCCGGCCCGCTGATCGGCGGGCTGGGCGTGAGCAGCTTTGGATGGCGCGTGTTGTTCTACGGCACGTTGGCCGTAGTCTGTCTGTTATTCATCGCAGCCTGGCGTTTTCTGCCGGATCTGAACGCCGAACGCGCACACCAACCACACCGCTTCGCGCGGCTCGACCTGCCCGGTGGGTTGCTGCTTGCCCTGGGCGCGGCCGCCCTGCTGTACGGCGTGACCGCAGCCAACCACGCGGGTCTGGCCGCACCGCTGGCCTGGGGCACGCTGGTTATTTCAATGGTCATGGTTGCCGGTTTTGGGCTGCGTATTCGAACCGCGGCCCACCCTTTCGTGCCCCCCGCACTGTTCGCCAATCTGCAGTTCCTGTCGGCCTCTGGTATCGCACTGTTGTCGCAGGCCGCCTTCATCGGCGGCGGTCTGTTTCTGACGCCATTGCTGCTCATCAATGAGCTGGGCCTGTCGGCATTTCAGACCGGGCTGGTGATTGCGCCCGGCGCATTCGCGGTCGCCCTGCTGGCGCCCACTATCGGCCGACTGTCGGATAAATACGGGCCGCGCCCGGTGCTGGGCACCAGCCTGTGCTGTCTGTTGGCTGGCCTGTTGTTCATGTCGTCATTTGCTGTCGGCGCTGCCCCCTGGCTTGTTGCGATAGCACTGGTGATCGCCAGTACCGGGTATGCCGGCGTGACCTCGCCGGCCGCCAATGCAGCGTCCAAGGCGTTATCGCCACAGATCGCAGGCGTTGGCTTTGGCATTTATCAACTGTTCTTCTTCATGGGTGCCGGCACCGGGGCCGCCGTGTTCGGCACAGTGCTCTCGGCACGCCAACGCGTCGGCGAAGCAGCGTTCAATCCGCTATATCAGGGCAGCGATGCCACGGCCGCCTATTCCGATGCGTACCTGGTGGCGTGCGTTGCCGTCATCTTTGCCCTGGCGCTGCTCGTCGGCCTCGGCCGGGCCGAACCGGCGCCAGTCGATCCGGCCTGAAGTCAGTGCCCCACGCTCGGGTCTATGCTTTGACTTGATCGGTGATTCATAAGGCAAGGCCTGAACGTGATCACCGCATTCCACTCTGATCGCTTTGCCGGCTATAACTCGTCGTTGGATTCGGAAAAATGTCGTTGTACCAGCGCTTGCGCGTGGCGCCATAACGTGGCGGAGCCGCGTTCTATGGTTGGCCCGTAGCGCTCATGAACTTGCGATTCGGATATATGATTCTCCGTCCACGTTCCGCCGCCAGTAAGCGTATTCAGCAATAGCGGTTGCAAACGATCCAGCGCTTTGGCGAACCTGGCTTCCGGCGTTTTCGCCGCTTCGAATTCATGCCAGAGGGACGATAACTTCGCCGCCTGGTCCTCCGGGAGCAATCCGAACAGTCGTTCGGCTGCTGCCTTTTCCCGGGCCTCGATATCCTGACTATTGTGGCCGCCGTGAATCGGGGCATCGCCGGCGTCGATTTCGACGATATCGTGAACCAGCAAGAGCTTGATGACATGGCCGGTATCAACCGCCTCATCGTCTGCCAGAACCAGTGCGAACATGGCGAGATGCCACGAGTGCTCTGCCGAATTCTCGCGTCGGCTGCCGTCAGCCAGTGGAGACTGACGAACGACTGATTTCAGCGCATCGATCTCGGCGAGAAACGCGAGCTGTTCTGTAATACGGGCGTCATTCATAGGATTAACAGTAACTGGGCGGATGGCTTTTTACGCGTAAGCCGAGTTTTTACTCCACGAGATGGATTTTCCGGCCCGAACACTTCGATCCGTAGAATCAATCGACTCAATTGATGATATTCGGGAAGCATCCGGAGAGATGTTCGGGTTCAGGTCGTACGTTGCCAAGGCCGACGCCAAACAGGCGTGCTTCGACGGCGCAATCGGGGCAAATTCTCGGCACTCCTGAATTAAATCACGACGTGTCGTGGATTAGAATGCCAGGTTCTGCTCCTGCCGGGCCGGTAACGAGTGCCACCGCAGCAATCCCGCCGACAGGCTGAGCCCGGCGAATACGAGCACGGCTGTCTCAAGCGAAGATCGACTCATGATCAGGCCGAAAACAGGCGCGCCAGCCGTCTGGCCGATGGCAATGGTCAGAAAGCCGATCATGAGGCCGGTGGCCGGCCGGTCCGGCAATGCCGAGATACCCCAGACCAGATACACGCCGGTCAGCATGACGTAGGCAGCGCCGAACAGCGCGCCGCCGATCAGGGTCAGTGTTGGCGTGGTAAACGCCAAACCTGCCGCACAAATCCCGGCGGCAAGCATAATCAGAAAGAGCAGGTGCACAGTATTGATCCCCCACCGCGCAATCAGCGATCCCGCCCCCGCACCGAGAACACCCGCCGCGCCGATCGCGATCCAGAGCAAGCCTGTGCCCTGACTGGACCAATCGAGCCTGGCTGAAGCGAGTTCGCCACCAAACGACCAGAGCGCCGTGCTCGAGGCACCCATCAGAAACGACGCGCCGATCAGACGGGCGAGGCTCGAATTGATCGACGGCAAACCGCTGCCAGCGGCTGGACGATTGGCCGCTGTATTCGGGACCACAAAAAACGCGATGACGGCAATCGTCAGCGCAGTGGCACTGAAAACAGTGAAGACCATTCGCCAGTCGCTGCCCATGGCCAGCGCCACCGGACCCGACAAGGCGACTCCGGCGCTGGTGCCGGCGTTGATGACGGTATTGGTCAGATTCTGGCGCTTGGCACGGACGACATCGGCAACAGCCGCGGCCATGGGCGGCGACGCCAGACCCGTACTGGAGCCGGCAAGCATCACGGCTGCGGCGAGCCAGAAGGATGACGGCGCGATGGCGATTCCGAGCATGCCCACCGACGCCAACAAGGCCGCCGCGACAGCGACGGCGCGCGCGCCGACCCGCTCGGTCAGATACGCGGACAGCACGATCGTAATACAGTAAGCCAGAAACGAACCGCCCGAGATGACGCCGCCCAAAGTCGACGAAAAGACAAGGTCCTCCCGTACTTGCGGCAGGAATAGGCCGAACGCGAAGCGGGCAAAGCCGTAGCACACGGCAATCAGGCCAAAGCCCACGGCGCCAAGCCGCAGTGCCGGGCTCATGGTCGCGCCGCCGTGACGAGTGTCTGGGCGGCAGCGCGTGCGGCCACTACGGCCGCCGGGCCGCGATAGATTGCGGCGGCTGTTGCGCCCTCCACAAGAACAAGGACCTGTTCGGCCAACGCTGCGTTGCTCTCGCCCAGTTCGTGGTGAACCGTCTCGGCAACGAGCGCGTAGAGCTGGTCGCGGTATGCACCGACAGCGGCTTCGATATCAGGCGCCGTGCCGCCGGTTTCCGCCTGTGCCCTCAGAAACAGGCAGCCGCGTGCGCCCTCATCCCGCACCCAGCCCTCGAGCGACACGAACAGTGTCTGCAGGCTGCTGACGTCGAGACCCGCCAGAAAGCGCCGATTACGCTCGGCGAGCACCGCGGCAATGAGCGATGTCTTGCCACCGACATGCTTGTAGAGGGTACGGCTCGACACACCTGCTTCCTGAACGAGGCGATCCATCCCCGTCGCGGTAAAGCCGTTGTGGTCAAAGAGCCGCTCCGCGGCCGAAACAACTTGTGCTTTTATATCCATGCCGCGAAATGTACAACGATCGTTTTACATAGTCAATCGTCTGTCCACTTTATCGTCCAGAGGGCGGCATCACCGCTAGTTTCTGCGTTCGGGTCGAACGGAGCCGTCTCGATTCCCAGTGCTTGAAGGGCGAATTACGCGGGAGTCAACATCCAAGTCCGGCGTTGTGGGCTGCTACGTGCTTCGTACCCACAGTTAAGCCGCCGTGCGGAAAATCGACAACATGTGCGTTGGCAGGCATTACGTTGAATAATCGCCGGCGGCATGAGAGCTGATCGATCCACCTCATGATTCGCCAGATCGTCGGCTGCGCTCTTCTTCTGTTTCATAACCTGCCCATGTCGGTCAGGCCACTCCTACGACGAGTACCGTGGCCTTTGTCACCACTGCGAGCCGGCATCAATACATCCTGGCTAACGCATGCCAGGCACGGTCGTACGGAGCGAAGCGGGTCGAGCCCGATGTATCGAGTTTGCCTGGCACGCGGTCCACCGCGTGTCTCCTGTTCCTCCGTCAAAACAGTTTTTTGATTGTTGTCCGAGCGGTTATGACCGGCAGCCGTATTGGATTTCGAGCTAATCAATACGGCCATTAGGTATCTAGACCCGACATTCGCACAGGCGCATAATCCGGCGAGGGTTGTTCCGGCATGCAGGCGCGCTGTTGCGCGCGCACCGCAGCACTTCCCAGGCGTTGGGATATAAAAAGAACGAACTGAACGGAGGGTTTTTTGTAACCACCTGATAATGCTCGACTACAAGACCTCGCCGCCACAGAAAACAGAACTAAAGAGAATCTTTATCGACGATCTTGGCCAACGGTTTGGCCACGAAACACTGGGCAGCGTAGCCCACATGATTCTGGAGATAGGCAACACCCGGAACGTGGTCGATATAGGCCTGAATTACATGGTCAGTTCACTTTCTGCCTGCCGGGGTGACGCAGGTTTTCTGAACCGCACCAGTCCGTTCTACACGCCCCAGATAATCGTCCACAATGGGGCGTACACGACGCCAGATTTTGCCGGGCTGGATTTTCCCAATCATGCACGGCTCATTCAGCGGGCATGGGATAGTCAGAGCGCTGTGGTCTGCGGGGATACGCAAGCCGACTCGTCGGTCGACGATATGAGGGATATTCTCCACTCCATACAATGCCGGTCGGTCATCTTCAAGCAACTGCGTTACGACAATCGCCCCCTCGGCATGCTTTGTATCGACTTCTCGCGCGATACGCATCATTGGCTGCCGGATGAGATCGCCTGGGCTGATGAGTTCTGCGATACCTTCCTTGCTCCCTTGTCCGCCATCAGCAGCTATTGGCAGGAGCGGGGGTCCAGGCGACCGGTTCCCATGCCGACTCCTTCCGAGTTGCAGAATATCCGACTCGCCGCCGACGGGCTGACGTATAGACAGATAGCCGAGCGCCGCAACAAATCAGTGCGGACCGTAGAGAATCAACTCAAGAGTGCGAGAGCCGCACTCGGCGCATCAAATCTCGTAGACCTCATCCGCAAATGCGAATGCTGGCTATGAACCGCTGGCCTGGCTAACGCCCGTGGGCTCGACGGGGCTTCGCGCCTCGGCCGGTTTCTTCACGGGCTGTCGACATGATCGACCGATCGGATTCATCGCGGGCGCATCAGCCGGCAGATCGGGCGCCGCCGTATAGCGTACGGGCGCTTCCACAGTCGGGAAAGTGACCGTTATTTTCTTCGGAATATCGCGCGCATCGGGGTTCTTCGCGCCTCTCTGCACGTTGTAGGGATCGGTGAACTCACCGTATCGGCCCGGGCGCATCGTGTAGGTCGTCTGGCGCGTTCCGACACCTGCGTTCGCGAGATACTTGTTCTCGTCATCCCAGTCACGGCCATCCAGATTCGCGAAGAACTTCGCGTCGATAAGCACGCCGTCGCACAGGGGTGTCACCTCCTCGTACTCCGTGGGCCATCCGGCACCACCACTGGTTTCGGGATAACGGCCCCAGTCGCCGCCTTTCAGTGGGCAGGCGCCGCCGCCGCCGAATGCAGCACGGTTTGGATGATGAACCCCGTATATCGGGAGGCCGATAACGCGATGCGTATCGCCGCTCTTCAGATGAAACCTGGGTCGCTGGGTAAGCTGGGTATTGAGCGCTTCATCGGATTTCGCCATCGTCGCATCCGCATAAGCGCCATGGGGCCGCAGATAGCTGAAGTCCTCGTTGTCTACATTGTCGTAGACGGCAATCAGGAAAAGATACGGGGTGTTGAAGAATGGCCGCTCGACCAGGTAGTACTCGGCTTTTGTCTTGTCTGGGTCCACTGCTTTCCATTTCACGTGTAGCTCATCGGCGTTCTTCACGCCGACGTTGACCCACGTGTTGGCATCAGGAAATTGCTTGAGGCGTAATACGTTCGGAAAGTTCTCGTGCACATTGAGACCGGCACGCTTGCCGAGCGGCCCCACTCTGTTGGCGCCCGGCTGTGCGAAGGCGAAGTTCATCGCCTGTCTAGCGTAGGGATAATTGGGGCCGGACATGGTGCAATAGAACATCGCATGATCAACCGGCGGCGCATCGGTGTATTGATCGTCAAAGACGGCGTGCGTGATCGGCAGATCAATGAAATTCAGTCCGCCGTCATCGCGAACGCGTTCGTCCGGATACTTGTAACCCGCGGATTCGATCTCGGGAATGAACGACTTGTAGCTGGCTTTTATCGTCTTGAGATTCTCAGGCGCTGAAAGATCGGCCCCCGCAGGCAGGGGCTTCTCATCTGGAAGCAGATATTCCCTGACGTAACCCGCCTCCTCGACCCGCCATAGGCCGTGCTTGCCTTCACCAATCATGGTGAATACCTGCTCCATCACATTAAGAAAACGATACGTGTAATTGGTGCTCATATACCCGTAGTAGACCGGCAAGTGCGGAGTCCCGGAGTGCGTCGCATGCGGCCTGCCCTCGCCAACCAACTGGGCCTGGCCATCATCGGCGGGCACGTACTGATCCTGGGTATAAAAGAACGGATCGCCGTTGGTCAGGTCGTTGAGATGGGTCTGTTCGGCCGCAAGCGAAGATTGCGCGCCGATCAACCCGAGGCCGACCAGCAATAGAACACGTACTGCTGCTTCGCATTTCATGATTACCTATCCTGCGTGGGCACGCACTCTGCTTACCAAGCCACCACCGGCGAATCCGACCGTTGTTAGGCGCCTCCGCCTTCACGCTGTCCGCAGGTGAAAGCCAGAGCCGACTCGTCGGTTGTAAACGTCGTCTCGACTCCGTTGGGCAGGTACACCACATCGCCAGCTGAGACTTCGTGCTCGCCGTCGGCGTCCGCAATCGTCATATGCCCTTCCAGCACTATCTTTATCTCGTCATAGTCGTATGTATAATTCAGTGGCTCACCCTGCTCCAGCCGGAAAAAAGCACAAGTGACGGGTGCATCGGGGTCATCGGAGCTCACCACGTCTTCAAGAAAGGCGTTGTCCGATCCTTCCATCGGTCCAATCGTGGCTTCACGGGCCTGCTTGTGGACCTCGATCGTGGGCTTGCCGTTCTCAGCGGCCGAGGCCACGCCGGATATCGTGAAAGCCAGCGCGCAGGCGGCGAGTACATAAGGGCGATGTGTCATGGAGGTTTCCTGAGTTTTGTGTAGTTGACATGTTTTAACGTCAGTCAACTGTTGCAGCATTCAGATATTTTCTCTTGACCAAAAACCCCTAAATTCAAGATTAAAACAATGCGACGCATCAACTGTTCTGGAGCCAGTCCCAGTCAAGTCCCATGTTCATGTTGAAACCTGTCGCCGTTTTTTCTGAACCCATATTATTCAGGCTTCTCAGGGTCGATACCCTGCTCGACGCGATGCAGCAGGTTCGTGGCAGGCCTGCATCCACGGGTCCGAACATGGGCAACACGCACCTCGAAAAGACGCGCCTGAAGCGTTGATCAGCGGCTTGAGTGGCTGACTGATCGGGCTCATGATTGGGTAGATCTCCGCCGCCACACCTTCTGTTATTCATGACCTGCCCCTGTCAGTCGCACCGCTCCTACGACGAATGCTGCGGGCGGTATCACCGCGGCGAGCCGGCGCCGACGCCGGAAGCACTGATGCGCGCCCGTTATAGCGCTTACGCCCAAGGCGACTCGGCATATATAAAGAACAGCTGGCACGTCGATACCCGACCCGCCGCGCTGACCCTGCCAGGCGGCGACCGCTGGTTGGGACTGGAAGTGATCGAAAGCAGCGAGGACGGCGATGCCGGACGGGTGCGTTTTCGTGCGACCTGCCGCGAGCCAGCCGGATTTACCGTTCTCGAGGAATCTTCACGTTTCGTGCGGGAAGCAGGCCGCTGGCTCTATCTGGACGGCGAGCATGCGGTGACAGCGCTCAAACCCGGCCGTAACGATCCCTGCCCCTGCGGGAGCGGTCGCAAGGCCAAGAAATGCTGCGGGGGATGAGGGCGGCATTGGCAGACCAGCCCGTTGGGAGCATCCGGTACCGGTTTTGCTTTTTATCAGCGTCGTTTTTCGAGGGAATTACCCAAGCGCCGGGCTGACCGTGCATCGACGACGGGAACGGCCCGCCGGGATCGACGCACGACACACAATCCCGGCTATCGCTAGCCTTTGGGGCGGCCCGTGCGATCGCCCCGCGGTACACAATCTGGCGGCACTGGGATTGGCTCCGGCAGGCGCGTCATCGTCAACGTGATCGCCAAGGCCGCGGCGACCGGTGCCCATAGCGCGTCGAGGCCGAAACGCTCGTAGGCGATCGCGCCGATCAGGGTGCCGCTGATCAGACCCAGCCACAGCAATAGATGCCACACCCAGCCGAACCGGTCGCCGCCCAGAAATACCAAG
>Ga0207889_1000317_pt1 | contig 14913 bp, 14 predicted proteins | sample LinPmetageLP47_FD_184058 | JGI IMG/M metagenome (GOLD analysis project Ga0207889, IMG submission 184058) | Marine viral communities from the Pacific Ocean - LP-47 (SPAdes) | ecosystem: Environmental > Aquatic > Marine > Oceanic | place: Pacific Ocean | collected 2011-06-12 | reverse complement strand
CGACCTGTCGAATGTTATGTTCCTGACCACATCGAACAGCTACAACATGCCCGGACCCTTGCTCGACCGGATGGAGATTATCCCCCTGTCTGGCTATACCGAGGATGAAAAACGCGAGATCGCGAAACAGCACCTTGTGGCCAAGCAGATCAAGAACCACGGTCTGAAGGCAAAGGAATTTGCCATCGAAGACAGTGCCTTGACCAGCATGATCCGCTACTACACCCGCGAGGCCGGCGTGCGGAATCTTGAGCGCGAGATCGCCAAGGTTGCGCGGAAATCGTTGACCAAGATCGTCAAGAAAGAAGCTGACGCGATTACTGTCACGGGCGACAACATCGAGGATTTCCTCGGCGTGAAAAAGCACCGCTACGGCTTGGCCGAGCTTGAGGATCAGATCGGTGTCGTAACCGGATTGGCCTACACCTCGGTCGGTGGCGAATTGTTGCAGATCGAAGCATTGCGCCTGCCGGGTAAGGGCCGGATGAAAACCACCGGTAAGCTCGGCGATGTGATGAAGGAATCCATCGACGCGGCGAGCAGCTATGTGCGGTCGATCAGCCCCAAGATCGGGGTAAAGCCGCCCAAGTTCGATACGCTGGATATCCACGTTCACGTGCCGGATGGTGCAACGCCCAAAGATGGTCCCTCTGCCGGTCTGGCGATGGTGACATCGATCGTGTCGGTGCTGACCCAGATTCCCGTGCGTCGCGATATTGCGATGACGGGGGAGGTGTCCTTGCGCGGGAATGCGATGCCAATCGGCGGCCTGAAAGAAAAGCTGTTGGCGGCGCTGCGTGGTGGAATCACAACGGTTCTCATCCCGACCGAGAACGAAAAGGACCTGCCGGATATTCCGGATAACGTGAAAGAAGGGCTGACCATTATTCCCGTCAAGCACGTCTCCGAGGTGTTGAAACACGCGCTGGTCCGTGAGCCGCAAGCGATTGAATGGGATCAAGATGCGGAGGACGCCGCCGCCGCCGCTGCTTTGGCCCGTCGGAACGCCGCAGGTGACAGTGCCACAGCGCACTAAGCTGCAACGCCAATGACGATAAGTCCGCCCCTCGGGGCGGGCTTTCTAACATAAGCCATATGAATTTTCGCCCGATACGGGTTTGGCACCAGGCCTTTCTGGATGACCTGCCGCCGCCTCGCTAGGGTTTTGCTAACCTCCTGAAAGGACGAGCAGCATTATGACTACTCCTAAAGAATTCAATACGCCCAAAGCCGACATCGCAGACGATACTGCAGCTCCCGCCGTTGTTGATGCCCCACATCCGGTGATCTTGGGGCCGGTGATGCGCAAGAAAGAGCTGATCGATACGGTGGTCGAACGTTCTGGCGTGAAGAAACGCGACGCGAAACCCGTGGTAGAGGCGATGCTTTCTGTTCTCGGGGAAGCCTTGTCAGACAGTCGCGAACTGAACCTTCTGCCGTTTGGTAAGCTGAAGGTGATCAACGAAAAAGAGTTGAAGAACGGCAAGATGATCCGCGTTAAGGTACGTCAGTTGACACCGGGTCAGGGCGACGGTCCAGCGCAAGACGCTGATGACGATTTGACCGACCTGTGATCCCTTAGTCTGCCGCTTTTCCGGCGCAGATTATTTTCTTATATATATGACAGTGACAACAGCCCTCCACCTCGGTGGGGGGCTTTGCTGTCTGCAAAGCTCGGGCAACCGATCCAAGCGGGGGCAGGCTAATAAGACTCTGGAAACAAACGCAGAAAACCCTGTCACCGTTAGCGCAGGTTGCGTTGGTAGAACTGTGTATATGTAGAAAAATGGTGGGTCGTGAGAGGCTCGAACTCCCGACATCTTCGGTGTAAACGAAGCGCTCTACCAACTGAGCTAACGACCCGGTAACGCTTCACTACCCCAAGGATCGGGCGGGGTTCAACCCCATTTTTGCCGCCCCGACGATTATTTTCGATTTTTTTCCTATCCTGTGCCGGAACGCGGTAAATTCACACGCTAACAGTGCGTTTTCAAACGGTTTTGCCGCCGAAAGGTGATCCGCGATGCACGAATCTTAACGGGGGCTTTGCCTTTGGGGAAGTCGACGCGCTGAAATCAGCGGAACACCGATAGACGGGGTGTCACGGGCAGGTTACTCAATGGGCATTCACGCAAAAGGTGGGAGTGCCTTTTGCTTATATTCAGCAAGACCTTGCAGCAGCGAGGCATCGGGGCCGACCGAAAAGCCGGCTCTAAAAGAGGAGGAATTCACATGGCCGTTCAGATTGATCCGACCAGCTACCGCAACTTGGATATCAAGGCGCATGACGATGGCGTTTGGGTGGTGACCCTGAATCGGCCCACCAAGCGGAATGCGCTGGATATCGACACGATCGAGGAGCTGGTGACCTTTTTTTCCGCGGCACCCCGTGCCGGTGTCCGTGCCGTGGTTCTCGCAGGCGCGGGGGATCACTTTTGCGCCGGGCTAGACCTGATTGAACACCATGATGAAGACCGCAGCCCTGCCGATTTCATGCACGTCTGTCTGCGTTGGCACGAAGCGTTCAACAAGATGGAATATGGCGGCGTGCCGGTGATCGCCGCGTTGCAGGGGGCTGTCGTCGGTGGGGGGCTTGAACTTGCCAGCTCTGCCCATGTGCGGGTGATGGATCAAAGCGCGTATTTCGCGCTTCCCGAAGGCCAGCGTGGTCTGTTCACGGGCGGGGGTGCAACGATCCGTGTCACCGATCTGGTGGGGAAGGCCCGGATGATCGATATGATGCTGACGGGCCGTGTCTATCAGGGGCAAGAGGCGGTCGATCTAGGGTTGGCGCAGTATATCGTCGAAGGCTCCAGCATGGACAAGGCGATGGAGCTTGCCCGCCAGACAGCCCAGAACCTGCCGCTGTCTAACTTTGCGATTTGTAGCGCGGTGAGCCACATGCAAAACATGTCCGCAATGGATGCCGCCTATGCCGAGGCCGTGGTGGCCGGTGTGGTCAATACCCAGCCTGACGCCCGTGCCCGCCTCGCGGCCTTTGCCGATAAAAGTGGCGCGCGGGTCCGCCCCAACGCCGAGTAACGAGTGCTTTGGATCACGCCCCGTTAGCGGGCGTGATCCAGACCTATTTACATGCGCCCTTCGGCATAGCGTGTCAGGCGCAGCGCCAACTGCCCGACGGCGAAATGCAGCAGGACGGTCAGGCACGCCAGCACGATCAGGGCGGCAAACATCAGATCGATCTTGGCGCGGCCATTGGCGAGCAGCATCAGATAGCCAAGGCCCTTTGACGCACCGACCCATTCGCCAATCACGGCCCCGATGGGCGCATAGACGGCTGCCAGCCGCAGCCCCGTTGCAAGGCTCGGCAGCGCCTGCGGGATTTGCACATGGCGCATAAAACGCAAGCGGCGTGCCCCCATCGATTGGGCCAGATCACGGTAGCCGGTGGGCACGCGGGTCAACCCGTCGTGAAAGGCCGAAGTTACCGGAAAATAGATGATCAGCACCGCCATCACGATCTTTGACCCCATCCCGTAACCAAACCACAGCGTCAGCAGCGGCGCGAGCGCAAAGACAGGCACGGCTTGGGTAAAGACCAACAGCGGCAGCAAAAGACGCTCGGAGGTTTTGGACTGCGACAACTGGATCGCGGTCGCGGCCCCCAGGCCCGTACCGATGAGCAGACCCAGCAGCACCTCGACCGTGGTCACACAGGCATTTTCCAAAAGGCTCACGCGGGCATAATACGCCGCTTGCGCCACGCGCCATGGCGAGGGCAGGATGTAATGCGGTGCATCGGTCAGCAGTACGATGCCTTGCCACAGCGCCAGCCCCAGCAGGATCGCAAGCGGTATGTCACTGCGCCTCATGCGGGAACACCGCGTAGATGGGATAACAGCGCGCTTTGACAGGCCCATGTTTCGGGCGCGGTGATGGCGCGTGGTACGGGTGTCGCGGGCACGGGCCAGCTTTGTGCGCCCTCGGCGGACAGGATCAGGATGTGATCTGCCAGCCGCGCGGCCTCTGCCGGATCATGGGTCACCAACAACACTGTGCGTCCGCTCAACAATTCCGCAGCGAGCTCTTGCATAGCGGCGCGGGTGCCGGCGTCCAGCGCCGAAAAGGGTTCGTCCAGAAAGACGACGGGACGGTCTTCGAGCAAGGTCCGCGCAAGTGCTGCGCGTTGTCGCATGCCGCCCGACAGCGCCAACGGCTTCTTTTGCGCATGGTCCGCCAGCCCGACGCGCGCAAGCATGTCAGTTGCGCGGTCCCTGTCGGGGGGGACGCCGCGCAACCGGTCGCCGATCATGATGTTGTCGATCACGCTCAGCCACGGCAACAGCAGATCGGACTGCGCCATATAGCTGATCCGCCCGTCCAGCGGCTGCCCGTCGGACGGGGAGATCGTGCCCGCAAACACCCCGCCGGTTTCCAGCCCGAGCATGAGCCGAAGCACAGTGGATTTGCCGACGCCCGATGGCCCCAACAAACAGGTCCATGAGCCTGCGGGCAACGTAATGTCGGCATCGAACAACGGGCGGCTGTCGATCTGGTGTTGCCCGACAAGGTGCAATGCGGGCGGGGGGGTCATGGCAGGTCCAGCCCCATCTGCCAGAACCCGATCTCTAGCCGCGTGGCGGTCGCAAAGCGTTTTTGCAGCGTATCGCGACGGGGTGCGTGTTCAAGATCGCCGATCCGCCGCGCAACTGATTGATCGACCATCGCGCCGACTGTCTGGCACATTTTCTGATACCCGAGGTCGGCATAGGTATCGATCCACTCGGCATAGGGGGTGTCAGCGCTGCGCGTCTGTGCCAACCGTTGCCCGATCTCGGCATAACCCATGACGCAAGGTAGCAGTGCCGCCATGAGGTCGAGGAAATCGCCCTGCATCCCCGCATCGAGCACATAGCGCGTATAGGCGAGGTTCGCGGGGGCTTCGGTTGCGTTGAACAGCGCGGCTTCGCTGATGCCAGCCTCGCCACAGGTGCGAATGTGCAATGCCATCTCGTGATTGACCAGCGCATCGACCGTGGTGGCGCAGGTCTTCATCTCTTCCAGCGTCTCGGACTTGACCACGGCCATGGACCAGGCGCGGGCGAAATGCACAAGGAAAACATAGTCCTGGATCAAATAGTTCAAAAAACAGCGGCGTGGCAGACTCCCGTCGCGCAGCCCTTCAACGAAAGGATGATGGGTGTAGCCCTGCCAGTCCTCTGCTGCCGCTCCGCGCCAAAGCGCGAAGCTGTGGCCATAGTCCGGCGCGGTCATGGGACGGTCACATCGATGGCGATGGTCGACACGGGCGAGATCGTGGGGGTCAGCCCCGCATCGTGCAAGAACGTCTCGAATGTGGCGTAGCGACCGGCATCCATTGCTGTCGGCCGCAGGGCAAAACGCGGCAGCGTGTCCTTCCATGCGCGAGCGTTAAGTTCATCTTGTAGGTCGACCGAGGTCGCGGCGAAGATTTCCCAGCTCTCTTCAGGGTGGTTCACGATATATTGCGTCGCTTTCTCTGTGGCTGCCAGAAACCGTGCGATCATGTCTTTGTCCATCGTGTCGCGGTTGGCGACGTAGATCAGCTCGTCATAAGGTGGCAGGCCCTCTTCCTCGACATAAAAGCAGGTACCGTCGACACCTTCGATATCCATCTGGTTCAGCTCGAAATTACGGAACGCACCGATGACGGCGTCGACCTGACCGGACATCAGAGACGGCGACAGCGACCAGTTCACGTTGACGAGTTCCACATCATCCAGCGACAGCCCGTGATGGGTCAGGATCGCGCCGAGCACTGCTTCTTCAACACCGCCAACAGAGAATCCGACTTTTTTGCCCGCCAAATCCGCTGGGGACGCAATGGGTCCGTCCGTCAACGCCAGCAGGCAGTTCAGCGGTGTGGCGACCAGCGTGCCGACCCGTTGTAGCGGCAAGCCTTCGTGGATTTGCAGGTGCAGTTGCGGCTGATAGGAAATCGCTAGGTCCGCCTTGCCCGCAGCGGCCAGTTTGGGCGGGTCGGACGGATCGGCGGGGGCGATGACCTCTACCTTCAGGTCTTTTTCGGCGAAATACCCTTTTTCCTGTGCGACGATGATCGGCCCGTGGTCCGGGTTCACGAACCAGTCCAGCAGCAGCGTCATCTCGTCCTGCGCCAGCGCCGGACCAGAGGTCAGTGCGAGTGCCGCAACAATATTACATATTTTCATCGGTTTGTCCTTTCAACGGGGATGGTTCGCCCATGGCGAGCAGGGAAACGGGGCCGTTCCAATAGGTGGCCAGATGGGTCGCCGCCTGCCACGCGCGCAGGCCAGAGCGGCAAGCGATCACCGCGCGGGTCTGGTGCGAGGGGCGGGGGGTATCTCGGGTAAAATCGGGCAGGGTGATGCGCAGCGCAGTCGGGGTTGCGGCTGTTGGGGCTTCGCCTTGGCCGCGCAGGTCCACGACCCAATCGTTCGCGCGGATTTGCGACGGTGCCAGAAAGCCAAAGCCGTGATCGGGTTCTGGCGCGGTGTCGAAGCGAAAGCCGCCAAAGCGGTAGGAGGCGAGGTCAAAGCTGACCAACTGTCCCAGCGGCGACGGCGACAATCCCAGAATACACGCTAGGGCCATTTGCGCCTGCGCCGCACCGACCATGGCAACGACCGGCCCCATGACCCCTGCCGTGTCGCAGCTGGCGGCGCGGTCGGGCAGGTCGGGGAATACCGCCCGCAGCGACGGCGCACCGCCACAGAACCCGCCGACATAGCCCCCGAACCCCAACGCCGAGGCGCTGATCAGGGGCAGACCCGCCTCAAGGCAGTGATCCGAGAGCACATAGCTGGTCGCGAAACTGTCGGCGCAATCCAACACCAACGTGGCATCTTGGGTGAGGGTCGCGACATTGTCCGGCGCAAGGGGAACAGCATGGCACACAACCGTACAGTTGCTGTTGCGTGCGGTCATGGCGCGGGCGGCGACGGTAACTTTGGCGGTGCCGATATCGGCCTCGGTGAACAGTGTCTGTCGGTGCAGGTTCGACAGCGACACATGATCCCCATCGATCAAGGTGATATGCCCCACACCGGCACCCGCAAGTAGCGGCAGCACCGGCGCGGCCAGACCGCCCGCGCCAACCACGACCACACGCGCAGCCGCCAGCGCCTGTTGGCCTGTCGTGCCCACTTCGGGCAGGATCGTCTGCCGGTCGTAACGGGTCATCGTGTGGCCCCCAACCAATCAGCGATGCGGTCCTCGGGGCTGGGGTGCAGGGTGATGTCGGTCACCGCCGCGACGCAATCGGCACCGGCGTCAAAGGCTCCGGCGGCGCGGGCAACGGACATGCCGCCGATTGCCACCAGCGGGGTCTGCCCGACCAGTTCACGCCAGTCGCGCAGACGGTCAAGCCCCTGTTCGTGCCACTTCATCTTTTTCAGGATCGTCGGATAGATCGGACCCAAAGCGATATACGCGGGGCGCAGGTCGAGGGCACGGGCCAGCTCTGCCTTGTCGTGGGTGCTGACCCCAAGCCGCGCACCCGCGTCGCGGATGGCAGACAGGTCTGCGGTATCCAGATCCTCCTGACCAAGGTGGATGAAATCGCAACCTTCCTCTAGCGCGATCTGCCAGTGATCGTTGATGACCAGAGTGCAGTCATGGGCCGCGCAGATCGCTTTGGCCTGCCGGATTTCACGGCGTAGCATGGGGGCGGGTGTGTCTTTTATCCGAAGCTGCACCAGCTTGATCCCCAGCGGCACCAGTCGGTCCAGCCATGCCGCACTGTCGAAAATTGGATAGAAACGGTCGAGGCTCATTCCAGAAACGCCTTTCCAATCAACGGAGTCGAGGGCGCGGCCATATCGCGGGGCGGCATCGGGTCGGCGTCGGCGGCAAGCTGTCCGGCGCGGATCGCGGTGGCAAAAGCTTCGGCCATGGCGGCGGGATCACCTGCCTTGGCAACAGCGGTGTTCAGCAGCACCGCGTCAAACCCCAGTTCCATCGCCTGTGCCGCGTGCGAAGGTAGGCCGATGCCGGCGTCGATCACCAGCGGCACGTCGGGGAAATGCGCGCGCATGGCACGCAGCCCAAAGACATTGTTCAGCCCCATGCCCGACCCGATGGGCGCGCCCCAGGGCATCAGCACTTCGCACCCCCCCCGCAAAAGTTTGTCCGCGACCACAAGGTCTTCGGTGGTATAGGGAAAGACCTGAAACCCGTCCTCGGTCAAAATGCGCGCGGCCTCGACCAAACCAAATACATCCGGTTGCAGCGTGTCTTCTTCGCCGATGACTTCAAGCTTGATCCACCGGGTACCAAAGACCTCGCGCGCCATATGGGCGGTGGTGACGGCTTCCTTGACGCTGTGGCAGCCGGCGGTGTTGGGCAGCACGTGCACGTTAAGCGCGCGGATCAGTTCCCAGAAATCCTGACCGGCGCGATCTCGCCCGCTTTCGCGGCGCAGGGATACCGTTGCCACCGCCGCACCGCTGCGGGCAAAGGCGTCGGACAGCACTTTGGGCGACGGGTATTGCGCGGTGCCCAGCATCAGACCATTGGCAAGCGTTTCGCCGTAGAAACTGCGCATCTCAACCTCCCTGCATGGGGGCGAGCACTTCGATGCTGTCGCCTGAGTTAAGGGGATGCGTCGCGCGCAGCGTGGCTGGGACAAAGCTGCCGTTCACGGCTGTGGCGACCTTGGCCCCGCCAAATCCTTCGGCCTCAAGCAAGGCGGCAAGAGTGGTCGCGTCGCTGTGGAGCGGGGCACCGTTAAGCTGTAGTTTCATGGAACATCTCCGGTGTTTTAGCGTCAAGGATCAAGTCGGCCACCATCGTTGCCAGCGCGGGGGCCAGCAGAAAACCGTGGCGATAAAGGCCATTGGCGCGGATCATATTGCCCTGCCGTTCGATGCGCGGCAGGTTGTCGGGAAAGGCGGGGCGGCTGTCGACGCCGATCTCGAGGATCTCGGCCTCGCCAAAAGCGGGCGACAGCGCGTAGGCCGCGCTCAGCAGTTCCAGCACTGACCGGACGCTGGCGTGGGCACTCGCGCGGCCTTCGACCATCGTGGCCCCAAGCATGTAAACACCGTCCCCCCGCGGCACGAGGTAAATCGGCACACGCGGGTGCAGCACGCGAATAGGGCGGTTGATGGAGACGTCAGGGCAGGACAGCAGCACCATTTCCCCCTTCACCCCGCGCAACGCGGGCATATCGACGCGGGCATGGTAGCCTCGGCAGTCGATCACCAACCGGTCTTTTGCGAACGCATTCGGGTCGGCCTCGCGCTGTTCAAAGGTGGCCCCGTCGGCGACAAGTCCGCGCCACAGCTCTGCCAGCGCGGTGCGGGGGGACAGGTGGGCTTCGTCCTCGAAAAACAGGCCCTTGGCAAAGCGATCACCCAGATCGGGCTCGAGCGCATTGATCTCTGTGGCGGTCAGAGTTTTATGGCTGTCCGTGCGTCGCGCAAAGCGCGTCAGATCGCTTGTGTCCCGCGCTGGCGAGACGACAAGCGAGCCGCAGCGCTGCAGGGACGTCGTATGCTGCGCCCACCAATCCGCCGCTTTTTGACCCAGCCGCACCACGGGTTCTTCGGCGCTTTCACCTTCGCAATAGGGGGCGAGCATACCCCCCGCCCACCACGAACACCCCTGCGGGCCGGGCTGGCGGGCACGGTCGATCAGATGCACGCGGGCGCCGCGATCCAGCAAGACGCGGGCGGTGCACAGCCCTGCCACGCCGGTGCCGATGATGGTGATGCGGGTCACGGCCAGATCGCGTGAAAATGGTGCACGGGACCGTGGCCGGTACCGATCGAAAGACGGTCGGCGGCGCGGATCGCCTGGTGGAGATAGCTATGGGCAGTTTGCACCGCGCTGGCCAAGGGTGCGCCATGCGCGAGCTCGGCGGCGATGGCAGCGGCGTAGCTGCATCCCGTCCCATGGGTGTTGCGCGTGTTGATGCGCGGTGCCGTCAACCAGGTAACACCCTTCGCGGTGACAAGCGCGTCGCTACAGATGTCACCCGCGCCATGTCCGCCTTTCACCAGCACCGCTTTGGGGCCCATATCAAGCAGACATCGCGCTTGCGCTACCATCTGGTCGGCGGTGGTGGCTTCGGACTGGTTCAGCAGGCGAGCGGCTTCGGGCAGGTTGGGGGTCAGCAGATCGGCGCGTGGCAGAATATGCGTAATCAGCGCTGCGACGGCTTGGTCCTGCAACAGCGCATCACCGGATTTGGCGATCATCACCGGATCTACCACGACGGCACCTTTGAAACCGGTTAGCGCCTGTGCCACCGCTTGAATGATCTGCGGCGAAAAAAGCATCCCCAGTTTAATCGACTGCACATCCAGATCCGAGAGCACGGCGTCGATCTGGGCCGATACAATCTGGGCAGGGATTTCATGAACGGCGCTGACGGTGCGGGTGTTTTGCGCGGTGACGGCGGTGATCACGCTGGCGGCATAGACGCCATTGGCCGACATCGCCTTGATATCCGCCTGAATGCCGGCGCCGCCGCCGCTGTCTGAACCGGCGATGGTTAGGGAAATGGGGGTCTTCTTGGTCACGTCTTCGCCTCTCGATGGCGGACAAACAGACGCAAGAATGAGCTTTGTAAAACCGACCTGAAGCCGTCGCACAAAGATACCCGTTCCCTACGCCGGTATTGCCCGGATCAGGTTCGACGGGTCGGTGCTTGCACCTCTCAGCCCAAATGGGCACCCCGACGGATAGATGTTAATGCTGCCGCCCAAATGAGGGGCGAACAGCGTCGTTACCTTAGGCGTAGCCAAGTTCACCAAACGGTGCAAGATATAAAATATTCAATCGATAGTGGCGTTTATTTTAGCAAAATTTGGCCTGTTGCGGCAGTTCGCCTGACGCTTGTCAGTCGAATTTACACCCCGTAACCCAAAGCAACGCAACGTAACGAAGGGCATATCCGACGCCGTTAACCCTTTGGCATCAGCAAGCTAAGGCCGATTGCCAAAAACCCCTGCCTCGTTGCGGTATCAAGTTCTGTTCTGCGGTATTGGCATCGAAATATCTTACCCCTAGGCTGGTTAATAGATTGAGTCGGACAACCTCGGGAGGAGGGGGGTCGGCACTCGGGAGGACGCGTTTATTAGCCCGTTCAGCGGGTCATACCGAACGCGTTACGTTGAGCATTGGGAGGTGCCGCTTGACAACTGCATATTCTGCGGCAGCCGTGATGCGGCAATCCCGAACAATCCAAAGATGAAAAACAGGGAGAGAAACCACATGAAAAATATGACACGTTTTGCCAAGGCCGCCGTCGGGTCTATCGCCGTAACTATGGCGCTGTCCGGTGCCGCGATGGCACAAGACTATGAATGGCCGCGCCTGCTGGTGATCGCCACGCCGGGCACGTCGACGGGCAGCTTTGCCTCAACCAACGGCTGGGGCCCCACACTGCAAAAAGAAACCGGAACGACCGTTCGGATTGTGCCCGAAGACAGTGAACCGATGCGCTACAAGCGTCTGACCGATCGCGAGGATGTCGCAATTGCCTCTGTCTCGGCGTCGGAAATGGCGTTGCAGGCGGAAGGGGTCGGCGGCTATGCCTCGGCCAAACCAATGCCGCAGCGCATCATGTGGCACCATAACGACACGCCATGGGGCTTTGTCGTGGCCGGGGATTCCGAGCTGCAAACCCTCGAAGACATTGGCAAAGGCGGCGTGCGCGTTACATCCGGCGTTTTCTCGCCCGCGATTGTGGCCGCGATCACCCAAGCCTTGCCCGCGTTTATCGGGATGACGCCAGAGGAAGCGCAAGAAAAGATCGAGTTCGTTCCTGCCTCTAGCTACGGCGAGAACTGCCGCTCGGTCGTCGAAGGTAAATCTGACGTTGCCTATTGTTCGCCGATCTCCTCGGTCTTGTCCGAAATGGAAGGCGCACCGGGCAGCATTCGTTGGTTGCCGATGGACCCTGCCAACAAAGAGGGCTGGGACGCCTACCTGAGCCACCGCCCCATGACCATCCCGTCGAAGATATCCATGGGCGTGAGCACCGCCAAAGGCGTTGATTCCATGACATCGAACTTTGTCTACGCCGTGCCGGTCACGGCAGACGAGGACTTCGTTTACAACATGGCGAAATGGATCGATGAATCCCACGACAACTACAAAGGATCGCATGCGTTGGCGACCCGTATGTCGATCGAGCATTTCCGCAACTTCCTGGATGCCAACCCGATCCCTGTGCACGAGGGCACGGTGAAATATCTGCGTGAAATCGGCCAGTGGACCGAAGAAGACGATGCTTGGAACAATGCCGCCATCGAAAAGATGGACGCTTGGATCGCCGCGCGTAACGCCGGCATGAAAGAAGCGATGGAGCAGGGCATCGAGATGAACTTCGAGAACCAGGAATACCTCGACATTCTGGCCAAGCACACCGACGGGCTCGAGCCCTTCCGCTCGCGTCTGTAACGCCACCGGACCGACCAAAGGACGGAGCGGTTCCACTGCTCCGTCCTCTTAAAGATATCGCATAAGCGGCTTTAATTTCAGGATTTTCCATGTCAGCTCATCATCAACAACCAGCGGCTGAAGCGGCTGTCGATCCCGCGTCAGAGACGACGCGCCTAGGGGGATTGTTTTCATTCACCAGCATTGCTTTTGTGGTGCTGTGTACCTTTGGCCTCGGGTTGGGGCTGGCCTATGTGTTTGGCGTGCCCATTGGCGGGCGGCGCCTGATTGAAGGGCAGTATTACTGGGTCTTTATCGGCACTTTCCTTGCCGCCGCCTATATTGCGCTGCCTGCAAAGCAATCGCACACAAGCGTCCCGATCTATGACATCGTGGCCGCCGCCGTGGGCTTTGGCATCTGCATGTGGTTCTCCATGTACGCATGGGAGATCGTGCAGGCGGGCTGGACCAACTTTTACGCCGGTGTGGTGTTGTGGCTGCTGATGCTCGAGATCGCGCGGCGGTCGGGAGGCGTGCCGTTCCTGTTGGTCGTCCTGGTGCTGGGGCTGTATCCTCTGGTGGCCGATTACTTCCCCGGTTTGTTGATGGGCATCCCCTATACGTTTGAACGGATGATCGAGGCGCATGTCTTCCGCACCGAAGGGTTGATGGGCATCACGACCAAGATCGTGGCCGAGATCGTGCTGGGCTTTCTGGTCTTTGCCGGCGTGTTGATTGCGACAGGAGCGGGACAGTTCTTTATTGATCTCGCCAATGCGGGCTTTGGCAAATACCGCGGTGGTCCTGCAAAAGTGTCCATCGTCGCCAGCGCCTTTTTCGGGTCGCTGTCGGGGTCGATCTTTTCCAACATCGCGGGCACGGGGTCGATCACTATTCCGACCATGAAAAAGGTCGGCTATCCGCCCCATTACGCCGGCGCGATCGAGGCCTGCGCCTCTACCGGCGGTGTGGTGATGCCGCCGGTGATGGGGGCGATTGCCTTTGTCATGGCGATCACCATCGGAGTGGATTACGCGACCGTGATGGTGGCCGCGATCCTGCCGTCGGCGCTGTTTTACTTTGGTCTGATCCTGCAAGTCGACGCCTATGCCGCGCGCAAAGGGCTGGTGGGGATGAAACCCGAACACCTGCCTTCTGCCCGCGAGGTGATGAAGCGCGGCTGGCCGTTCCTGCTGGTCATGATCTTTCTGGTCTGGGGTCTGCTGTATATGCGGTGGGAATACTATGCCCCGTGGTACGCTAGTGCGCTGATGATCGCGCTCAGCTTCCTGCAACGCGAGACCATGATGACGCCTGCGCGCATCTTTGAAACCCTGCGGCAAGTCGGCACGCTGGTCACGCAAACGGCGGCGATCATTCTGCCGATTGCCTTTGTTGTCAGCGCGTTGACGATCACGGGCGTCACGGGGTCGATGACATCGGGTCTGGTCGCCTTGGGCGGAGATAACGTCTATCTTGTGATCGCGCTTGGGGTTTTGGCCTGCTTTATCATGGGGATGGCGGGGCTGGCGATTGTGGCCTACATCTTCCTTGCGGTGACGCTGGCGCCCGCGATCATCGAAATTGGCGGGTTGAACACGGTCGCGGTGCACTTCTTTATCGTCTACTACGCGATGCTGTCAGTGATCACGCCACCCGTAGGCGCTGCGGCGTTTCTGGCGGCAACGATTGCGGGGGCCAAGCCGATGCTGACGTCCTTTACCGCGATGCGGCTGGGGGTGGTGATCTACTTTGTGCCCCTGTTCTTCCTGTTCCAGCCTGCGCTGGTATTGCAGGGCGACCTAACGCCGCTGATCTATGTGCTGCCGTCGATCATCATTGGCATCACGCTGCTGTCCGGCGGGCTTGAGGGCTATCTGCTGGGCGTCGGTATGGTGCGGCCGTGGCTGCGTCTGCCGCTGGGGATCGCGGGGTTTGCCTTCAGCTTCCCCGGCCTGATGACGACCCTGATTGCCGGTGTCGCATCGGCGCTGATCGTCGCGGTGATCTGGCGTGACAACCGCAACGGCGTGGTTGCAATACCTTGAAACAGGGCGCGCGGGGGTGACCTCGCGCGCTGTCTCTTATGAGGTTTGGGTCGGGCGCAGCTGTGCCGTCCCAAAGGCGCTCAGCGCCAACATAACCGCCGCAGTTGCCAGACAAAGCGCCAGCCCGCCAATCTGGTAGGTGAACCCCGACAGCAGCGTGCCCACCAAACGTCCGGCCGCATTGGCCATATAGTAGAACCCCACATCCATCGTAACCCGCTTGGCCTCTGTGAAGCTGAGGATCAGATAGGAGTGCAGGGCTGAATTCACCGCAAAGATCGCCCCGAAGATCAGTAAGCCGACGACAATCGTGAGCGTCAGCGTGGCGGAAGGTGCAGGCGTGATCCAGACCAGCGCGGCAAGCAGGGCAGGCACGACCACAAGCGCGAGGTTCCAGTGACGGGCTTGGGTTAGTGTCTCACCCTCGGTTCGGCTTGCGGCCTGCAGAATCCTCGGGGCCCAGCCTTGCACGGCACCATAAAGAATCGTCCACACC
>Ga0207889_1000305_pt1 | contig 15436 bp, 9 predicted proteins | sample LinPmetageLP47_FD_184058 | JGI IMG/M metagenome (GOLD analysis project Ga0207889, IMG submission 184058) | Marine viral communities from the Pacific Ocean - LP-47 (SPAdes) | ecosystem: Environmental > Aquatic > Marine > Oceanic | place: Pacific Ocean | collected 2011-06-12 | reverse complement strand
GGAAACAAAAGCTGAATCCACTGAATTGGCTCCGCGCCATTCTCGAAGCGACGCTGAACAAAACGTCCTATCCTCTGCTCGACGACTTCAAAGCTGCCTGTCAATAGGGCCTTGGTGAACGGTTACCTGGCGTACAACCACATGTAGCTATTCACTTTCTCAGATTCAACGACCTTCAGCGTGGTTTCATCCGCCGCGATAACCGGTTGTTTCAGGATATGTTGATGGAGCTGGTCATAAAGCGGTTTAAATAGCTCAGCGCAGCGGATTATCCAGTCAGCCATGGTTTTACGACTTAATTCGATACCATGCTGTTTGAACATAGACTCTTGTCGATACAGCGGTAACCCATACTGATATTTGCTGGTAATGATTTGGCTTAATAAACTTGGGGTCGCATAACCTTTAGGGATAACGCTGTGAGGTACAGGCGCTTGTTTTACTGTGTTGCTAATACCGTCTTTCTCACAGGTACGACACGCATATTTAGGGCGAACATGCTCAATCACTTTGACCTGAGCAGGAATAAACTGAAGCTTTTCTGACTTATCTTCACCAATGCGATGTAGCTCACCTGCACAACAGCCACAGACTTTTTCTTCGTCGCTAATATCGTGAACGATAACCTCACGAGGTAGGCCTTTGGGTAACGGTTTACGTGTGGGCTTTTTACGCGTGTAGCTTATGGCTTCTTCTTGCGTATCTGATTCAACAGCAAGCGCTTCCGCTTCATTAAACAACTCACCTTGCCCAGGATGACCTTCGGCGCTTTGACCGAACTGTTTATGCTGGGAAATACGAAACTGCTCCTCAAGATATTGATAGCGAGACATCACCTGCGACAACACCTTTTTCAATGTTGCTGGGTCATCAGGTAAGCTTTCGATATCAATATTCATGGTCTTATTATAATGTAATAATGCATTGATTTACCGACATTATTAAGACGATTTCGTGATCGTTAATCGCTACTTATGATCACAGGTTATAAGCCGGATGCATTGTAGTGCAACGGCTGATGGCCTATTACATCGTAGCCTGATAACAGCCACTGTAACTGCTGTTCACTTACATTCAGATGCTGTAAGTTAGCATCGACAGGCCACTTGAACCGATGCTTCTCGAGACGTTTGTACCAAAGCGCAAAGCCCGTTTTATCCCAATAGAGTATTTTGAGCTTATCGCGCTTTTTATTGCAAAACACAAACAGCGCATCACGAAAGGCATTGAGCTCCATGTTCTGTTCGACCACTACAATCAAGCCATTAATCGATTTACGAAAGTCGACGATATCCATGTATAAATAAACGTCGGCAGGCTCAACAAACATCTTCATTCAGCTAGTGCCTTCATCACGGTAGCAAGCCAGTGAGGGCTAACATTCGTTGGCACGCTAAGATGAGCGCTCCCAAGTTGCAGAAGAAGTTCGCCACCGGTCTCATCGGTGTGTGACTCAACCTTTGTTACTTCACGTTTGACGTGAACGAACTTGCTGTGAGTACGCTGAAGACGAATATCACGTCGCCTGGTGTAGTAGGTTTGGACATTAATCTGTTGCTGGCGGCAAAACGCCACCGCTGTGAGTCCACTTTGTTTTTGTTGCTCAAATAAATTGAGCCAGTCTTCTACTTCTCTTCGTTGATGATGCGCCATGGTCATTCTCCTTAACAAAGAGAGCACCATGACGTAGAAAACCTATGAATTGAATGTGGGGATTACCGGACGGACACTCTAAGCCAACTTTATTTTGAAAATGATGAGAGCTTTGATAGGGCTATTGGGGTTTTCCATGGGTTGGTTGGGGGGAAGTAATCAATAGCGCATATCTGTCTTGACGCTGGCGGCTTTGTTTCACAGTTAACAGTGACTATCTGATATACATCAATAAACTAAGTTAAATCACTTTGAATCATAAAATCGTGTGGCGTCATACCAATTTAAAGCCCAGCACAAATCAAAAAATAAACGTCACGCTAGCTATGTTCATCCCGTTGGGTATCTAACATCGATATATGCGAATTTTAGATGGGCCGCCCAAAAACTAAGATCATAGGTTAGAATCCTATCGAATGCGCCACTAAAAAATCTAATGCAGTATGGCTTCCCTAATACTGTGGTAAACTATTAGAGCATCATTTTCATGATATATTGTTTGATACTACTTTTGTTTTTGTCGCAGCCATTCAAAAGAATCTAAGCCTACTCTTGCAAGTTGCGCAGCCAGACCATTTACAATAGCTTGAGATATTGTAAATTTTAATTCACCGCACCATTCGTAAACTATATCTTTCTCGTCAGCTGCACTTGAAAACTCTGGAATTCCCTCGCCATTGATAACTGAAAGTACGGTTTTTCTATCATTATCAGCTTGAAAAGAAATAGTTTTTAAATTTTTTACAGAGGGCATTATTTTTAACTTCAAATGCCCACCCTCTTTTCTCATAACATGAGTAAAATCACCATTACTTAGCTTTGTTTCTATAAAAGTGAAGCTTTGTGTACCGGTTAATCTGACGGTGTCACATACTGGTTGAATACAAAGATAAAACTTGTTGTGTCTACTTTTTATTAATGTTCCTTGCTTGAGTACTGGTGTATGCTTTTTAAGGCTAACAATATCACGCCTAGTGCTTTCTAAAGAGCACAAATCAAGTAATGGCTCTGTACTGTAATCATCAAAACTCAACTGTATTAGAGCTTTGTTAAATGTATCGATCGTTGATGTTTCGTCATTTCCTTTTATATCCAAATCATTTTCTAGGACCGTAATTAAGTCTTCTTCTTTTGAAGAAGATATAAGCTTTTCCATTGTCTTGTTGTTAAATTCAACCTTATCTAAACCCATCTTAATTTTGAAACGTTTAGCTTTTTGTTTTGGGCTCATGTGTTGAGGCCATGACTTTAACATTTCTTTTGATAAGCTATCTTTTACGATTTTGCTTATTTGTAAATCTGACTTCAATTCTTCTGAAATTAAATCTACAGCATAATCAAATGCAACCTCATTTGCCTGCTCGCGCATGTCTGGCGAAGAAATTAAACCTAAAATGTGTGATAGGTAAGCAGTGTCAAGTTCCTTGTTAAATTTATGCAATAAATTGTGGGTGTTGTCACGTATCGAAGCAATGGAAGCTAATGCAGCATTAGATAGAAGACCTGCTGTTAAATCTGTAAATGAATTGATTAGAAGCTCACATAACCCAATCTCTTGGGTACCACCTTTATTAACTACTTCAATTTTCCAATGCGTTAAATTAGTCAACTCAAATGTTAAAGTACACTTTGATACTTTTGGTTTTAGAGAATCGAGTGACTTTCTAAGTATGTCTACAACTACTTCCGCTTCTTCTGCGGTATAAATGCAAATTAATCGAGTTCTACCACCTTCATCGATATCAATTTTAGATATTTCAAGGATTGTATCAGTTGCAAATTTTCCATCAGGAGAGCCTTTGTCCATTTGCCAATCTAGTATCGTAATATCTGCATTCTTAGAGGTGTTTACGACCGCTTGCAATGAAGACTCTATGTCACCTACAGGTGCAAAACCACCGCATATAATTCCTTCTTTCGCAAATTCGTGAGACAAATCTTGGTAATATAGCTCATGAGAAAGAGCAGTGGTTGCTCGCCTCTCAATATCAACAGTTGCAAATTCACCCAAATCATTATCATCAGGCTCTATCAATTCTTCATTATTTACATCAGGTCTTGGTTCGAATTTAATGTTATCATCCACCGCTACTACCGATTGTAAAAAGTGCTGTGCAATCTTTTTCGAGTTTTCTTTAAAACTTAACACTGGTGTCATCCCTTACGCCTCTGCATCAATTACTTCTTGTTCTAATTTTGGTATTATGGAAAAGCACGCGCCTTCATTTGGGTTATATGGTGCCAATGTTACTTCGAATCCTTCATCTTCTAAGGTCTTTTTCACTACATACAAACCCATTCCACGACCGCCAGCCTTTCGAGAAAAAGCAAATTCGAAAACATTATCCTTATCTATAGTTGGAATGCCAGGTCCCGAATCTTTAATGACAAACCCAGTATCAGTAGCATCTAAGGTGATCACCTTTTCTCCACTAGCTTTGCCGAGCCAAAAAATGGAGTTATCGATTAAATTTATGATTGCGGGGTATATGGTGGAAGTAAATCCTATAACGCTTTGTTTTAGAAACTTATCGGTCACATTCAATTGAATTTCTTCATTCGCTAAACGATCCCAGAAGACACTGTTAACAAAATCTGAGATTGCTTTACCAGTTATTGTGACCTTTTTTCTATTTAATCTTCTTGTGAGTGGTGTAAAGACTTTAAGATAACCTTCGAGATGCTCAAAGCCGCCTCGAATATTTTGGTATATTAAATTGAGCTTTTCATTCTTATTTGCCCAAGGTTGCATTTCTTTTAATGCTCGCCTTATCCCTAATATATTCCCACTAAACTCGTGGTGTATAATTCCAATCGCCATCCCTAAATGTATCATTTCAGAATTTTGATCGTTTACCTCTTTTAGATGTTCATATTCCGACTCAATAATTTCAGTAAGTTTATTTCCTGATATCGAATTTTGCTCATTACCTTCTCTGATTGTCTGTATTTGCTCAGCTATATGCTCTACTTTTTCTAGAACCATATTTGCAGTTTCAGTTATTTTCCCTTCTAGAGAGGCTTTCAGCTCATATAACTCATCCGTTGATTTATCGTTAAAGCTTACAGATGAAAAATCATGCTTTACCTGCTCTAAGTTTTCTTTTGCTATCGCTCTATTCTTAGATATTTCACTCTTAGCCCATCCTTCCAATTCTTCTAATACTTTATTAGCTTTGGTATAAACTGCATTAAGTTGTTTTTGTTGAAATTCAGCTTGCGAGTCGATAGAGTCACTGAAACGTCTTCGCATCCCTGTTCGGTTTCCAAATTTATCTTCAAACTCTACCAAACGTTTTTCGGTTTTTGACTTTAACTCATTGATATTATTTTGTATTTTGTCTTTTGCAACTTTATAAATATCGCAAAGGTCTGTAAGCGCTTTACCAAAGCCTATTCCTGCTGGAAACGTAATATTGAGATTATTTATTAATGGTTTTAGTTCATTTGATAAGATTTCTTGAACTTCAAAAATAAAATCATCGACAGACTCAAATCGCTCATCAAATTCTTTGAATTTATAATTAATTTTCTCAGATATACTTGTTAATCGACTGCTCCAATAGTCATCATCGTAACGTTTGAAAAACAATTCTAGTTGCTTTTGCAGCCTTTTTTTCTTGGTGCTTGTAAGGTTCTCTCGCTTTTTAAGTAAGTCATATGCTTCTTGATGCCTTGACCTTATTTGCACAAATTGTTCTGAAAGGTCACCCTTTTCGTTAAAAAAGTCACGTGCTGCTTGTATAAAAAAGTTCTCTAAAATTGATCTAAATTGTTTATAAGCTTTATTTTCTATAAACCCTTCTCGGCCAGCTTTCTCGTGCAATGCATAATTGCTTTTTTTAGTAAGCTCAATACTTCCGAGCATCCTACGGTATGAAAAGAAAGCTTGGCTGGCACTTTTACTCCGCCTTTGCTCAATGTGCAAAAAATCAACATCTGAATCACCATATGGCAAAACGCGAATCCCATCTCTATAAATGTACAATCCACCTATCTTATTGGTTTTATGGTAAATTTCTTGCCATAAGGCATTTGGTAACTTTGATTCTCTGGCAGTTCCCATAATGACAGCCAAATTAATTTTAAAATGTCCACAAGATACAGGCTTGTTAAGTCCTTCAGGCCAAGACAATACATATTCTCTTTTTTGTTCACCATAGATTGTCACCGTACCTGTAAACTGACCAAATTCGTTGAATGAGCCCTTGATATGATGATCAGATTGCTCAAATTCCTGTGGAGTAAAAAAGATTGATTCACTTATTCTATCTACGATTGAGCCGTCTGCTGTGTGGTCTCTAAAACGAGCCAAAATAGGTGGTTTATTATCTTTGTCCATTGTATTGGTAAAACCAAGCAAAGCTTTTTCTAAACGAGATGCTTGGTCTGTCGCAGCTCTTGCAGCTAAGTCGCCTTCAACCTCTTCATTTAAGATCTCATCTACTGGGGATATGACAAAATGCGTTCCAAAACCGTCTTCATCTAAATAGAGCTTTCGAGTTGATGTGATACCATCACTTTCTAATTGCTCATCGACTTTAGCATCAAAATTTTTCAAGTTTCGATACCAGACTTCAGGATTGAATTCAAAGGAGTCGATCTGATGAATAACAGCGTCAATCTTATCTTGAGATATTTTATTATTTAATGATTTTACATTGTCTTTCGCTTGCGATAACAAATTTAAAAACTGGTCATTTGTTATCATTTTATTATTTCTAATTTCAATTAAAGGGATGTCTATATCGCTTAAATCTAGAGCAGGAAGTGAAAATAAAGTCCAATTTATAAAGCTCGCAACTAGGGCTGATAAACCATCCTCTCTTTTTGCCCTAGTCAAAACTAGTACCTGAGGACCTATAGCAGCAATTGATAGTCGGCCTATTCCCTTCTCGCCCATAACAGGACGAAGGGCTTTCGACATGTTTGTTGCAGGTAAAGCAATGCTATTTTCATCAACAAACTTGCTGTCTGTGCCTATTGTTAGCCATCGCTCTTCAAATTCATCACGAGTCATCCCAAGACCATCGTCTCGAAGAATTAAAAGGTTCCTTTTACGTATGTAATCGACTTCTACATTGTCTGCATATGCATCATGTGCATTCTTAAATAATTCGCTTAAAGCTGTTGGAATACCTGCTATTTGCTGCCTTCCTAACATATCCAAAGCTCTTGCTTTTGTTTTAATCTGAGCCATTACTCTTGTCCTTCCTGAACGCGATTAAAATGATTTAAAATTGCTAAACCAAAATTTCTAGCCAACTCGCAGGGCACGGCATTTCCTATTTGTTTAGCCATGGAAGTAAGTGTACCTGAAAAAATATAGTCGCTTGGAAATGTTTGAAGGTTTGCAGCTTCCCTCATGCTTATTGGTCTATTTTGATTTACATCTGGATGGCCAAATCTACCATTAGAGTAACCATTACATCTTGTAGTTAGTGTAGGTGATGGTTTGTCCCAACTCATCCTCCCATATGTGTCATAGTGGCCGTCATAATCTATATGAGCTTTATTTACCAACCTGGTGGGCCAATTCCTTCTATCGCCCCCTTCAGGTGTCAAACTAATTCGTTCAAGATTGATAGAATCTAAATTAGAGCATCTATGAACTGGATCTTCGCCAGATACTTCTCCCGCGCGAAGGGGCGGTAGCATACAAATAGCGTCTCTGACTGTAACGTATGGAATACCATTTACACCGTGTGTTTTCGGTGGTTCTTCTATTCTTCCGAGTCTACTTGCTAATAGAACCAACCTTTTTCTTTTTTGTGGAACGCCGTATTCTTCGGACTTTGCGATAAATTTTAAGTGTTGGTAGCCGTTTTTTGACAAGAAAGATAGAAAGCGACAGAATGGCCCTTCAACATTAGGGTTAACATTTTGCATTCCTGGTACATTTTCAAGCAATATATATTCAGGATTAAAGGCTAATATAAACCGATGTGTTTCATCTAAAAGAGTTCTTCTAATATCAGCATCAGACTTTTTATTGTTTTGATTGGAAAAAGGCTGGCAAGGTGCGCAAGTACATATTAACAAAGGTTCTTCGGTGATATTGGGAACTTTGGTCACAATATCTTCAACTGTTATATTTCTAACGTCATCTAAAATAAACTGTGCGTCTGGGAAATTAGCTTTATAAGTCGAAGCAGCATTCGGTTCGAAATCTATCCCTAATGAGATATCACAACCAGCCTGCTCTAATCCTTTGCTTGCCCCGCCGCAGCCACTAAAAAAGTCAATTACATTCAACGTTTATACTCAAAAAACTATAATTATTCTCGTGTAGATGGTATCAGGTTAGTGTTGTATCGTCATTACTGGGTCAGTTCTACGACAAAAAGATTATCTATGTAGTGAATACCCTTGCATTAGAAGTTATAGAAATAAATAGATGCATTTTCGAAGGTGCGCTCCAGAGTCGCAAAACTAATGACGGTAATTTTTAGGGAGCTATACTCTTCTTTTTGTGAAATATAGAAAGATCTCGCAAGCTAGTCACCTTTGTACTCAATTTGTCATAAGTCTTCAATGAATGCGTCGGCCTCTATATGTTTATTAAAGTAATCCCTTCCATCTGCATGCATCTGCCTCTTTATTAACTCTATATCGCCATTTTCCAGCTTTTCCCATAGCACAGGGTCGAACGCCAGCTTGTCTAACTCTTTGGCGTGATACATGAAGTTTTTGCGTTCAAACTTTTCGAAAGGGTTCTGTAAAATACTTTTTGTAATAGCTGATACATCATCTAAGTATTCTTCATTGTTCAGCGGACTATTCGTTTTTTCCGCTTGGCCATACTTTGCCAACAGTTTTTTATAAAATGATTGATAATCTGATCTCAGTAGCGAAAGTCTCACTTCTCCGGTTTTATCTGCGTGCTTTAGCATAAGTAGCAGAAATACAATTTTGAATGAAAACGTGTAATCACGTTGTTCTAAAAACTCGAAAAAGTCATCTCTTCGAGTGTCTTCATTGCGGAATTTGAGATTTTTCTCCCTGCGTATTTCGTCCACTCTACTTTGTTCATAATAATTGAGCATACGGCTACCAAACGGTAACTGTTTATCGGGTATTAAACTCTGGTTTTTAGCCCAAGCTTTAACCGTACCAGTCGATACAAAAAGTTCTCTAGCGAGCTGTTCATCATTAATGTAATCGCCAAACTCATCTTCAAAATTAAATAGCTTGATGGGATGAAGTTTGCGCTCGTGTTCGTAAAGGTGATCAAGAATCACTTCTTCACCTACAAAGGCCTCATTTGGATTAAATATGTCAGCGAAGGGTTTATAGCCATCAAGATTAAACATGCTATGTAAACTCCAGGGTTGTAGCGCAGGTCCATAGCTATCTACCACATCAATCGCGTAAAGAGCTTCCTTTCCGAGATAATTGCGAGTGCCCCTGCCAAGTTGTTGCATATATAGTACTTTCGACATGGTGGGCCGTGCCATTACAACAATAGAAGTATTGGGCGCATCCCATCCTTCATTCAATAAATCGCAAGCGCATAAAAACCGTACCTTACCTTCTTTGTACTTCTTCAGTCCTTCTCTGCTATTTGCAGAAACGGCTTCAGCGCTAATCATATGTTTATTTAGAAGTGCGGCTAATCGGTTGGCGTGCTTTACGTCAACGCAGAAGATAACACCCTGCAGCGCGTCTAAAGACTGTCCTGTTACAGCATCTTGTTGAGTAAAGTATTTTGAGATTACGTCTACAATAAGTTGATCACGAGAAGGCAAGATAACGCGCTTATTTAAGTCACTTTTAACGAACTCTTTTCCGTTGAATCTGACCTGAGAAAAATCAATATTACTTTCCAAACGAAAAGCACGAATTGGTGGTAATAGCTTTTGCTTAATCGCCTCTTCAAGAGTCATTCTCAATTGATATCGACCGAATATTTCAGCAAGATCTTTTTGGTCGAGTCTTTTATCCGTAGCGGTGCAACCAATTAGCGTTTTTGGATTGAAGTGTTCTAATACTCGTTTGAGGCCTTGTGCAGGAGCATGATGAGCTTCATCCACCACAATATAATCAAAATGATTTGTTGTAAGTGAAGTGAATTGTCTCTGTATTGCTTGAGTCGTTTGCACTATTACATCAGCTGATGAGTCCAAAATGTCGGAGGAAACTATAAGGTTGGGATCTCGCTTTGTGAACCGTATTTTCGTTTGTTCGCGTAAGTCTTTGTACGGAACAATGACTAATGCTCTATCAGCGTTGCCTAGTTTTTTTTGATTGCTGTGGTCTGCAATAAATACTTCGGTTTTTCCGGTTCCAGTTGGCAGTACTAGCAAAAATGTATTTTTACCCTGCGCTCTGCCACTTTCAATATCTAAAAGGGCATCTTTCTGGTGTTTGAAAAGTGAAAAACTAATGTTTCTGAATTGGCTTGCTGTTGGCTTATCGCAAAATTTATCTTCTCCTCCAAAGTAGAGGCGAATTTGATCTGCAAACTTCTTCTCATCAGCCATTCCCGCATTAGACCAACGATATACTTTGACACCGTCTTTCATAAGCGAGTTTTGCTTAAGTAACTGGGATTGATAGCGGCTTTGTCTTATGTGCAGTGGATGGTGAAAGCTTTCACCGTTAAGTTCTATGGCAATTTCGCCATCAATAGTTTTAAGAACGTAATCCACATATCGGCTTTTACCAAGCAGGTCTACATACTGATATTCTCGCTCTAAAGCATGCAGGTATTTTGAACCATAAACCTGCTCAAATAGACTTTCAAAATTGTATTCTGGGCGAGTTGGGTCTGTTTCACTAACCTGTCTGTCAGCGCCATACTGCCGAAAATCATACTCATCAGTGCTGTCATTCAATATCGCATCAATTAGCAATCTATCTTCTTGTGCTTCGCTGTCAATAAATCGGTATAGCCGCTCAAATTTATGCATCAACATGTTTTGCCACGAAGTATATTCGTGGTAGCGATAGCTAGGTTTGTTGGCTCCATACAGTTGAGTATCGATGATGATACCGACTTTTCGGGTGCTATCACTGAAAAGGTAGGAAGTGAATTGTGAATCTACCTGTTGAAAACCTAGACTTCTGAGATAGTCTGGTAAAGTCATTCAAATCTATCCATGATCGATCCCTTCTTCACGTCGTGTGAACATTGTTGTATTCATCTTCAAATCGCTAGAGCTTCAGTTAGCGCACTACAAAAAACACTTTAGATTTGAGCATAATGGATGATCGAACGGCAGGCAAGCGTATGAATAATATTGATATTTAGTATATGAAGTGTACACGGCTGGGTTAAACATCACTCTCCAACCCCAACCCGAACTAATAAGACACCCATACCTCCAGCCACTACAGCGAACACTGCCAGAATTAGCGAAGTGTTTTTTAGAATGTCGCCGTCGCGGTTTTGCAAACCAAGAATAGCGGTTACTGCCACTATGTTATTGATGCACACCATGTTGCCCATGGCGGCGCCTACACTTTGTAGTGCCAATATGGTGGTTAAGGGTAATGACAGTTGTTCGGCAATGGTGGTTTGAATACCCGCGAAAGTTAAATTAGAAATAGTGGCCGACCCTGAAAAGAATGAACCTAGTGCGCCTAATAGCGGCGCGAAGAAAGTCCAGTTTGCGCCGGTAATTTGTGCTAAATGATGACCTATTTGGGCTACTGCCGCGCTGTTTTGGCCAGAACTGTCGCCAAGCATCATCATGTTCACAAAGATAAGCGCACCCAGCATGGCGAAAAAAGGCGTGCGCATGCGTGCTAGGGTTTGTTGGCCTGCTGTTTTTAAGGTATTCGGCTCTGCTTGTTGGCGAAATAGCCATAAGGTTACGCTGCCTGTTACCGCAAAAGGAATGATAGATGGAATATACAAAACGCTATGTTTCCAGGTTACCGCGGTATTTAAGATGTCGGTTAAGCTGGCCACTAAGCTTGTGCTTATGTGTAAAGTGCCTAATAAACCTAGGCTAATGTGTAAGGCGGGTTCGGTGGCTTGTAAAAGCGCTTTTAACCCTAGTTCCGGCAGGCGAGTTAAGACTAAAAGCAACACGGTGCCCCATAGCGGGAACGCGGCTTTTATTAGTGTTTTTAGTGGTACTGTTTTCGCTGGGGCTTGTTCGGTGGCTGCTGGTCGATTATCTGTTGGTCGATTTACTGCCTCTATTCCTATTTTATATTTCGCTAGCAACAGGGTAATGATTAAGCCAATTAGCCCGCCCAGCAACGAAGGGAATTCCACACCAAAATAGCTTAGCCCCAAATAGGGCAGGGTGCATGCGCAGGTGGAAAGTAGAATAAAAAGCAGGTTCTTTTTAATGTCGGCGGCATCGCTTACTACTAATCGCAATGCCAATATCACAATAACAGGTGCGGCTATGGTGTTAATAAGGGCTGCTTGCTGTGCTATTTCCCGCACGCTTTCTTGGGGAAGCTGCAACAGCGATAACCCAAACCATACAGGTGTGCCCATGGCTCCAAAAGTAACGGGAATGGTATTTAGCACTAAACAGAACAGTGCCACTCGTAAGGCGGGAAAACCAAGGCTGTAAAGTATGGGGGCGGCAATAGCGGCCGGTGTTCCAAAACCACTGGCGCCTTCAATTAGAAACATAAACGCCCAGCCTACAATCATTAGCTGGGCTACGGGGTTTTCGCTTACGCCGTCTAGCGATTTACGTAAAATAGCTAAAGCGCCGGTAATTTCCATGCATTTAAAAAGGAATATCGCGCCGGCGATAATAGAAAGCGGGGTAAGTGCCAGTAATGCGCCACTTATTACATTGGCATTCACTAACCTTGCGTCTTGTTTGAATACCAACAGCACCACAATATAAGCGACCAAAGCGCTTAAAGGTAGGGCTTTGCTAGATGGCATAGGGTTCTTTTTTACCATTAAGGTAATTAGCAAAATAAGAGGTAGGTAAGAGAACGCTAAATTCATCATAGTGATAAGGCTTCGCTTAATGTAAGCATCTCTATACTCTGCTAGTTGCTTGTTAACTAGTCAAATTATTAGCGCATATGAGTTACAGCGCAACTTTACCTCAAGCAGGCTCTACGTTGCCGGAGTGGCGCACAGGTTAAACGGGCGGGGGCATTGATAGGCCCAAGTGCTACAATCATTGATGCACGCCGCGACCCCATGTCATGCGGGTTCAGCATCTTCAAGCAGTTGTTTGCGGAACGGCTGGAATTTTGTTACAACCTTGAAGATATTGGAAAGTACTACAATAATTACGTTGAGCTGATGGATCACTGGAACACAGTGCTACCAGGTAAAATTTTAAAGATGCAGTAATGGAAGCATTTTGAATCAGATTTAGGGCCATTAAGTACTTTGGTGTCAGCATTGACGTAGCCATTAATAGCCAAAGCTAGCTTATTTGCGGTACGGTACGACTTAGGTGTTATACTTTCGTATAATGCGATAGCCGTTGCAGTAACCCGAAAGGATGCATTGTGGTCAATAAAGTCTCCAAATCAGCACTCTTCATTTCTATATTCTGCGTATTATTTATTGCCATCGTGGCAGTATTAGCCAATATCTTGTGGATAGAAACTAAGCGGTTTAGTCATGACGCTATCAGCCAACAATTCGATGTACTGCATCAAAATTTTCAGAGTCAAATCAACCACGTTATATTGGATGCGCGTTCCATTGCTATTCAAGAAAGCAAAAGTACTTTAATTACCGATGCGCTAGTTGAACAGAATGCTAAGCGGTATCTTACTGAACACTGGTCAGCGCTTTTCGATGCCTACCCAAGTTTGCAGCAAATCCGTTATATTGCCCTTGATGGTAATGAACAACTACGGGCCGAAAAATCGTCCGGAAGCCTTATCTGGCGAGACACCCAAGACCTTCAAAGCAAAGCAGATCGGTATTATTTTATTGAAGCTGTTGAATCATCAAAAGACTATTACATATCGCCCTTAGATTTAAATAAAGAGCGGGGAGTAATAGAACTGCCTTATCGGCCTACTATTAGAAGTGTTGCTAAATATCGCGTTGATGGCGAAGTTTTGGGTTTAATCGTACTGAACTTTGATTTACGTGAAGTATTCTCTCGCTTAAAAGAGCTGCAAACCGAGAGTGCGCATTGGTTAATTAATCCAGATGGATTCTTTTTAGCTTCACCGAATAACGCAGCGTGGGGTTGGCTGCTCGATAGGCCCAAGAACCAAGTAAGTATGCAATTTCCTGGCTTTGAAAAACGCTTTTATGGTGGCGAAGATGACGTGCCAGATAGGAAATTTACCAGTCGATTTAAACACGGCATTATTCCTATTGGTAAAAGGAATACTGACGACACTGACATTGAAGATGCTTACTACTGGTTAGTCATGGAAAAGCCAACAGAGGTTATAGCGTATTTGGAGCGAACCAAGCATTTTATTGCTTTGGGCTTTGCGGTGGCGGCTTTGTTTTTAATAGGATTAGCATATCTATTAATACGACTGCTTAATCAATTGAACTTGGAAAAAGAGCTTGCCATAAAAGCAAAGAATAAAGCCAACAGTGCCGAAAAATCTAAAGCCGATTTTCTCGCCAGAATGTCACATGAAATCAGAACGCCTATGAACGGTGTGTATGGGCTCCTGCAAATCACACTGGGTGAGCGTAACTATAAAAAAATCAACGATAATATAGAACAAGCTATCACAAGCTTTTCTTTATTAAGCCGAATTATTGATGACGTGCTCGATTTTTCTAAAATTGAAGCCGGTAAGCTCGATATGGTTGAAGCCCCATTCCGTTTAGATAGTTTGCTTAATCAAGTGGGCAAGATGATGGGGCGTGCGGCTTACGGTAAACATATTGAGCTGTGGATTGATGTTGATCCTAAATGCCCTCAACATGTTGTGGGTGATGCCGTTAGGCTTAATCAAGTTATCAGTAACTTAATTAGTAATGCCATCAAATTTACCTCTCGTGGGGAAGTGAATTTAAGCGTAGAACTACTTAACGAAAACGAAGATACCGTTCAGCTAGGGTTTGAGGTTCAAGATACGGGTATTGGCATGTCTGAAAACCAAGCAAACCAAATATTTGGGGCGTTTACTCAGGCTAGCCGCGACACCAATGCTAAATTCGGAGGCACTGGTCTGGGGCTAAGCATTGCCAAGCAGTTAGTGGAAATGATGCACGGTAAGATTGGTGTAGTAAGCCAGCAGGGTAAAGGCAGTAAATTCCATTTTAATGTGTTGCTTAAAAAAGCATCGGTAGCGCAAGAAGACAGCTTAAGTGAGCAAGATGTTATGTCTTATCAGGCCATAGTGCTTACGCAAAATGTAAATGTAGAAACCGGCATTCAGCGCCAATGTTCTGTACTTGGGTGGCCGTCCTATGTGGCAAAAAGTGTTGAAGACTTAACTACTCATAAAGCGTCGAATAGCCTACCTAGGGTCATTATCATTGATGAAGCAATCTTAACTGTTATCAGTAAAGAAGCACTGGAAAGTTGGCAACAAGAACAAAAAGAAATTACCCATTTGGTTGTGGTCTCGCACAACAGAGAGAGTCTTGATAAAAATAGCTTGGTGCTATACGACGACCTTTTATATAAGCCATTCACACCATCTACATTGTACGATACGGTTATTTCGTGCAGCCAATCTATCGATGAATTAGCTGAAAAGCCCGAGGTTGAAGATAACGAAAAACTCCTAGGGCCTGTTGATCTTTGCTGCATATATTTCACTCAGCAGTACATGGGTAGCCACATCATCGAAAATGCCAGTGATACCATGCTGGCATAATTCCTTGCTAACTTTTCATACCTCGTTGATATTG
>Ga0207889_1000302_pt1 | contig 15557 bp, 15 predicted proteins | sample LinPmetageLP47_FD_184058 | JGI IMG/M metagenome (GOLD analysis project Ga0207889, IMG submission 184058) | Marine viral communities from the Pacific Ocean - LP-47 (SPAdes) | ecosystem: Environmental > Aquatic > Marine > Oceanic | place: Pacific Ocean | collected 2011-06-12 | reverse complement strand
GGTCATGCGTGTGCCCCAGTTCGAATCGTAATCGCGCCCGCCGTGAATTTGGTTGATAAGGCTCATCACGTGGGTCGCGCGATCCGGATAGTGTGCGGCCAGCCACTCGCGGAACAGGTCCTTCACCGCGTGCGGCAGGCGCAACATCACATAACCGGCGCTCAGCGCACCGGCATCGGCTGCGGCGGCCACCAGCGATTCCAGTTCATGGTCGGTAATCATCGGGATGACCGGCGCGATCAGCACGCCCACCGGCACCCCGGCTTCGCGCAGCGTTCGGATCGTGGCCAGTCGCTGGGCTGCACTTGCCGCACGTGGTTCCAGCGTGCGCTTGATCGCGTTGTCCAGGCTGGTGAGGCTGACGAATACGCTTAACAGCTGGCGCTCGGCCATGCGCGCCAGAAGGTCCAGATCGCGACACACCAGCGCGCCCTTGGTCACGATCGAGATCGGCTGGTTGAAGCGCACCGCGACTTCCAGCAGGCCGCGGGTGATCTTCAGCTGTTTTTCATCCGGCTGATAGGGGTCGGTGTTGGCGCCGAGTGTGATCGGTGTGCAGCGATAGCCGGGCGCGCGTAATTCAGCCTCGAAGCGCGCGGCCGCATCGGGTTTGTAATAAAGCTCGGTTTCAAAATCCAGGCCGGGCGAATGATCGAGATACTCGTGTGAGGGTCGGGCAAAGCAATAGATACAGCCGTGGCTGCAGCCCTTGTATGGATTGATCGACGCGGTGAACGGCACGTCTGGCGAGTGATTGCGGCTGATCACCCGGCGGGATGGGTCGGCGTGCAGCCGCGTGGGCACACGTGCCGGGGTGTCGATATCCGCGGCAAGCGTATCCCAACCGTCGTCGAAGTCCTCGGCGTGGTGTGCGGCGAATCGAGACCCGGGATTGGTCAATGCGCCACGGGATTTGTGGTGGGTCGGGCGATGCGTCATCTGGAAACTGTATGGATGAACAGTTTGTGGCGCAACCCCGGGTCAGCAGTCGATGACCGCCGCGGGACCGGAGGGCAGAACCAGCGATCACCGTGGCTGCTGCCGACACTCGCGAACGCTGATCAACCGGCTAGGGGCTGTTGCCGTTTCGTACGAGACCGCGCCAAGGACTGTTTTGCGGCAAGACGAGGCGTCAGCACGTGCCGCGTAGTCATTCTACTCAAGCGCGCTGCAACGCTGTATTGCCGCATATCGTCAATTTTTTGGGCCCTTGTCCCGAAGGGTTGGGCCTCCCTGAAAAATCTACCAGGGGCCTCAGACGGCGTTGCAAGTCTTGGTCGTGGCCAGCCACGACCGGCGACTCGCGCCTTGCCTGAGACGATTTGAGGTCTCCAACGCGGCGCTCGCACGAAACGGCAATAGCCCCTAGGGCTGAATCTCGTTGCCAGCCCAGTCGAACAGGTGGCCGCTGTCTTCGGGCGTGAGATTGTCGATGACCTGCAGCAGATGGTCCGCTGCTTGATGCGGCGTCTGCAGCTGCTTGTCCGGCACGCGTTTTTGAAACGGCTCGGACAGGCCCGTATCCACGGTGCCGGGATGCAGCCCGACACAGATCAGCGTCTTCGACTTGCGTCTGAGCTCGATGGCCGCCGTGCGGGTGAACTGGTTCTGGGCGGCCTTGGAAGCACGATAGGCATACCAGCCGCCCAGGTGATTGTCCCAGATCGAACCCACCCGCGCGGACAGGCTTGCGATGACCGCGCGTTCGCCGTGGGTCAGCAGATCGTGAAAATGCTTGATCATCAACAGCGGTCCGCTGGCGTTTACGGTAAAGCTTGTGGCGAGGTTCGCCGGGTCGACGTCGGCGAGCTTCTTCTCTGGCGACAATCCCTGCTCGTTGTGCAGCAGACCTGCACAGGTGATCATCAACTCCAGCCGGTTGGTGATCGTATCGAGTGCGCGACGCGCGGCGCAGATGCTGTCTTCCTGGCTGATATCCAGGGTCAGCGTGTGCAGGCGTTGTGCATGGTCGCCCGCGCACAGTTGCTGCAGGCCGGGCGAATCGGCGGGCGCGCGTGCGCTGACAATCACCCTGATCTGCGGGCGCGTTTCGAGCACCTTTTCGACGAGCGCCAGGCCCAGGCCGCGGCCGGCGCCCTGAATGAAGATCGTGCCTGTGGTGTCGTCCATGATGCTCTCTTGATTCGGCGCGGGCATTGCCCGGCCTGCTAGTCGCGTTGTCGCGCGCATGATGTGCCTGGTTGATGAGCTACGCCCGAACCGCGCCAGGGGATTCCGGATATTACGTTTTCGGCGCTGGCCGGTTGCTATAGTGATTGCCAGCGCGTCGAGACAGGCGGACAGACCGAAATCCGCAGGTCGGAACGCATTGCGCTGCCATGATCTATAAATATAAAAAAAGACGCACGGCACCTGTTGATATGCGATTTCTTCCGGCGGATCTATACAGTCTTAAACTGCGCCCGATAGCGCAGGCTGCGGCGGGCCGGGGGGCATCGCCGGTGCGCAAGATCGAACGCCAGATCGCGCGCGGCTTTACAACGCTGCGCTTCTCGCGCGGGCTGGAAGTCGACTTCTGTCGCTATCTGCAGCAATCCGGGCGTCTCAGTCGTATCAGTCTTGTGCTGATCTCGGTGCTCGGCCTCTTTCTGGTGATGAGTATTGATCGCAGCGTGCTCGGTCTGCCCCCGGAGCTGCTCTGGCCCACGCGCGCGTTCCAACTCGGCGTGATGATGCCGTCAGCGCTGATCTGTGGTCTGTGGTGTCTGTGCTGGCCGGAGTCGCGTGTTGTCGACTTCATGATGCTGCTGCTGTTCGTCGGCATGAATGTCGGCATGCTCGGCCAGCGTGTGGTCGCCTCGCGATACGGCTTCGATGTGCCCGCGGAAATGGTGGGCGTGACGGTCGTCGCGATGTTTTCCATGGCACGAATACGGTTCTGGCTGCTGCTACCGGCCGCCCTGGTCACCACCGCCGGCGTGATCCTGACCGAAATGCTGTTCGTGCACGCCGATCCGAATGCTTACTACCATCTGTTTTCCGCGGGTCTGCTGTTGATCATCGGCATCATGGGTGGCTATTCGTTCGAGTACTTCATTCGCTGGACCTGGCTCAACAGTATTCTGCTGCGCGATATGGCGCGGCTCGACAGCCTGACCGGACTGCTCAACCGCCAGGCGCTCGAAACAGCGACCGACCTGGCCCGTGCCCAGGCCGAGCGCGACGGCAGCGGCTATGCAATAGCCATGATCGACGTCGACGCGTTCGGCGCCTACAACGACCGCTATGGCCATCAGGCCGGCGACGCCACCCTGATCCGCATCGCGGCGGCACTGCGCAAGACGGTACGGCGTCCGCTGGATGTCTGCGGGCGCTATGGCGGCGAGGAGTTTCTGGTGCTGTGGATGGACGTCGATGTCGAGCAGGCGCATGCGCTGGCTGAAAAGACGCGTGCGGCGATCGAGCGCGCGCGCATTCCGCATGCCGCATCGGGTGTCACGCCCTGGGTCACCGCGACCATCGGTGTCTGCTGTGTGCCGCCGGGCCAGAGCGCTGACGGCACACAGCAGATCGTGCGTCAGGCCGACGAGCGTTTGTACGAAGGCAAGGCGCTGGGCCGCAATCAGGTCGTCGTTGCGCGTTACGACGCTGCGGCAAGGCCGCCATAGGCTGTAGATCGGCGGGCGCGCTGTCGTGCGCTCAGTGCACCAGCCAGCTCAGCAATACCAGCCCGACGATTACCCAGAGCAGGCCGCCGATGATCGCACCGCGGATGAATGCTCGAATGCCGTTATAGAGCAGCACAAGCCCCAGAACTACCAGCGCGATACTCAGCCAGGAGCTGTCGATGCCGAGCGCGGATGTCAGCCCGTGGACGAAGCTGTCGATCGCCCCGTAAAGATTGGCGAACAGCCATTGCAGCAGGTTGACTACGAAACGGATGGCAGCGCCAAGCGTTTCGCCGATCCAGTGAAAGAGGTCGTTGTTTTCCATGAGCAGGGCGCAGCGACAGGCCGGGGCGGATGATGCGATGAGTCTAGGGCCTGTTGCCGTTTCATACGAGCGCCGTGTTGACGCGCTCGTTTGTGCGCGACCGGGCGTGTATCGGGCATGGTGAAGCTTTCTCTGCCATCATCTTGCGGTCCAATGTCCTGGAATCAGACGATGAATAGCTGTTATCGGTATCTGCGTTGTATGCCGTTGGTGTTTGTCGCGAGCCTGGCGCTGTTGGCCGGCTGCGCGGGCAGCCCGGCGTGGGATCCCAAGGCGCCACTGGCCTCCGACATGGCACGGTTTCAGAGCAGTGACTACCGACTGGTGATCGATTATCCGCGTGACGTCGACGCCTCGCGGTCGTTCGTCAGTGATTATTTCCTGGGCAGTCGCTGGGACTCGTCATCCGACGGCAATACCGCGGGTACCCCGCTCCTGGCGCTGACCCTGCCGGATTCGAATCAACTCGTACGTGCGGTGATGCGCATCGGGGCCAGCGACGATGCACGGGCTGTTGACGTGTGTCTGCCCGCGCCGGGCACCACCGACCGGCGTATCGACGGCATCGAATTCATCCGCGTCGATCAGGGTGACGCCGCGATGAGCCATTACAGCCAGACCCGCAGCTATCGCGCTGTACGCGATGAGGATCAGTGCATCGCGATAGACCTGATCGTCACGGGTACGCGAGCCGGGGTTTACGACGTACAAGACCGGCCCGAACAGCCGTTCACGCCCGATCAGGCGATGAGCCGATTGACCGACCTGCTCGACGGCATCCACTTCCTGCGCTGAATCCTGTGGATGGCCGTGTGCAACGCCGAGGCGCACGCCACCTGGTCGGCAGGCGCCGACCAGGTGGCCAGTCTCTGACTACTCCGAGGCCTTCTGCACGCCTTCGCCGGCCTTCTCGATATCCTGACCGGCCCCATTGATGGTATTGCAGGCGGTCAGCATGCCGGTGCCTGTGACGAGCAGCGCCAGCAGTGCTGCGGTGATGAAACGCTTCATTGTCCATACTCCTGAACGTGCAAGATCGAAAAGTCGCGTATCGGCCCCGTGCCGAGTCAAGCGCGGGTTGGTCATAATATAGTCCGAAACGACGATAAACACATCGTAGATGTCCGCCTGCTCGATGGCTGCGTAGTCAGCCGCGCGGCGGCAGGATCCGGTGGCCCAGCAGCGAACGCAGAACAAAACTCGAATGCACGCCGGACACGCCTTCGATTCGAGTGATGTGCTGCAGCAACAGTCGCTGGTAGTCGTCCATATCGACTACTGCGATCCGTAGCTGATAATCGGCCTCCTGACCTGTGATGAGCAGACATTCCTGAACCTCGGGCAGCTCGGCGACCCGTGCTTCGAACTGGGCGAACCGTTCCGGCGTATGCGCATCCATCGAGATGAGCAGAAGCGCAGTGAGGCCGTAGCCGAGCGCGCGTGCGTCGACGATCGCCCGGTAACCGGTGATCAGGCCCGCGGCCTCGAGCGCGCGCACGCGTCGTAGACAGGGCGAGGGCGACAGATTGACCCGCTCCGCCAGGGCCTGATTGCTGATACGCCCCTCGGCCTGGAGGATTTCCAGGATATGGCGATCATAGCGATCCAGGGTCGCTGTATTGCTTGAGTCTGGCATCGGGAGGATTTATCAGGTCATGTTCGCCATATATTTAGCATAATATTGCGTAAACAAGCGATAAACTGGGCCGAATGGCAATCGTCTGCGGGGTGGGTGCGGTTAAACTATGGGTTCTGTCGCGGCTGCACGTCAGCATCGCCGACACCCGTTGACTATCAGGCCCTGTATCGGGCCGCCATCAGGACATCGCCATGAGCCGTTTCGATCATCGCAAGTATCGCCCGATTCCCCGGGTGACCGACTTCACCCGCACCTGGCCCGATCGCGATCTCGAAAAGGCGCCGATCTGGGTTAGCGAGGACTTGCGCGACGGCAATCAGGCGCTGCTCGAGCCGATGACGGTCGAACAGAAAAAACGGCTGTGGCAATTGCTGATGAATGTCGGCATCAAGGAAGTCATGGTCGGCTTTCCCTCTGCCAGTCAGCCGGACTACGACTTCGTGCGCTGGTTGATCGACGAAAACCAGATTCCGGACGACGTGACCATCGCCGCTCTCACGCAGTCGCGCGATCATCTGATCGACAAGACATTCGACTCGCTCGAAGGCGTATCCAAGGCGATCATCCATCTCTACAACTCGACTTCCACCGTGCAGCGCGAGCGCGTGTTCGAGATGGACGAGGACGGCATCATCAATATTGCCGTCGAAGGCGCCAAACGGGTAAAAGCCAATGCGGATAAGCGCCGGGGCGTGAGCTGGCGGCTGGAATATTCGCCGGAAAGCTTCTCTTCCACCGAGCCCGAGTTCGCGGTGCGTATCTGCGAAGCGGTCATGGATGTCTGGCAGCCCACGCCCGACAACAAGATCATCTTCAACCTGCCGAACACGGTAGAGCTGGCCGGCCCGCATCATCACGCCGACCAGATCGAGTATTTCTGCCAGCACATCAAGAACCGCGATTCGGTGATCGTATCCGTGCATACGCATAACGACCGCGGTGGTGCGGTGGCTGCGGCCGAACTGTGCATGCTGGCCGGGGCCGAGCGTGTGGAGGGCTGTCTGCTGGGCAACGGCGAACGCACCGGCAATATGGATATCGTGATTCTGGCGATGAATCTTTATGGGTCGGGCATCGACCCGGAACTGGATCTGTCCAACCCGGACGAGATCATCCGCGTGGTACACGAATGCACCGGCATTGCGCTGCACCCGCGTCATCCCTGGGTAGGCGAGCTGGTCTATACCGCGTTCTCTGGCAGCCATCAGGACGCGATTCGCAAATCGCTGCGCAAGCAGGGCGAGGATGAGCACTGGCAGGTGGCTTATCTGCCGATCGACCCGCGCGATATCGGCCGTGATTATCAGGCCGTGATCCGTGTGAACAGCCAGTCCGGCAAGGGCGGCATGGCGTTCCTGCTGGAGCGGGATTTCGGCATCAACCTGCCGCGCTGGATGATGCTGGCGCTGGCCCCGCACGTGCAGGCCGAAAGCGAAAAGACGGCCGGTGAGCTGTCTAGCACGCAGATCCGCGATCTGCTGTTCGCCCACTTTGCACGCCGTGCGCCGATTTCACTGGTCGACTACGGCCTCAGCCGGGCCTCGGACGGCCAGTCGCTGGTGGTCACCCTCGAGCAGGACGGTGAACAGTTCACTCTTGAAGGCCGCGGCAACGGCCCGATGTCGGCTTTCGTCAACGCCTGGCATGCGCATTCGGGCGACGATGTCGCCGTGGCCGACTATTCGGAACATGCGTTGTCGACGGGTTCGGATGCCAACGCTATTGCCTTCGTCCAGCTGCGCGCCGGTACGGTGCGGATTCCTGCCGTAGCCGAAGACAGCGATACGGTGAGTGCGTCCTTGCAGGCGATTATCGGCGCGATCAATCTTTCGCGCGAGGCGGATGAGACCGGCCAGCGGGGTGGCCTGACGGCTTTGGCTTCTTGAGCTGCGCTGACGGCGCCGGTGTTGGTAATGAACACTAATGGCCAGTTAACTCAGGAATGGCCAGTTCACTCAGGCACTGGCGCCGGCTGAATCGCCGACTTTAACTTTTGAGTGGTTGTGAGTTCAGGTTTCGCGCTGCAGCGCGAGCAACATATCTTGCTTGCCCAAGATTAAGTGACCAACAGAAAGGCACCCCATCTTGTGTCGATGCTTCGCATTGCCTCTTACGGCACGGGCGAAGCCGGCGCATAACCCGGGTGTCTTTTTTTCTTTGCCCCGGCGGTTTCAAGCATCAAGTGCAACAGACTCTTCATCACGGGCCTGAAAGCAGTACTCGAAAAAGATTTCGACAGGTTCCTTACCCTGGTCGTAGGTCAGCGTCTGGCGCAGTTCCGCGGGCAAAGGCTCGAACGCTTGGCTGAAGCCCGCCAGGGCAGCCTGGGTCGTCGCGCGTTCCATGCGTACGATCATCAGAAACAGCGTGCGACGATCGAACAGCACGCCGACCGCGCTGCGGTTGGCAGCGCCTCTGATCAGATCGCCTGGCCAGTGGCCGGGGAGCAGCCTCTCATTGGCGGACGGCGGCCGTAGATGAATACTCGGCAGGCTACGCATCTGCCCGCGTCGATCGGTGCCGCGACCGAGCTGCTCGCCGTTGCGCCGCAGTTCGCGCAGGATCGTGCTCGGGGCACGGGTCAATACTCGTGCGAGTTCACGAACGCCAATCTCTTGACTGCGCAACGCGATGATCGTGCCGCGCTCTTCGGCACCCAAATGCTAATAGTGACTGCCCATCTCCAACCTCCGTGCGTGCTGTTGCACTTCAGATCAGAGACCGCCGGACTTTGATTGGGCAAGCAAACGAAAGGAGTCGCGCCACAGCGCAAAACCAAAGTTCCGGTCGCCCCGTGACTGTGCCCTATGTGACGATCAGCCGCCCGGCAACGCCGGCAAAGCCCGCAAGAACGGCGCTGGATCCACCGGCCCACCCGCCGCATAAATCCCGAAATGCAGATGTGGCGGCGTCGTCCGTGCATTGCCGGTATTTCCCACATAACCGATCACATCGCCTGAGCGCACCGAGTCGCCGGATTCCACGTTGAACGAATCCAGATGGGCATAGTAGTAGCGCGCCGAGCCGATGCCGAACACGCCGCCCGACAGCCAGATATGGTTGCCGCCGATGCCGCTGGTGCCGATGCGTACGCGCCCGTCGGTGACTGCAAGCAGCGGCGTGCCGCGCTTGGCAAAGATATCCACGCCGTGGTGCGAGCGCGACCCGCCATCCCGCGGCGCGCCCCAGCCGCTGCCGATATCACGCGTGTTTGCACCCTGTACCGGCATCGCAAGCGATCCACCGATGGCCATCGCCAGATCGTAATCCACCACGCCAAACAGCTCGGGCTGCAAAACGATGCGATAGTCGCCGGCACGGTCGGCGATGACGTGCTCCACGGCACCGTCGGCAGCCACGTCAGTCACGGTCGACCAGTCGTCATCGGCGGCGTCGCGGCGCTCCAGGCTCGCATAGAGACGCGCGCCGTCGGGCGTGGCACGCGTCAGTCGCCATTGCAACTGTTCGCCGCGGCCCAGCGCGGTCGTATAAACCTGTGCTTCGAGCGCGTCCGCCGTAAAGCCCGCGCGTCGTTCCAGTCGTTGCCGCACAGCCACAGGCTCGGCGCGCTCCACGGCGGTACGCCAGCGCGTGCCTAGCGGGCTGTCGTGGAGGCCGGCCACACGTAGGCGCCAGACGAACAGCTCGCGTGGCGATAGACCGAGCCCGTCGTAGGCTATCGTGCGCGCGGCGTCTGCGGCCGTCTGTTTCGCCGGCCCGCGTAGATCCGGCCGCACGGTCAACAGAGCAATCAGCGCCCCCAGGACAAGCAGCAGCAACCACGGCCGCCGTCTTGCCGAGCGTCTGCGGCGCTCGTTGTCAGCGGCGGCTTTGGCGCGGGTGGTATCGGTGGGCCCGGGCGTACGGGCGTCACCGGCGGGCGTGGCTTCGCTATCGGCTGTGCTGGTGTTGGAATCGGTCATGCATGTTCTTTGACCGGCCTGGGGGCAATAGGTGCGGCGCGGGTGCCCAATTGCTGCGGGTAGGCAGTTTTCCGGATTCATCGCGCGGGACAGGCTGCGTACCGTGCGCGCCGATTTCAAACACGCCATCCGGAGCCCGGCTTTGAGCGCAGACCATACCAATCTCGGCACTATGGACGCCGGTACGTTGACCCGGCTTTTCGAAAAAGGCGATGCGTCGCCGCTGGAGGCTGCGCGCGCGTCGCTCGATCGTATCGACCGGTTCAACGACGCCGTCAACGCCTATGTGTATGTCGACCGCGAAGGCGCTGAAGATGCGGCCCGTGCTTCGGCGCGCCGCTGGGGGCAGGGCAAGCCGCTATCGCCCATCGACGGCGTGCCCGTATCGCTGAAGGATCTGACCGAAGTCGCCGGCATGCCGGCGCGCGAAGGCTCGGCCACCACCGGTACAGCCTTGTGCGATACCGACGCCCCGCCGGCGCGCATGCTGCGCGAAGCGGGCGCGGTGCTGCTCGGCAAGACCAATACACCCGAGTTCGGCTGGAAAGCGGTCACCGACAACCGCGTATTCGGCGCCACCTGCAACCCGTGGGACACGCGCCTGACGCCGGGCGGCTCCTCCGGCGGTGCCGCAGCGGCCGCGGCCCTGAACATGGGCGTGTTGCACCAGGGCGGGGACTCGGGCGGCTCGATCCGTATCCCGGCGGCCTTTACCGGCGTGTTCGGCTTCAAGCCCACCTTCGGCTGGACGCCGCAATGGCCGCCGGCGAAGATGCCCACGCTCAGCCATCTCGGCCCGCTCACGCGCAGCGTGCCGGATGCCGCACGCATGCTCAACGTGATCGGCCGCTACGATTATCGCGACCCGTACGCCACGCGCGGCCAGCCCGAGGACTGGGGCGTGGACCTGGATTGCGACCTGCGCGGCCTGCGTATCGCTTATTCGCCGGATCTCGGCTATGCCGACGTGGACGATCAGATCGCCGCGCGCGTCAAGGAAGCCGCCGGCAAGCTCGAACAACTCGGCGCCGAAGTCGTGGAGATCGACCCGGATTTCGAATCGCCGATCGATATCTTCAGGCGCCTGTGGTTCACCGCTTCGCTCGATGTCTGGTCGCAGTGCGATGAAGCCGGTCGGGCGCTGCTCGATCCCGGTTTGGTCGCCAACGCCAGGCACGCCGAAAACTGGTCGGCGCTCGAGCTGTTCAAGGCGTTTGCCGATCGCGCGGATCTCACGCTGGAGCTGGAGCGCTTCAACCAGGACTATCACCTGCTGATGACGCCCACCGTGCCGCTCGAGCCGTTCGAAGTGAACCACGAAGTGCCGCCCGGCAGCGGCATGCGCGACTGGGAAGAATGGGCGCCGTTTTCCTACCCGTTCAACCTCAGCCAGCAGCCGGCGGCCAGCATCCCCTGTGGTTTCACGGACTGTGGCCTGCCCGTGGGTTTTCAGCTCGCCGGCGGCAAGTTCGACGACGTACGCGTGCTGCGTGCCGCCAACGCCTACATGAAAGCGCATCCGCCGCGTTTTCCTGCCGTGCCCAACCCCGCCGAGTACGGCTGACCGACCAGCCCGCTCGATCGCGCTCAGCCGTCGAGCGGGCTCACCACGCCAAGGCCGCCGCGCTTGAGCACGTGCGTATAAAGCTGCGTGGTGCGGATATCCTTGTGGCCCAGCAACTCCTGCACGGTCCGGATATCGTTCCCGCGTTCCAGCAGGTGCGTGGCAAAAGAGTGACGAAACGTGTGGCAGCTTGCCTTCTTGTGAATCCCGGCGGCACCCACCGCATTCTTCACCGCCCGCTGCAGGCCCTTTTCATTGATGTGATGTCGGCGAACCTCGTCCGAGCGAGGGTCTTTCGAGAGTTGTTCTGACGCAAATACGAACTGCCACGCCAGTTCCGTCGCCGCGTTCGGGAATTTGGTGGCCAAGGCGTTGGGCAGATACACGCGCCCATAGCCTGCCTCCACGTCTTGCGAATGTCGGGCCGCCACGCGAGCAATCTGTGCCTTGAGCGGCTCGACGGCCCGCTCAGGCAACGGCGTCACGCGATCCTTGGCGCCTTTGCCGTCACGCACCACGATCTGGCGATAATCAAAGTCCACGTCCTTCACCCGAAGTCGAACGCCCTCCATCAGCCGCAGGCCCGAGCCATAGAGCAACGAGGCAATCAGCGTATTGACCCCGCTGAGATGCGCTAATACTGCGCGTACCTCGCGCTGACTGAAGACCACAGGAATCCGTTTGTTGCGTTTGGCACGGACGACATCCGTCATCTGTTCGACGTTGATCCCCAATACCGAGCGGTAAAGAAAGAGAATCGAATTGAGTGCCTGGTTCTGGGTGGACGCGGCAACATGCCGTTCAACGGCCAGAAACGTCAGAAACGCCTCAATCTCGGCCTTGCCCATATCGCGTGGATGGCGCTTGCCATGAAAAACGATGTACCGTTTTATCCAGCCGATATACGTCTTTTCCGTGCGATAGCTGTAATGCTGGACACGTAGTACATCGCGCACTTGATCAAGGAGTTTTTTCTTGGTGGGTGTGCCTGTCGACATTACACGCTCAATCGTGTCGGTATAGCACGCATTATAGTCCAATCGGACTGCTTTAACGGTATTCTAAAGTCGTATTATACCGACCGTTTAATGCGTGCTATACCTACAAATGTCGTCGAATTGGCGTTAGGCCACAGACAAGCATCACACGAGATTTTAAGATGAGAGATTTTATTTACCGTGCCGCACCTTACGCTTTCGGTACATCCCTGTTTTTCTGGCTAGTTGGCGGTCCTTTTCACATAACGTGGCTTCTCACATTCGCTGCATGGATCGGCATGATCATAAGTTTTATCTGGTGCTGGAACGTGGTTCTTGATCCCAGCTTGAGCCGTAAAGATCGGGTGCTTATGAACCTGGTGCCGCTGATTTGGTTCATATCCTCATGGCTGTACCTCTATGGCGTCATCCATGTGCCCTAACAGATCGCTGCAGTTGACCGCCCAAAGCGCCGCCGCGCTTCGGGTCCCCTCCGCAGCCTTCGGCTGCTCCGGCGGCAACTGAGCTTAGGCGTTAGCCACCGTGAATGGAAGTTCACTTATGGGGAATGAAAATTCAGGCTCGATAGATAATTTAAGGCAGCGTATCGAAGCGCTTGAAGAGCAACTGGATAGCGCAAGCGCGACTGTAAGAGATTGGACAGACGCTAATTCGAATCTGTCGAGAAGCGCGATGGAGGCGCGAGCTCAGAATCAAGGCGCTGGGACGGGCATCATGGCTGGGCTGCTCGGCTCGAAATTTCGGGGAGCTATGCGTCGCGCGGCGTCTGCGTCGAACGCTTCAATTGCAAAGGACGTCGCAAAGAAGCGAGCCAGCATTGCCGAAAACAAGCGAGAAGCGCAAGCGACTGTCCGCAATATTAAAGGCAGAATCGCTGGCGCGAAGAAGGAGTTGAAAGAACTAATCGCTGACGAAAAGCGTGCGACCGGGCAGCGAGATAAGACTAAAAAGCAAAAAGCAGGCTCAATAGATCTACTGCATAAGCTCAAGGAAGCGCATGAGCTTGGCTTACTTACTGACGAAGAATACGAAACTAAGCGGAAAGCGCTAGTTTCGCAGATCTAGTTAAATTGGTGGCTAACAGTTCGCTGCAGTTGACCGCCCAAAACGCTGCCACGCTTTGGGTTCCCTCCGCAGCTTTCGGCTGCTCCGGCGGCAACTGAGCTTCGGCGTTAGCTCTATAAATCAGAAAGGGGGTTCTATGAAGTTACTTGTTTCTATCGCAGTTTTGGTCGCGTTGCTTTCGGGCTGCGCAAGCGTTCCGTCCCAGGCGGATATAGCGAATGCGGATTATGGATCGTATCCGAGCAATTACGAATCTATCGTTAAGGGCTTCTACGAGAACCGTCTTAAAGATCCGAGTTCGGTTCAATATCGGACGATAACCGCCCCTAGAAAATTCTATCTCGGCAGTAGGTTTTCTAGTGCTGAATACGGATATTTAGTTTGCGCGACCTATAACGCCAAAAATGGCTTCGGCGCTTACACTGGGTTCGACACTGATGGTTTTCTATTGAGAAATGGGGCCGTGGCCAAATACTTAGAAAACGGGCAGTGGTTCGCGCAGCAAATGTGCTGATAGCGAGCTAACCGGTCGTTGCAGTTGACCGCCCAAAACGCTGCCGCGTTTTGGGTTCCCTCCGCGCTTCGCGCTCCAGCGGCAACTGAGCTTCGGCGTTAGCTCTAAGAGGAAAAGAATTGGATACTGAGAGACACGTTCCAGTAGGTGGTGATTTCAATCGCATCTTTGACCACGCTGACTATATAGCAATGGTCAATATCGCCGACGAAGCTACAGCCGTTCTCCGTGGACATTTAATACTGGAAGAAGTGTTGAACCTGTGGGCTAATAAACTGACCGACGTAACAGATCTCTATTCGGGCGGTTTCTTTGCTTTCAAAAGCAAAATGATTATCTTGAAAAACCTCGGTATGCCAAACGACATATACGACGCGCTCAAAACAGTTAACGACATCCGGAATCGTTTCTCACATCGAAAAGGTCATCAGTTGGAGACCTCAGCCTTGACCTCGTTAGCGAGCAAAGTAGATGCCATCGACGTGCCTGAAAAGCTAGAACTCGAGGACTCAAAAAGTTTCCAAATCACATTGGGCGGAACGGACCAAAATGGAGTCAGAGCCAATCGCATTCACACGTGGGCTGACGGCAACAGCCGCATGCGCTTTGTAATCGTGTTCGTGATTTTGATGTTAAAGCTTACTCACTGGATCCAAGGCGAATTCAATCGCCGCGGTATTCCATTCACCATTGTCTCGACCGGAAATAGCTAACAAAACGCTGCAGTTGACCGCCCAAAACACTGTCGTGTTTTGGGTTCCCTCCGCGCTTCGCGCTCCGGCGGCAACTGAGCTTCGGCGTTAGGTGTGCAACGTACAAATGGCGATAAATTCATCATATTTTCAGTGGACGAAGCTATGAATATCCGAAAAGGAACCGGGTCAACTGTTTTGCTTAATATTGCCGGAAGCGACGTAAGAGAAGGCACCGGATCTACGGTTGTTTTGAATATTTCCGGTAGTAATATTCGCAAATCGACGGGTTCTACAACAGTATTGAATGTGAGCGGGAACAACATCCGAAAAGGCACAGGATCAACCGTTTTGGCAAATATCAGCGGGAATGATATCCGACAAGGTACTGGCTCTACTGTCTTGTTTAATCTTTCTGGCAATAATATTCGTAAAGGAACGGGTTCGACAGTTCTTTACAACACGACCGGCCGATGCAATACACAAGAACTGTCTGCAATTTTTGCTTGCGTTAGGCGAACTATAAAGACCTAACAATCCGTATATGGACGCCTCCCGCAAGTAGTAGATTCGACAGTTGATGTTGAACAGTCCGAGGAACGGTTGCGGTCGTATATCCGGCTTCTATTTGGACGTTTACCGTCCGAGCCTTTATGGAATCCGCACGTCGAGGGCCTATCGCTGCAACGGCTTTGATAGCCGAGCTTGTTATCGGCCTTGCTCAACGCGGGTCCGACCTCGTCTGCCATAACTGCTGTCGTCTCTACGCAACCGGGGGTAGGAACTAATATCGTTCGATCAGGCCGCTTGGCCTAGGCTGTGATTGCCATCGAAGGCGCGGTCGTGGGCCCAGACGGCCCAGGCGATTCTTGCCAGCTTGTTCGCCAAGGCACAGGTGGCTTTGTTGTGGTTGGATCGTTGCCTTAGATCCAGCGCCCACTGCTGTAATCGATTGAGCGGCTGTCCCGCCCTGGCGTTCATCTGGGCCCGGATCATCACCGACCTCGCGCCGTGGATGAGCAACATACGCAGGTAGCGGTCTCCTCGTTTGGAGATACCGCCCAGATGCATGCGGTGGCCACTGCCGACATGCCGGGGCGTCAGACCCATCCAAGCGGCCAAGTGACGACCATCTCTGAAGTTGTCCGGCGTGCCGACAGCGGCGACCAGTGCCGTCGCTGTGAGCAAGCCGATGCCCGGCACTTGTT
>Ga0207889_1000299_pt1 | contig 15642 bp, 18 predicted proteins | sample LinPmetageLP47_FD_184058 | JGI IMG/M metagenome (GOLD analysis project Ga0207889, IMG submission 184058) | Marine viral communities from the Pacific Ocean - LP-47 (SPAdes) | ecosystem: Environmental > Aquatic > Marine > Oceanic | place: Pacific Ocean | collected 2011-06-12 | reverse complement strand
GACCGTACTGCAATTAAGGGTACAGTATGGTAATTAACGGTACAATATGAAAATTAAGGGTACATGCGGCCATTGATAATACGGGATAATTTCAGACCCAATTCTGACTAATTAGGGTACAGTGACAGCTGCGTCGGCGGCGACGGTATAGATCGCTAGTTCCACCATCAGGCGACTGCCGACATTTGGAATTTGTGACAGTTCAGCATTTGCTCTCATTTCCGCAGTTTCACGCTCTAGCGTCTTAAGAAAGCGACCAATGTCGTCGGACAACCAGCGCACTGTATCGCCCTGGGTCAATTGCAGCGTCCGATAGGTCAGATGCCGACGGCTCATGCGTCGAACGTCTCTCAAAAAAATCCACCGCACCGCCCTCCATCCCAAGGGTGTGGGTCCGAAGGTCGTTTGGCGTTCAGTCATAGGACAGCTGCTTTCTGCGACGGTCCCTTACCGCCACTATAATCAGGGGCGCCAGCGTCAAAGCGCCCAGCCCTATCGCAGCCCAGACGGCGCGATCTGATTGTCCACTAACGGCTTCATTGCCGAAATGGGCTAGAATAAAACTGGCCGGGATAATGCCCGCGAGCGTGGCTACCGCAAATCGCCAGACATGCAGACGGCTCAACCCGGCAGCATAGCTCACAATATCGAAGGAAATGAACGGCAAAAGGCGGCTTGCGAATACCGTGAACGTCAGGAGGTTCTGCGATCCAAGTAACCCCGCATCAAGCTTACCACCTACCCACCGGACAAGAATATCACGGCCCAGAAACCTTGCTAACCCGAAGGCGATCAGCGCGCCAAGCTCTGCCCCTATGACGATGTATATCGTACCAAGTGTGTGGCCGTACGCCGCACCAGCAGCAAGTGCGATCGGAGCGCTTGGAATTGGCGTAGCAACAATCGCTGCTGCCATCAGACCAATAATGAGAATTGGCCCCCATACACCAGCGGCGTTCACCCATTCAGAAATGCTGTCACTGTTTAACGCGCCAACAATTTCTGAGAGAGGATCGATGAATATCACTACGATAGCAAGGATACCCACCACGACAATGGTAGTTACCACCTTCCATCCATTGGAGGGCATGCGCGTCACCGAAGGCACCTCAACTGGTTCCACAGAGAGATTGCCAACCGGTTTCTGGAGGTGGCAACCATCTCTCTGGAATAGAGAGACAAAAACTACGTATGAAATTGGTGCGCACATCGTCTTCGGTTGCGACACAGTCAATCTTCAAACTGGGTGATTGATATCGAGTGCTGCAACATAACATCAAGTTTGACCTTCAAAATTGAACGGGTGGAAATCCGCGTTACTTCTGCTTTAGCGCTGCCACCTACAGGAAGGTCAAGACGTGTTTGCAGCGCTACAGCTTGAAGCCCCTGAACGGGTAGACGGTGTTGGCAAGATGTTGCTGCAAAGTCCAATGACGCCTCGGAAATGAGGTGGGCGTCGACACAACCAGCCGACGCCCGGAAATTCCAGCTTGCTCTGAGAGCGTTAGTCCTTTTCGCCGTCGTCGGATTTCCCGTCCGACATCATAGACCCGCCTTGCATTTTTTGCATGCGTTCCATCATCGCCGCAGGAGCCATCATTTCCTCGGGTGTCACCGCGCCGTCGCCATCTGCATCAAGATGCTGAAACCGGTCCACCATCATATTGCGCATCATTGCACTGTGAAGGGTTTCGAACTCTTCGATGGACAGGCTTCCGTTTCCGTCAGCGTCATTTTCTGTCAACTTCGCCTGCATCATCCCGCGCATTTCTTCGGGTGTAACGGTCCCATCACCATCAGCATCCATCATTTGCGTCATGTTCTCATGCATGCGCTGCATCATGCCTTGCATTTCAGACATATCACCCATCATGCCGCCGCCTTGCATCATCATTCCTTGGCTATTCATTTTCCCAGACTTGCCGCCATGACCATGATCAGATGCGGCAAAAGCAGCACCTCCAAGTACTGTCGCGGCGGCCAACGATAGGGCCATAATATGACGTTTAGACATGTTTTTCTCCTATTTCATCTATATGATTTTGAGCACCGCCAGTCCGGAAATTTACAGACTGACGGAAACGCTTTAACAAGTGGTCGCGAGTTAGAAGAAGCGGTTTCCCACCTCTTTTATCTATTGCCGCCACCACGCTCTATGTTGCTGGCGGCGTTCTCATGCTTGCGCTGGTGGCGATCTTCATTCGCGTATTCGATTACTTGACGATCAAGGTGATCATGGCCGCTAGAAACTTTTGTGACAGAACGGTTCTGTCCGTTGGTATCAGCGAAGCTATGTGATGTGATCGCCTCATTTGAGCGATACAGCTCCGGCTCTGGCGGTGAATCGGCGAGTGCGGCCCCCCCAGCAAAAATTGCTGCTATCAAGGTAAAAGTCTTTACTGTCTCGATTTTCATAGTATTTTCCTCTAGTTCCGTTGTTGATGAATTAGATATGGCCATATCAGCAGCATTCACAACGCCTCCAAGGCACTGGTTTGTAACCGTCTGTCGCATGCTAGGCACATGATACTGTTTGTGACATTTCTCTTTGAAAAAGAGCGTACGGCCCTGCAGTAAGCAGCTATAGTCACAGAATGAAAGACATCCCCCACATCCTTGTCGTCGACGACAACACCGAAATTCGAAATGCAGTGTCACGGTATCTGGAAAAGAACGGTATGCGTGCCACTTCGGCGCGTGACGCCAGTGAGATGGATGAAAAGCTTTCCAAAGGGCAATTCGATCTGATCGTCCTCGACGTCATGATGCCGGGCGAGGACGGACTATCTGTATGCCGCCGTCTGTCTGCCAACGGTTCGATCCCGATCTTGATGCTGACCGCACTTGATGAAGAGACAGACCGCATCGTTGGTTTGGAAATCGGTGCGGACGACTATCTATCAAAGCCGTTCAACCCGCGCGAATTGATCGCCAGAATCAAAGCAATTCTACGTCGCGTCTCGCGCTCTGAACACATTGCGGGTACTTTGTCTGGCCGCCGCATTGCATTTGCGCATTGGGTTTTGGATACCGACAATCAGTTACTTACAGATGAGACCGGTCAGAAGGTGAATCTGAGCAGAGCAGAGTTCAAATTGCTTACTGTCCTGCTTGAGCGCCCTCGGCTTGTTCTGAACCGTGATCAATTGCTTGATCTCACTGCAAGCAAGGCGGCTTCAGTCTTTGACCGGACTATCGACAATCAAATTAGCAGGCTGCGTCGCAAAATAGAACCTGATCCAGCGCGACCACATCTCATCACGACGGTCCGTGGTGGCGGCTATTGTTTGGTGGCAGATGTGACGGAGTTGGGCTGATGCTGCGTTGGCTGGACAGTCTGCGCGTACAGCTAGTTCTTTTAGTAATCGCAGCTCTTGTATTAGCTCAGGCCTTCAGCCTTTTGTTGTTTGTAGACGAGCGCAGCCTTGCCGTTCGCGCAGCCCTTGGTTTTGAGGCAGCGAGCCGAGCAGCCAATGTCGCGCGCTTGATTGAGGACGCGCCGATAAGTTTACAACCGGCAATTCTGCGGGCTGCAAATTCTCCTCTTGTAAGGTTTGACCTTTCAGAAACGCCAACTGTCGATCATGAAACACATACCGTTGACGGAGCAGTCGAAGAACGTGTGAGAGGCCTTCTTGGTCAGTCTAGCCACCGCGAAATTCGTGTGGAACTACACGAAGCTGATCAAGGCATCCTGCCCATGTCTCACATGGGCCCGGAAATGACCCAGATGCATCAGGCAATGATGCGCGGAAAGCTGTCTGCGATTGAAATGCAACTTTCAATTTCTCTAATCGGTGAAAAATGGCTGAACGTAGCTACACGGTTTGAGCGCCCACCCCTGCAATGGCCTTGGTATTCGTTCGTCAGTTTCGGTATGACCGCGGCGCTCATCCTCATAGTTGCATGCTGGTTCTTGCTCTCACGATTGATCAGGCCTCTTTTACAGATTTCTCAAGCAGCGGACCGACTTGGGCGAGGTGAAAATGTAGAACCCCTGCCAGAGATGGGCCCCAGTGAAGTGAGAAACCTTACGCGGACGTATAATCGTATGCAGGAAAGACTAGGTCTTTTTATTGCAGATCGAACGCAGCTCTTGGCGGCTCTTGGCCATGACCTTCGGTCTCCTCTCACGGCTTTGCGTATCAGGGCAGAAATGATCGATGATGACGAGACGCGAGAGAGGGTAATCACCTCTGTCGAAGAAATGCAGGGTATGGTGGATGAAACGCTTGCCTTTGCTAAGGGAATGGCGACCGCAGAAAACTATGAGGCGGTAGATTTGGGTGCCTATCTTGCGTGCCTCCAGTCAGACATGTTGGACAGCTTCACACTAGAAGAAGGCGAAAAAGTAACGGTCCGCATTCGTCCTCAGTCTGTACGGCGTGCCTTGCGCAACCTTATCGAGAATGCCCGGCGATACGGCGAAACCGCGCATGTCACGTACCACCACTATGCAGAGCATGCTTTTGTCGCGGTCTCTGACAACGGACCTGGTATTCCGGAAACTGATCTGGAAAAAGTGTTTGCGCCGTTTTTCCGCCTTGAAAGGTCACGCTCGCGAGAAACCGGCGGTACAGGTCTTGGCCTGTCTATCGCACGTACCATCGCGCGTGCCCATGGTGGGGATGTCAGTCTGTCAAATCGCCCCGCAGCCGGCCTCATGGCAACCATGAAACTCCCAATAGAGTAAATTACTCAAATACAGGCGCGATTATGGGTTTAGTCGTCCTCACTTGGGCCTGTGTGGGTGGGGCAAAGAAGTAGGTAGGTTCCTCCGCCCCACCGATTGAGAATTCTCGGTCAGGTTAACCTTAAAATTTACATGAAGAGCTTTGCAAGCATCCAGATACCCATGCTCAACATCATCAAATTTTCCGTCAATGAGATGAAACCCAGTGGTACGCTGCTGTCTCCGCCAACACAGGCACATTTCAATTCACGTTTATCGACGTAGACCGCCTTTATGACTGACACCGCACCGATGCCGCCAATCACAATTGCCACGGGTGCCGAAAGCCACGTAAGCGCGCCAGCAGTCATAAGGATACCAGCAAATGCTTCTCCAAAGGGGTAAATTTTGCCATAAGGCACCCAACGCTGCGCCAACAGGTCATAGTTAAGAAACATCGTCGAGAACGTCTCGATATTTTGCAATTTTTGCACAGCCAGCAAACACATCGAGATCGAGATGAACCATTCGAACGCCCTGACCGTGAGAATGGTTTCAAAGCTGTACCACGACAGACCGAGCGCCATCAGAAAAGCCACGGCAAAAATCGCGATCACTGGTTGGTAAGTTGTTTCCGAACGCTCATCTTCGGGCTTGTCGAGACCGAAATGAACGCGCAGAGCGTCATACCCTCCGACACGCTCTCCGTCGATGAAGGTTTGCGGCGTCGTTTCCACCCCATGCTTATCCATGAAGGCATCAGTCTGCTCGCGTGTCTCGAGGTGGTGATCCTCGACCTCAAACCCCTGACGCTCTAAAAGGTCTTTTGATTTTAGACCGTACGGACATGTATGAGCATCCATCACCATCCGGTACAGCTTGGCTTGTGTCTTAGTTTGATCAAGTGCCATCAGAATTCTCCTTATTTACCGTCAATTTCAGGAGTTGCGGCAGGACCGCCGTTCAAATCGATGATCAGCGCCTTCATTTCTGCAATCTCAAGACGCTGCGCCTCGATGATATCATCAGCCAACTTACGCACGCGGGGGTCGGATATATTAGCACGTTCACTGGTGAGGATCGCGATCGAATGGTGCGGAATCATGGCGCTCATCCAAGACGTGTCATCAATTGTCGTCTGGCTGCGTACCAGAAACAGCGATACCGCGAAAACAAGAGCGCTGCCCACAAAGATAGAAATGTTGACCGCTTTATTGGTGTACATTCCCAACATGAAGGCCAGCATGATGATTGCCATAACCGCGCCCATGTAGATCGCCATATAGGTTCTGGTTTCGCTGAAAAATACATGGTCCAGCGCGTAAGTGTTTAGGTACATCAAGCCAAGCATTACGATGGTTGATGTGATGATCATTGCGAAGAAGCGCCAGTATGACATGAGTTGGATTCCTATTTAAGTTTCAAGTATTAAAAACTAAACAAGCTTCCAGCGCTGGAGGGTTCCCAACCTATTTGGAAAAATTCCCCAACTTCTTCAGAATTGGACAATCGGGTCTATGATCGCCTGCGCACTCACGAACCAAGTGTGACAAAGTATCCCGGATCGAATTCAGATCCGCTATCTTGCTTTCAATCTGCTCGAGATGCTCCCGCGCAATTGCGCGTACATCAGCGCTGGCGCGGTCTTGATCATCCCAAAGTGCCAACAGATTTCGGCAATCCTCAATGGTAAAACCCAACGCCCGAGACCGCCCTAAAAACGCCAATTTGTGCATGTCACTCTCGCGGAAACTGCGATAGCCATTGGGGCCGCGCAGGGGTTTAACCAAGCCGATATCCTCGTAATAACGGATGGTTTTGGGAGGCAGGTCTGATTTGTCTGAAACTTCGCCAATATTCATCGAATTTCTCCTACTCTGCTGCCGCGGGCACAAGTCTGCTACTGTCCATCTTGATTGATCGGCCCTCCGAGATTGCCGGCGCTATCCAGCGTAGACGCAGCGCGTTGGATAGAACGAAAACGCTCGACAATGCCATGGCACCGGCAGCAAGTGCAGGAGATAGCATTAAGCCGAACACCGGATAGAATACGCCCGCGGCAACCGGGATCAGCAAGGCGTTGTAGCCAAACGCCCAAAACAGGTTTTGATGAATATTACGCATTGTGCGCTGGCTGATGTGCAGAGCGTTCACCACTCCGTTCAGATCACCCGACATTAAAACAACATCTGCCGCTTCGATTGCGACATCAGTGCCAGTGCCAATGGCTACCCCGACATCCGCATGCGCTAAAGCGGGCGCATCGTTTATACCATCTCCAACAAATGCTACCTTTCGGTCGCCTGATTGTAGCTGTTGCAAGGCCGCTACTTTGCCTTCTGGCAAGACTTCAGCTACCACCGTATCAATGTCTAGTTGCGCCGCAATTGCATCTGCCGTGGCCTGATTGTCGCCCGTAATCATCGCTACTTTCAGGCCGAGACCGTGCAAAGCCGAAATTGCCTGTGCAGTGCTGGGTTTGATCGGGTCAGATACAGCGATGATCGCCGCCAACTGCCCATCAATCGCAGCATAGAGAGGCGTCTTTCCGGCCTGCCCCAACCGTGTTCCAACGCCATCTACTTCATCCAGTGCAATGCCTTCGCGGAGCATGAAGCGATCTGCTCCGACAAGAATTTTGTGACCCTCGGCTTCGGCGCTCACCCCATACCCCGTAATGGAGCGGAATTCGTCAACAGGTGCTAAGGTTAGCCCTCTTTGCTCAGCAAACCGCACGATTGCCTCCGCGATAGGATGCTCCGATGTGGTCTCGACTGACGCTATCAGTCGCAGTGCATCGTTTTCCACAAACCCCTTGGTCACGGTTAGATCGGTCAGTTCAGGGCGTCCTTGCGTCAGCGTGCCAGTCTTATCCAACGCGACCGTTTGCACATCATTCAACGACTGCAATGCATCGCCACGCCGAAAAAGGACCCCCAACTCAGCAGCGCGCCCCGTACCCACCATGATAGATGTCGGCGTTGCCAGCCCCATCGCGCAGGGGCAAGCGATAATAAGCACCGCTACTGCCGCCACCAACGCGAAGCTGAGTGCAGGATCAGGACCAACCAGCAACCATACGACAAAAGTTATAACGGCGATTGCCAATACCGCCGGCACAAACCAAAGCGTGATGCGGTTGACTAGATCCTGAATAGGCAGCTTCGCCCCCTGAGCTTCCTCAACCATACGAATGATCTGCGCCAGCATCGTATCGGCACCAACTTTGGTGGCTCGAAAAGTCAGCGCACCCGTCCCATTGACAGTGCCGCCTACAACTTCAGCTCCGTCTAATTTCTCAACTGGCACAGGCTCGCCCGTGATCATGCTTTCATCCACGTAAGACGCGCCTTTGACGACAATGCCGTCGAGAGCAATTTTTTCACCGGGCCGAACCTGAACCAGATCACCGACCACGATGTCATCTACGGGCAACTCGATCAGTTGACCGTCCCGCTCCACATGGGCAGTCTTTGCTTTCAGCCCAACAAGTTTGGCAATCGCCTGCCCTGTGCGGCCCTTCGCGCGTGCCTCAAGAAAGCGACCCAGCAAGATCAGTGTAACGATAACGGCTGCAGCCTCAAAATAGACGACCCGTGTACCCGCAGGTAGCAGCGCCGGCAAAAAGAGTGCGACCGTGGAGAAACCCCACGCAGCGGACGACCCCAAAGCGACCAATGAATTCATGTCAGGAGCGCCCTTAAAAAGCGCGGGGAAGCCTTTGAGATAGAAGTGTCGCCCCGGCCAGATCAGCACAATGGTGGTGAGGACGAACTGGATGCTCCAATTGACCCCCATACCGAGCGAGTTCATCACCCAGTTATGCAATGCAGGGATCAGATGGCTTCCCATTTCCAGGACGAACACAGGCAGCGTGAGCACAGCGGCAAGCAGCGTCATGTTCTTGAGATGCGAGGCTTCTGCTGCTTTGCGTTCTGCCGTCACGTCTGCACTGCCTTGATCGGCGATCAAGCTTGCTGGATAGCCAGCGGCGGCAGCAGCCTGTGCAATCAACATCGGTTCGATGCCGAGGACCTCAACTGTCGCTTCTTCGCGTGGCAGATTTACCGACACTGTCACAACACCGGGAACCGCTGCAAGCGCACGTTCGACACGCCCGACGCAAGACGCGCATGACATGTTTTCAATGGCGAACCGATAGCTGGTGGGCTCTGCGGGGTATCCAGCAGCATCGAGGGCTGTCGCGATCTGGGTCATATCAAACTTATCGTCGACCACGACGGTTGCAGTTTCAGCAGCAAGATTAACACTTGCCTGGGCCACATCCGGGATTGCCAGCAAAGCCTTTTCAACCCGACCAACACAAGAGGCGCAACTCATATTGTGGACGTTAAAAGTAATAGAATTTTCGCTGTTCATCGTCGGGACCCCTAATCTGGTATCATCTCTACTTAGGGCTTCCACCTACTGGAAGGTCAAGGCTTGTTTTAATAGTCTCCATTCATCAATGTCGGCAAACTCTCTCATAGCGTCCAGATCACCCAAGGACCTAAGCCTCCAACTGTGTCTGCAACCACGCAGGCAGGAACAAATGAACGGCAAGAGAGCTTAGGCTGATGATGCTCACAGCCGGGCTTCTATGCCTTGCACAGTGCGTGCGTGTGCCATCAGTGGGCTTGGTTCCTGCTCGCTTGAACTTCACGCGCTCGCTCGGGCCAAGTTGATCGAATGTAGGCAAGGATGTTCCAGATCTCGTCATCTGAAATCACGCCTTCAAATCCAGGCATTCCACTGTTGAATTCAGCGACACCCATAGCGGCCAATGCAGCTTTCCCTCCGAGCTTTGTGTAGTCGAACAACATTGCGTTATCGTGATGCCAGGTATGCCCTGAAGCGTCGTGAGGTGGGGCAGGCAAAACGCCATCCTCACCCTGCGACCGCCAATCGGGCTGTCCTTCCAAGTCTGCGCCATGACAGGCAGCGCAGTTTTCGGCGTATAAAACGCGACCCGCAGGAATATCGCGATTGTCCAATTCATGATCAGCCACAGCTGCGGTAGCAAGGAGATGCAGGAACGCGACAAACCATTTCATGCGACAGCCACCCATGTGCGCATCCCGCCAATGGCATGACTGAGCATGTGGCAATGCAACAGCCAGTTGCCCGGATTATCGAAAACGCAGATGATATCGCGGCTTTCGCCCGCATTCACCAGTGTTGTGTCGCGCAGGTCACCCAAGGTGTCATCAGCATCGACTTCGTAGAAATGATGCCCGTGCAGATGGATGCCATGCGGGAAGGACGTATCGTTCACCATGGTTATTCTGACCGTCTCACCACGCTCAAAGGATCCGAACGGATCCTCGTGCAGATCAGAGATATTATTGAATGCCCAAATGTTGTCACCGCCATGTCGGCCACCCATGGCACCACCCATCATCTTGAGTGTCAGATGTTGCGTAGGCGTAGCGGGCACAGGCAGTTCAGGCGAAGCGAGAGCCAATATTGGCCCAGCCTGTCGGTCTATGTTCACCCCTTCAGCGGCAAGATCTGCCAAACGGTATGAACCATCACGAGTCATCATATCAAAACCCACTGGTTCTATGACATCTACGATCAGATCAGCGCGTTGTGCGGGGGCGAGAATAATTTCATTCAGAGGGCGCGGAGTGGCAAGAGCCATACCATCGAGAGCGACAACAAGTCCTGCCACACCGCTGACTTGCACCGGAAAAATCCGGTTGGTCGCAGCATTGATCAGCCGCAAACGGACGCGGTCCCCTACCCTAACCCGTGACGTGGACAAGAACCCACGGGCAAAGTTGCCCATGTATCCGCCATGGGCAACACTGTGCATGTCAGTATATTCTTCGACAAGGCTGCCATCTTCCTGCATCTGCCAATCCGACAAAAGCACAGTGATGTCGTGATCTACGTCAGGTGGGCTATCGTCTTCGACAATCAGAGGCCCCATCATCCCCCGCGCCACCTGTTCGTTCGAGATGTAGTGCGAGTGATACCAATAGGTTCCTGCATCCGGGGGCACGAAACTATAGGTCTTGGTTGTACCGGGATTGATGAGGTCTTGGGTCAATACCGGAACGCCGTCCATCTTGTTCTCCAGCCGGATGCCATGCCAATGAACCGCCGTGCCTTCTTGCAAACCGTTCTCGACCTCGACTTCAACCCGTTGCGCGCGCCGCATCCGCAGTTCGGGGCCGGGCATCGACCCGTTGAACCCGAGCATGGCAGTCTTGCCCTCCCCTTCCGGCAGGACCTGCTGAACGACCGCCTCGGCCTTCAGGTGCAGCGCGTCTTGCCCTGCGAATACAGCGCGCGGAAGAAGGGCAACTGCAGAGGCCGAAGCCAGAAATTGTCGTCTGTTCATGTGAACCTCATGTCGGCAAAGTCAGATTTGTTGTCAAAACAGCAGTGGTCCCAAGCACGGTAATAATCACGGCCCATTCAAATGAGATGGACTTTGCCAAATGCCCCGCTGCATTCGGATCTTTCGCCTGCAAGGCTGGGATATAGCGGAGTTTATTGAGAACCCCCAAGCCAAGCAATGCGGCAACCAGACCCACCTTCAAGATCAGGCCTTGCCCATACCCGGTCCTATCAGCGCGGCAAACGAGCCAACAAGCACATAGCCGATATATCCTCCCGCGATAACGAGAGCGGGAAGCGCAATCCTGGCCACAATGCCAAACCGATGCCCCAATTCTGCTGCCTCAGGCCAGGTCGCAGGTGTTAATGTAAGCCGTCTGAGCGGAATCAAAATGCCTATCCAAAATGCTGCCGTCAGCAAATGGATTGCCAACAGGACATCTAGAATAACGTCTTCGCGGGTAGACACATGGCTCACCAGAACAAACGACCAGACAGCAACCAGCCCACCAAAACTTGCGAGCCAAAGTCCTCCTCGCCCCATAAACAGGCCAACGACCAGCAGGCCGATTCCCACAATTCTCAGCAACAACGCCGTGCCAACAGAGGTGCTCCAGAGCAGCCCGAGCATTTCTGGATCAGTCATGCCGCTTGCGTCGCCTGTCAGGTTTGCCCCACTGAGCGAAAATGACAAAACCGCAGCAACAAGGCCAATCACCGCAAAGACCAATCCCAGCCGTTTGTATTGCCTCAGTCGAAACACCAAAGCTACTGTAACCGTTCCAACTGCCGTCAACACACCCAGATACAACGCAAACTTCGTTATGATTGCTGCAAAACCCCAAATATCAGGCATGGCTATTCGACTGCGAAGCTGAACGAGCCTGTCATAGCATGACCATCAACGCCCAGACCGCGCCAGTCGATTGAATAATTGCCACTCCCCATAGGTTGCATTGGGACAGTGAAATCGATTGCCATCCCCTTGTACGCGCTGAGGTCGAGGTCAACTGCTGGATTATCAGCATGCACCATTCTCACGCGAGTCAGCCGAATGTCGTGCAAAAAGTTTAGAACGATTTCGGAAGGGGCTTCTGTCAGCTTGGCCTCGTTGGCGGGTGTTGTTTCATCGATAGCAGAGTGAGCCAGTACACCTGTAGCCCAAAATCCGATGATGCCTGCAAGCAGAAAACTTTTCATGTCTTTTACCTCATTGATTGTTAGTGGATCCCGTTAGCCCGCTGCAATTCTCGGATATACGTGATGATGAAAGTGACTTCGCCGCGAGTAATTCCCTCGACCGCGGGCATGTCCCCAAATCCCCAATGGTGCGCTCGGACACCTAGCGCGGATGCGCGCTGAAAGCTCTCGTCCCCGTGGTGGCTTGGTTCATAGATTTTATGTATTAGAGGTGGGGCAACACCCTCTTGTCCCGCAGCGTTGGTGCCATGACATGATGCACAACTTGCCTCGAAGGCTCTCTTACCGATTAGAGCGTTTTCGGAAAGGACCTCAGGTAAGATAACATCTGTCATTACACTGCTAACGTTGGTTGTCATCGACGCAGTTTGCCGATCCTGATTTTCGGCAGGCCACATCACATAGGCCAGACCACCAGCCAACAATAGACTTGCAATAACCATCATTCGCTTCATCGGAGCCTCAGTTTTTCAGTTTGCTTGGTGCAGGCGCTACACCTTCCAGCAGGTGGAAGGTCAAGAGCTAATCGACAAAAATCTTTCTAAGTCGCTGGGTATAGAACGACACGCGTGTTCAATGGAACCTTATCGTAAAATTGAACAATCTGATCGTTGACTAATCTTGCGCACCCATTTGAGACTGCTCGACCGATAGTTTTTGGGTCATTAGTACCATGCACACGCAAAAACGTGTCGCCACGACCCGGTTGGAAAAGGTAAAGGGCCCGCGCGCCCAATGGGTTGCTCAGACCGCCACGCATTCCATTCCGATGCGGTTCATATTTTTTGGGTTCACGCCGCAACATACCTGGCGTTGGTGTCCAGCTCGGCCATTTCTTCTTTGCCCCGACGTAGAATTCACCTGCCTCATAAAGACCCGGCCGACCAATCCCAACCGTGTAGCGAATCGCAGTGTTGTTAGGTTGGGTCCAGAACAGAGCAAACTGGCTTGGAACAACGTGGATTTCGTAGGAACCTGTCTTTAAGGGCGAATTCACGACACGTGGTAAAAACTCCGGTGGCAAATCATACTTTGGTATTACAACATGAGCTGAAGCTGGCTGGCTGGCCATAGCTCCTGCAGCCCCAGCAGCAAGAAAGAATTTTCTTCTATCCATATGGTTCTGGCTTTCAGATTTTGAAAATAAAGTGAACATTCAAGAATGACTGCAGACCCTAAAGGGTCATGCGGACCTAAGAAATTAGAACAGTTTTACTTGTGTTCCTACTTCGGCCAAAGCGAACAGCTCTTTGATATGTTCATTATAAAGTCCAATGCATCCATTCGAAGACTGACGTCCAATTTTCCGAGTATCCCCCGTCCCATGGACGCGGTAATATTGCCACGACAGATAGAGCGCATGCGTACCCAATGGATTGCCTGGACCAGGTTGAAAATAGTCTGGCCACTCTGGATTCCGAATTTTCATTGAGGGGGTCGGACGCCAACTTGGTCCTTCCACTTTTTTGATAGCGCTTGTGTATCCGCGTTTTGTCAGTTCCTCGGATTCTGGGACGCTGGATGGGTAAAGCTTATAGACACTTTCATCTTCTGACCAATACTGCACTGCTCTGGAATCGATGTCGCACAGGATTGCGCCGTGTTTCAGATTATCAAAGTGGTCCCGCCAATTTGAGTTGCTGAAGGATGAAATATTGTGACGCACTGGCGGTGAAGCAAGTGGTGTTGTGGTTTGCGCAGTCGCTACCCCAGTTTTTAGAAACAGTCCGCTCGCAGCCACTCCGAGTAGAGCGGCCCGCCTAGAGATAGATATGTCTTTGATTAGCTTCATGATGGAACCTTCAACTTTGCCTGTTTCTCTTCGCCTACAACCTTCACCCACTGGAGCTTCAAGCAAATAATAATCACAAAAGCGTGAGGAAAGTGACTGACGAACCTCAAATATGGTGCCCATCGCTTTGTTGAAGAAAAATCGAATACGCTTCCCGCCAGAACGAATAAATCCCTGCTGAAACGATCAAGCCGATACCGACTAGTGTAATCGTGTCCACTCGTTCGCCAAACACAATGGCCCCAACCAGAAGCGCGAACAGAATACGGCTATATCGGAAGGGTGCGACCGCCGAAGCCTCTCCCAAACGCATGCCACGAACGATACAATAATATCCTAAGGCTCCAAAAATAACGCCGCCGAAAATCAAAATCAGATAGGAGCCGGAAACTGGCACCAATATCTCTCCCGTCGCAAAATGCCACAGTAGTCCGGTAGGTATCAAAACTGCAAAGCCCTGAAATGATATGAGTGTCGAAGGTAGAGCTTCTTGGATCCTGCGCGTTGCCAAATCTCTCGCAGCTACCAAAAGCACCGATAACACGGCCCACAGTGAATTCGGGTCAAATTCTGCAAAACCAGGGCGGGTTATGAGCATGACCCCACATAGTCCAAACAGAACTGCAAGCCATCTGCGCCATCCCACGTGTTCTCGAAGAAAAACCGAAGCCCCGAGTACGATCACCAATGGCACGGCCTGATAGACAGCTGCCAAAAGGGTCAGATCGATTTTCGCAAGGGCAAGGTAAAATGTTAACGCCGCGCCGGCCTCGCAGAGTGCTCGCGACAGAGGAAACTTTCCCCACGCGCCAGGTTCATCAAACCTGATTCCTCTGCTCCACATTATGGTGGCAAAAAGGGAGGCTGTTCCAAGTCCAAACATGCAGAGCAGTTGACCGACTGGCAGATGGATCAACAGCAATTTTATGAACATGTCTTCAAACGTGAAGGCAGCCATCGACAATGTGACGAATGCAATGCCCCTTTTATTGCTCATGGATTGCAACATCTAAACACCTACTTATTCGTTCTGGGATGCAACTCAGAACCCTTTTCAGGCCAGCAGATGCTCGCAACGGCGATAAGTAGAGATGTGGATAATAAGAGTGTGAATCCTACGAATTTCCCAAGTAAACTGAAGTTCAAAAATAAGAGGCCCAGAACGCAAAACTGTTTGAGCAACGGATCATGGAATATGCACCAGCGTCCGGTGTTATCCTCCCCCATCAAGCGTTTGCTTCCAAAGCTTTGGATTTGAAACGGCCGCATCGCAGAACGAACTTTGGTCGTGCACAGACCGTACAACGCCACATGTAGAAGCAACAGCATGGAACTTGTGAGAGACGATGCGGAAGACTGGCCCATAAAGCCCCATTTCGTGGTATGCGAACCCAATCCTGCAAGAAAATCACCGGCTAACCAACTCAAACTCGTTTCTCCGTCCGACTTCAAATAGATTGCATTGAGCTGGATCGCCGTAGCAGCAAGCATCCCAATGACCGTTGTCAATCGCAGAGTAAAAAGGGGCCAGATCGCGGCGTAAGACTGGTCCACTGAGTTATCGTTTGTCGTGCGCTTTGGCGCGAGTGCTTGTCATATAGCTAACGCGTGCCAAAGCGCATGTTGGCCC
>Ga0207889_1000298_pt1 | contig 15801 bp, 15 predicted proteins | sample LinPmetageLP47_FD_184058 | JGI IMG/M metagenome (GOLD analysis project Ga0207889, IMG submission 184058) | Marine viral communities from the Pacific Ocean - LP-47 (SPAdes) | ecosystem: Environmental > Aquatic > Marine > Oceanic | place: Pacific Ocean | collected 2011-06-12 | reverse complement strand
ATGCTCGGCGCGCATCTTGGCCTCGCCTTCGGCATAGCCCTGTGCAAAGCCCTCGGTCATGCCTTTCTCGAAGCCCTTCTTCTCGGCCTCTTCCTTGGCCAGATCAAACAGCGTCATGCTGATCTGGTCTTCCCGACGGCGTACGGGTGCTGCGCTCTTTGCCCGGTGCTCGGCCGTGCGCCGTTCGAGTCGCCCCATTTCCCAGCGCTGCCAGCTGGGCGGCGAGCCGCTAGACATACTCGTCGTCGTCCTTGCTCAGGGTGATTTCGCCCGAGTCGGCCAGGCGCCGCACCAGTTCCAGAATCTGCTTACGCTCGGCTTCAACCTGAGAGACGCGCATCGGGCCGCGCATTTCCATGTCCTCGCGCAGCAGCTCGGCCGCGCGATTGGCCATGTTGTCCGTGAAACGCTGTAGCAGAACAGCCGGTGCGCCCTTGAGGGCGACCGCCAGCGTATTGGTATCCAGGTCCTGCAACAGGCGCTGGATAGTGCGGTTGTCGACGTTCTCCAGATCCTCGAACACGAACATCTCGTCGAGAATCCTCTGGGCGAGCGTCTCGTCGTGGGCGCGCACGCTGGTGATCACGCTCTCTTCCTGGGCCGAATTCATCAGGTTGAGAATCTCGGCGGCAGTGTTCACGCCGCCCATCTTGCTGCGCTTGAGGTTCTGGCCGTCGAGCATGCTCGACAGCACTTCGGTCAGTTCGGCCAGTGCTGCCGGCTGCACGCCGGAGAACGTGGCCACACGCAGGACCACGTCATTGCGTAGGTTCTCGTGGAAGTGGGTCAGCACTTCCGAGGCCTGGGCGCGTTCGAGATGTACGACAATCGTGGCGATGATCTGTGGATGCTCGTCGCGGATCAATTCGGCGACCACGTTCGCCTCCATCATGTTCAGCGCATCGATACCGGAGCCGTTGCTGGTCTCGAAGATATCCTCGAGCAGGCTGGAGGCGCGTTCCTCGCCCATCGCCTTGATCAGGATCGAGCGGATATGGTCGCTCGAATGCACGTTGACAGCACTGTACTGATCGAGCTCCTCGTTGAACTCGCGCATGACCTCGCCGATGCGTTCGTTGGAGATATGGCTGAGCCCGGCCATGCGCAGGCCCAGCTCCTGGGCGCTGTGCGGCGGCAGATACTTGAAGACCTCGGCGGCCGTGTCTTCATCAATCGCCATCATGAGAATCGCGCTGCGTTCGATGCCTGCGTCGTCGAATATGGGTCTAGCCATTGCTCATCCATCCCTTGACGATCATGGCGACCATGCGCGGATCGCTGCGCGCCAGCTCCTGGGTATTGTCGAGCAGCGCGGTGTATTGCTGCCGGCGCTGCTGGCGCAGAAGGGCCTCGCTGTCCTGCTCACTCGAGGGTGTATTGGCCTGTGCGGGATCAAGGCTCGCGCCGCCGGCGCCGGCTGTTGGCGTAGTGGGCACCGGCGCCAGGCCCGGGGTACGCTCGATCAATGGCTTGACCAGCTTTCGCCACAGCAGCCAGGCGACGATAGCGAGGACCAGATACTTGAGTAGCGTCGTGGCCATGTCGATGAGCGCGCGATCCTGCCACCACGGCGGTGGCGGCGGGGTGGCCGCCTCGGGCTCGCTGACGAACAAGGTATTGAGGACTTCCAGGGAATCGCCGCGTTCGCTCGAGTAGCCGATCGCACCACGCACCAGATCCCGGATCTGCTGCATGCGCTCAGCCACAGCGGCCGCGTTGTCGGGCGCTGGCGCCGCGCCGTCGGTTTCGGACGAGGCTTCGATGGCGCCGGTAGACTGCGCGCGAACGCCAAGAGCCGCCTCATTGATGACCACGGCCGCAGACAGGTGGCGGAGACGCCCGGTTTCAAGCTTGGTGTGCTGGATCGTGCGGTCGATTTCGTAGTTTATCGTCGAGGCAGTGTTGGAAGAGCCGTCGGGGCTGCCGCCCGGCGTGAGCCCGGCCGCACCTGTCGTCTGCAACGGCCCGTTGGCGGGATTATTGCCGTTATTGGCGGCGTTGCCGTCGTTATTACCGTTGTTATTCTGGGGGGTGTTGATCGGCGACGGCTCGTCCGGCGAAGGTCGATTGCTCAGCGCGCCGGGAATGCCCTTGATGCCGGCACCGCCATTGGCGAGATTCATGCTGCGCTGCTCGCTGCGCACCGCGGCGTTGTTGCGATCCTGATTGGGTCCGTAAGTTTCCTGGGTGCGCTCGCCCACAGAAAAATCGACGTCGGCCACGACCTGCGCACGGACGTTGTCGCCACCCACGACAGGCGCGAGAATATCGCGAATACGCTTGCGATAGGCCTGCTCGATCTGGGCGACGTAGTCCAGCTGGGTTGCGTTGGCACCGCCGCCGTCGGGTTGGCCGCTCTGCGACAGCAGATGGCCTGCTGCGTCTACCACGGTTACCGCATCCACCGGCAGTTGGGTCACGCTGCTGGAGACCAGATGCGCGATCGCGCGGACCTGGCCTTCGCTCAGGCTGCGGCCGTCGTAGAGATCGAGCACCACCGAGGCGGTCGGCTGCTGGCGTTCGCGCACAAACACCGAGGATTCCGGGATCGCCAGGTGAACACGGGCACTCGCCACTTCGTTGATGGTTTCGATCGAGTGGGCGAGTTCGCCTTCGAGCGCGCGGTTGTAGTTGACGTGCTCGGCGAACTGGCTGATGCCGAAGGATTGATTGTCCATCAGCTCATAACCTACGCCGGCGCCCTTGGGCAGCCCTTCGCCGGCAAGCGACAACCGGGTAGGGTCGACGGTATCATGGGGCACCAGAATCGTGGTGCCGTTGGCGGCAAACCGATAGGGCACCTGCATCTGATCGAGCTCGGCAATGATCTCGCCGCCATCGCGATCAGATAATCCGGAATAGAGCAAGGCGTAGTCCGGCCCGGTGCTCCACATGAACACGCCGGCCAGTACGGTGATCGCAATTGCCACGCCCAGCACCAGTGGCAGCCACGGGTTCGAGCGCAAATATTCCAACGGCCCGGACTTGTTGTCCCCGGCCGCGCCTTGCGGCGGATCTGCGCTGGCCATCCATTCCCCCCGTAACGATCAGCGATTCGTCTTGTCTGGCGAATACGCCTGAAGAAAAGCCCGTGTCAGCCGTTATGTCCGGCGTGGACATTCCTCCGTCCCCGGCTGCTGGCTTGGCGGCCATTATTGCGTAGGCGTTTTTTTTCAAAGACACGAACAGCCCGCTATTTGTGCGTCATTTGGCGCCTTCGGCCGAGCTGACCCTGCGCTAACCTGCCTCCAATTCCAGCGCCCAACGGTGATTGCCGTGCAGGCGCTATCTCCAATGCAGGGAGTGACCAACGTCATGAGTGGAGTCGGGCCCGTTCTTCAGAGTGTTATCCAGCAGCTTCAGGCGACCGCCGCGCAGGCCGGGCAGACGGCCCCGGCGCGCGATCCGGTCGCCGGTGCCGGTGCCAATGCCGACGTCAGCGCGTCGGACAGCTTCGCCTCGGTGCTGATGCATTCCATCGACAAGATCGACGCGCTCAAGCAGAGTGCGGCCACCCAGGGCCAAGCCTTCGAGCGCGGCGAGCCGGGTATCGGCATCAACGATGTGATGGTGGATATGGAGAAGGCGGGCGTAGCCTTCGAGATGGGCGTGCAGGTGCGTAATCGTCTTGTCAACGCCTATAAGGACATCATGAACATGCAGGTGTAGTGAACCTATATGTTCAGGTCATGGTTTTCACTTGAGCAATGCATCCTGGCGATTGGCGGGCTAACCTCTATAGTGGTCATGTCTCAAACTCAGCACACGCTGGGTCACTCGTGATGAACCTGTTGCGGCATGCTGGGTAGCGCTTTTGCTTCGATCCGACTTGGGGTTTCGCGCTGATGCGCGAGTCACTTCTCTTGCTTGCCCAAGAGAAGTAACCAAGAGAAAGGCACCCTGCACTGCGTCGATGCTGCGCATCGATGCCTTGCGCTGCTCGCCAGCAAGAGAACAGCCGGAACTCGCTACGCTCAGACATCCGGCTGTTTCTCTCTTCCTGGCTGTGCTGCTCAGCGCAGCGCCAAGGGTATTGAATACAGGCGAATACAGACAAGCACTCGGCGCGGCGCTTTGTTTGTTGGTCCCGTGTGCTGCGACGATGCGACAGCGCCGAAGGGTCGGCCCACGTAGCATGGCTCTCGGAGCAGTGTAGTGACGCAGGTCGGATCAGATGCTCGTATCGTAATCCGACAGACCCGCCACAGATCCGGTCTCCGGTCGAGGGAAAGCGTCGGATTACGCGCTACGCGCTAATCCGACCTACGCGCCGGAAACAAAAAAGGGGCGCCGAGGCGCCCCTTGATATAGCCCGCATTTGAAGCGGTTTTGGCGATTAGCCCAGCAGGGAGAGCACGCCCTGGCCGGTCTGGTTGGCCTGGGCCAGCACGGAGGTACCGGCCTGCTGCAGGATCTGGGCCTTGGACAGGTTGGAGACTTCCGTGGCGTAGTCGGTATCTTCGATACGCGAGCGCGCCGAGCTGATGTTGATGGTGGTCGTGCTGATATTGCTGATGGCGGAATCCATTCGGTTCTGCACGGCACCCAGGTCGCTGCGCAGGTCGTCGACTTGCTTCAGGGCCGAGTCCAGATCCTTAAGCGGGCTGAGGCCGGCGGCTGAGGCCGTCGCAGCATCGACTACGTTTGCACTATCGAAAGTTACCGCCACTGTGCTGCCGTCCGCTGCAGCAGCACCGGCGTCGTCTTGAACTTCTACCGCGGTTGCTGCGTACGAATTGCCATCGCTGTCGGTGACATAAACGTTGCCATCCGTGCCTGTCTGGACCGTGCCTTTAACTACGTTGCCGCTGTCGTCTTCAAGCGAGAAGCTAGCATCGGCGGCTGCGGTGTTGGTTGCGTCGTTGTAACTGCCGGCCGTCTCAGTCTTGGCCAGATTGGTGACATCGAAGCTATCGAGGCCGAGGGTGCTGGAGTCCATCTTGGCCAAGTTAATGGAGATGGTCTGGCCGTCCTTATCGCCGACCTGGATGTCAATTGTTGTCTTGGATCCGTCAAGAACCTTCGTGCCGTTAAAGGAGGTCTGGTCGGAGACTCGGTCGATCTCGCCCAGACGCTGGTTGATTTCGTTCTGGATGGATTCCAGATCCGAGCTCGAATTGGTGCCGTTGGCGGCCTGCACGGTCAGTTCACGCACGCGCTGCAGGTTGTCGTTGACCTGGTCCAGGGCGCCTTCGGTGGTCTGGGCCAGCGAGATGCCGTCGTTGGCGTTGGAGGAGGCCTGCTGCAGACCCTTGATCTGGGAGGTCATGCGGTTGGCGATGGCCTGGCCGGCGGCGTCGTCCTTGGCGCTGTTGATCTGGCTGCCCGAGGACAGGCGCTCGATGGCGCTGTTGAGCGACTTCTGCGAATTGCTGAGGTTGTTCTGTGCGACCAGCGACAGCGTGTTGGTGTTGATTGTGAATGCCATGGTGCTAAGTCCCCTTAAGTAATATCGAACCGGTGGCGGCTATGCCGCGATACGGCGCTCAAGTGCCGCCGCTGGGGTGACTATCGTCAGCACGTGCGACTTCTTTAATGCTGAATCGGGCCTATTGCGTGAGCAGGGGGCGAAAGTCGTGCCTGTTCGTTATATGCCGTGCGCGACCAGCGGCCAATAATCATCAGGCTGGCCGTGCTGCGGCTGCATCGGGGGCCGCCTTGGGCGGATGACAGAGCGGGTTTTCAGGGCGTGATTGTTATGTACACGGCACAAGGCACGATCAATCGATCGCAGGTTATCGAGCAGTACCTGCCCATGGTGCGTCGTCAGGCGCTGACGCTTAGAGTGCGCCTGCCGGCGAGCGTGGAGCTGGACGATCTGATCCAGGCGGGCATGGTGGGGCTGCTGGACGCACTGGATCGTTTCGACTCCGGTCAGGGGGCGTCGTTCGCCACTTATGCATCGCAGCGGGTGCGCGGTGCCATGATCGATGAGTTGCGTAGCCGCGACTGGTTGCCGCGCAGCGTGCGCCGGGCCAGCCGTGAGCTCAATCGTGCTATCCAGCGCCTGCAGCATCGACTGGGTCGCGCCCCAAGCGAACGCGAGATCGCCACCGAGCTCGATATGCCGATGGAGGAATACCATCGTCTGCTCTACGACGTGAACAACGGCTTCATCGAGGCCTTCGAGGAAAGCGGCACCGATGAGACGAGCGCATCGGTAGTCGCCAGTGACGTGCCCACCGCGGCCACGCCGCTGGAAGCGCTGATGGCGTTCGGCGAACGCGAGGAGCTTGCTCGTGCTATCGAGAAGCTGCCCGAGCGCGAGAAGCTGCTGCTTGCGCTCTATTATCAGGAGGATCTGAACCTCAAGGAGGTCGGCGCGGTGCTGGGCGTGGGCGAATCGCGTGTCTGCCAGCTGCACAGTCAGGCGGTCGCTCGCCTGCGCGCCACCCTGAGCGCGGCCGCCTGAATCTATCGGGCAAGATTCTCGCTGCCCGCCTCCACTTTCAGCCCGATAGCGGGATCGGCCGCTCTGGCCCCGGTGCCGGATTTCATGCGTTTGGCGAGCGGCGGCTGGGCCGTTTAAAGGTTCGTGCGCTCTGGCCGATAGTCGGCGCAAGAGCACAGCCGCAGACGAACCGACGATCCGTTGACCGGGCCAGATCCCCGACGCGCCTTCGCGTTGGCCGCATGCGTATCCCACGCTGCCAGACCCTTTGCGACGATCCCGGCAAGACCCGGCCGTATCGATTCTAAGACGATCGTCCACAGCGGGAAAGAGCACGATGTTCAGTATCAAGAAGAGTGTTAAGGCCAAGCTGGGGCTGGGGTTCGGGCTGATTCTGGGGCTGCTTTGTGCGCTGGGTGCCTACTCGGTGACTGTTATAGATAGCGCCAGCGCAACCACCGACCGGATGTATAGCGAGAACCTGAGCGGCCTGCGTGATGTGGCCATGGTCGATAGCCTGATTGCCGGCATGCGCAGCGATATCACCGAGGAAATGCTCGGTCAGCAATCCGAAGGGATCGAGACCTTTGTAAAGAATCTGGGCGCTCGGCGCGAGTCGATTGAAAAACGCTGGGGCGAGTACTATCCCGCCAAGCTCGCCACCGCTGAGGAGCGCGCCGCAGCCGACGCCATGTGGGGCGAGTACGAGCAAGTGACACGCAATCTCGATCAGTTCATCGCCGAACTCAAGAGCAGCGGCGTCTACGGTGCCAGCATGTTCTATACCGAACAGGTGCGGCCGAGCTTCATCAAGCTCGGCTTTCAGCTGATGCAGCTCGAGGACTACCAGGTCACGCGCGCCGGAACGTTCCACGACCAGAGCATGGCATCCGCCCAGCGCAACCAGTTCATCGTGATCGCTGCCATTGTTGCGGCCGTGCTGATGACGCTGGTGATCACCTGGCTGCTTACGCGCATGATCTCGCAGCCACTGGCCAGTGCTCGTCGGCTGGCCGAGTCGATAGCCGATGGCCGGCTGGACAACGACGTACACACCAATCGCGGTGACGAGTTCGGCGTGGTGCTGCGCGCCCTCGGTGCCATGCAGACACGCCTGGCAGAGATGGTGGAGAAAGTGCGGGCGGGTTCTGACGCGGTCAGCGTGGGCGCGAGCCAGATCGCCTCGGGTAACGACGAATTGAGCAGCCGCACCCAGCAGCAGGCGGCCAACCTCGAGGAAACCGCCGCTTCGATGGAACAGATGACCTCCACCGTCAAGCAGAACGCCGACAATGCAGCGCAGGCCGATCAACTGGCGCGCGGCGTGCGCGCCCAGGCCCACGAGGGCGGTCAGGTGGTGGGCCGTGCGGTTGAATCCATGCAGAAGATCGATGCAGCCAGCCGCCGGATCGCCGATATCATCGGCCTGATTGACGATATTGCCTTTCAGACCAACCTGCTGGCGCTCAATGCCTCGGTGGAGGCCGCGCGGGCGGGCGAGCAGGGCCGTGGCTTTGCGGTCGTGGCCTCCGAGGTGCGTAACCTCGCCAGCCGCAGCGCGGCCGCGGCGAAGGATATCAAGGGTCTGGTCGAGGACAGCGCGGCCAAGGTCAGGGACGGCTCCGAGCAGGTCAGCCAGTCCGGCAGGACACTCGATGAAATCGTCGAGAACATCAACAAGGTCAGCGATATCGTTGCCGAGATCGCGGCGGCCAGCAAGGAACAGTCCAGCGGTATCGAGCAGGTCAATCTGGCGGTCTCCGAGATGGACAGCATGACCCAGCAAAACGCATCGTTGGTTGAACAGTCCGCTGCTGCCAGCCGTTCGCTGGAAGAGCAGGCCAACGCGCTGAAAGCCCAGGTGGCGTTCTTCAAGGCTCGCGGCGAGATGGCGGCCGAGGCGGTGCCCGAGCATCACGACACACCCAACGCTGCCATCCCGACGCCGGTCGCCATTACGACGCCGGCCGAGCCGCGCTCTGCGCCGTCGCCGCGCGCGACTTTGGCCATGAACGTTGCCGATGAGGGGGAGTGGACATCGTTCTGATGGCTGGCCGGTCTGAACGCGCTTCGTTGCGGCGCCCCAACGGCTCATCTGCCGGGGTCGGCGCGTTTCAGGCCGTCAGTACGGGCGTCAGCCGTGATATGGGCGGCGTTGATGATGGCGTTGAAAACGTGTTTTCGACGCGACCGGCGGACAGCCCCTGATCGATGCGTCCCGGGCGTCGATCACTACGTCGATCACACGCCGATATCCTCGTTCCATAGCTCGGGCTTTTCGGCCATGAAATCGAGCATGAGCTGTCGGCAGTCGGTGTCGTCGAGCACGCTTACGTCCACACCGCGCGCGATCAGCAGTTCTTCTTCGCCCATGAACGAGGCGTTCTCACCGATCACCACGCGCGGGATACCGTAGAGCAGGATCGCACCGCTGCACATCGCGCACGGCGAGAGCGTCGTGTAGAGAGTGACATCCTTGTACCAGGCGCCGGCCTTGCGGCCTGTAGCTTCAAGCGCGTCCATTTCACCGTGGAGAATAGCGCTGGATTTCTGTACGCGTCGGTTATGGCCGGCGCCGACCACCGCGCCGTCCTTGACCAGCACGCAGCCGATGGGCACGCCGCCTTCGTCGTAGCCTGCTCTGGCTTCGGCCAGGGCCTGTTGCATATGGTCTTGATCGTTCATGGCTTTCAGCCGGTAGAAATTGAGGTCAGGCTAGAATTCGTCGCGCCCGATCATATTCGGGTTGTAGACGATAGCGCCCGGCGTTGATGCATCCAAACCCGGGCTGAATCCGGTTGGCCGCGTCGCGCCGATGATAATATCTGCGCGATGCATATTTTTCACTCGACACGATGCCCGGCGCCCCAGATCTCGCTGCGAGCCCGGCGTTGAATCACCCGAGCGGCAATACACCGCCCAGCGGTCTTGCGAAGACGCTGGGTTTCGCCACGGCGATTCAGATCATTGCCACGGCGGCTGCGCTTGCGCTTACCGCGATCGTGCCGATGGTGGTGGCTGATGTCGGGCTCGACGTGCATTTTGTCGGCTATCAGATCAGTTTGATCTATGTCGCAGGCACACTGGCCTCGGCGTATGCCGGGCGCACGATCGAGCGCTTCGGCGCGCTCGCGGTCGAGCAGCTTTGCCTGGCCACGTTTGCGATCGGTCTGCTGTGTTTTGCTACAGGGCGTCTGGAATGGATGGTCGTTGGCTCACTGGTGATCGGTGTGGGCTACGGCTGGCAGAACCCGGCGGCCTCGCAGCTGCTGGCTGGTGTGGTTCGGCCGCATACGCGCAATCTCGTCTACTCGCTGAAACAGGCGGGCGTGCCGCTGGGCGGCGTCGTTGCCAGCCTTGCTGTGCCGGCGCTGGCGGCGTTCTTTGACTGGCGCTTGGTGCTGGGTGTCTCGGCGCTGGTGCCTGTAGCCGTGCTCGTTCTGCTGCATCTCATGAGTTCGGCACAGGATCGGGCCCGACCGCCGGTCCGGGCTTCTGGGCAACGCAGCGGTTTCATTGCTGATCAGAAGCTGCTCTGGGCCAATCCGTCGCTGGTCGCGCTCGCATTGATCGGCTTCTTCTATTCGGCGGTGCAACTATCGCTGAGCGCGTTCGCGGTGACCACGCTGGTGGAGGACGGCGCCTGGAAGCTGGTGAGCGCGGGTGCGGTGGCCGCGGCCATGCAGTTTGCCGGCGCGGGCGGGCGTATCGGCTGGGGTTTTGTAGCCGATCGCCTTGGTGGCGGTATGGGCGTGCTGGCGCTGCTCGGCGTATTCGGTGGGCTGGGCTCTATCGCGTTGTTGTTCGCGATCGACGGCCCGGCGTGGATCCAGATCCTGCTGTTCGTCTGGCTTGGCCTGGTCTGGCTCGGTTGGAATGGGGTACTGCTGGCCGAGGTGGCACGCCACGCTGACGTTGATCAGGTGGGTCAGGCCACCGGCTCGGTGCTGGTCTATGTATTCATCGGTGTAATTGTGGGGCCTGCCAGCTTTGCGCTCGTAGCGGCCGGTTTGGCGAGTTTCAGCGCCACGTTCGCCATCTATTCGCTATGCGGCTTCTGCGGCGCGATCGCTGCGCTACGGCTGCGCTATCGCACGCGTATCGCGCCCTGAAGACGGCCGGACGCGGCTATTCGGCAGCCAGTGCTGCCCATGCAGCCGCGGTCAGGTCCGCCAGCACGTCTGGCCTGAGTTCGATTTCCAGGCCGCGCCGACCGCCGCTGACGAATACGGTCTCGAAGGATTGCGCGGAAACGTCGATAAACGTCCTCAGGCGTTTTTTCTGACCCAGCGGACTCACCCCGCCGAGGACGTAGCCGGTGGTCTTTTCTACCCGCGTTCCATCGGCCATGAAGGCCTTCTTGGCGCCGGCTGCTGTGGCCAGGGTTTTCATGTGCAGGCGCCCGGTTACCGGTACGCACGCCACAATCAGCTCGTGGCTCTCAGTCTCGACCACCAGCGTCTTGAACACGCGCTCGGGCGGCACGCCGAGCTGCTCGGATGCGTCGATACCGTAGTCGCTGTGTGCGCTCGTGTGCGCGTAACGATGTACGCGATGCGCGAACCCAGATTTCTCCAGTTGTTGTATGGCCGGCGTCATGCCGGATCAGCGCGTCGGATGACTATTCATAGTGGCTCCATAGGCGCAGCACTTTCACCGTCTGGATATCGTCGAGCACCTGATAGATCAGTCGATGCTGGATATTGATCCGTCGCGAGTACGCGCCGGACAGGTCGCCGATCAGCTTCTCGAATGGCGGCGGGGTCTGCCATGGATCGTCGGCCAACAGCTCGAGAAGCGGCTCTGTTTCCGGTTTGAGGCCGGAGGCCGAGAGCTTTCGTGCATCGTTTCTGGCGTGCCTGGTGTAGGCAAGTCGCCAGCTCACCAGTCCAGCGTCTGTTCGCCGTCTTCGACGGGCGTGGCCATGCCGTCGACGATCGACTCGCGCATACCGGGCACGCTGAGCAGGTACAACGTTTCCTGCACCGCCGCCCAGTCTGTCTCGCAGAGCAGCACGGCGTTGCTGCGCTTGCCTGTGATATGCAGCGGCTCGTGTGAAGACGCGGCTTCATCAATGAGTCGGTAGAGATTCCTGCGCACTTCGCTGGCGGTTAATGTGTTCATGGCAATGAAGGAAGTAGGAATAGACAAAAGCGTACGAGAGCACAAGCGCCTGTTGCAGGCCCTAGCCGCCGATATACGACATCTCCACCTTGCCGTCGGCATCCTTGCCGCGCCGCCGGGTGGTTTCTGCGCCGCGAATCTCGGAGTAGCGGTCGTCGCGAGCATGCCAGATGCCGGCGAGCAGGTCGGACAGCTCGGCGTCGGTGGCGCCGGCCCGCATGGGGCCGCGGATATCGCGTCCGTGTACACCGAAAAGACAGGTATAAAGTTCGCCGATGGCAGACAGCCGGGCACGCGTGCAGCCGCCGCAGAACGGCTGTGACACAGAGGCGATGATGCCGATCTCGCCGGCACCGTCGTCGAACACCCAGCGGTTGGCCGTCTCGCCGGGGGCGGTAGCCGGCAGGCGCGAAATCGGGTGACGTGTGCGTACCGTTTCCACGATCTCGCGGGCCGTGACGACCTGTTCCATACGCCAGCCGTTGGAGGTGCCGACATCCATGAACTCGATGAAACGCAGCACCACGTCCGTGTGCCGGAACTGCTCGATCATCGGCAGGATCTGGTGCTCGTTCACGCCGCGCTGGATCACGCAGTTGACCTTGACCGGCCCAAGCCCCGCCGTCGTGGCGTTGTCGATTGCGCTCAGCACTTTCGAGGCCGGGAAGCCGACATCGTTGATCGCCATGAATACATCGTCGTCGATCGCATCCAGGCTCAGGGTGACGCGGTTCACGCCTGCGGCCTTGAGTTCGTGGGCGCGCTTTTCGGTGAGCAGTGAGCCGTTTGTGGTCAGACAGATATCGTCGATGCCGTCGATGGCCGCGAGACGCCCGACCAGCACGTCAAGCTCGCGTCGCAGCAGCGGCTCGCCGCCGGTCAGGCGCAGTTTGGTCACGCCCAGCCCGGAAGCAATCCGGGCCAGCCGCTCGATCTCGTCGAAGTTGAGCAGTTCGGCGCGGGGCAGGAAGATATGCTCGGAGCCAAAAAGATGCCGGGGCATGCAGTAGGTGCAGCGGAAATTGCAGCGATCAGTCAGCGAGATCCGTAGATCACGCAGCGGGCGCGCAAAAGCATCGGTAACGGCGGCTGTCGTCGGCATACGCCTATGATCGGGGCTTTGGCGCACACTCTCAACCCTGCAGCGGGTCCGTACGATTGCCGATAACCGATTCGCGCGTCGACGGGATTCGCGCCATGCCGGTGCAAATGCCAGAATCCATTGGCTGGGAATCTGTTGTCGGCCGCTGTGGCAGGCGTACGCCGCAACCGAGAATGTACGACTTTCGTAGTAGACGCATGGCCGCCGCGTGATGGAAATCCCCCGGTGGCCTGTCGACCTGCACAACGCAGGTGCCACCGGAGTGTGTTGATGCATCTGGACCCGGAAATCCTGTCGCGAATCCAGTTCGCGTTCGTGGTGTCCTTCCATATCCTGTTCCCGGCCTTCACCATTGGTCTGGCGAGCTGGCTGGCCATGTGTGAAGGGCTCTACCTGTACACCCAGCGCGATGTCTATCGCCGCCTGTACAAGTTCTGGGTCAAGATCTTTGCCGTGTCGTTCGGCATGGGCGTGGTCTCGGGCATCGTCATGAGTTTCCAGTTCGGCACGAACTGGTCGGTGTTCGCCGAAGCCACTGCCCCGGTGCTGGGTCCCTTGTTTGCCTACGAAGTGCTCACCGCCTTCTTCCTTGAAGCGACGTTCCTGGGGATCATGCTGTTCGGCTGGGACAAGGTCGGGCCGAAGCTGCACTTCATTGCGACGGTGACCGTGGGTCTGGGCACCACGCTATCGGCGTTCTGGATTTTGTCGGCCAATTCCTGGATGCATACGCCTGCCGGCTTCGAGCTGCGCGACGGTATCTTCTATCCGGTCGACTGGTGGGCGATCGTGTTCAACCCGTCGTTCCCGTATCGACTGGTGCATATGGTGCTGGCCGCCTATCTGACCACAGCCTTTGTGATTCTTGGCGTAGGCGCGTGGTATCGGCTCAAGGACACCGCCCATGAAGCCTCACGCGTCATGCTCATCATGGGCGTGGCGTTTGTCTCGATCGTGACCCCGCTACAGATCGTGGCCGGTGATTTTCATGGCCTGAAGACGCTGGAGTACCAGCCCCAGAAGATCGCGGCCATGGAGGCCCACTGGGAGACCGAGAAGGGCGCGGCGCTGGCGCTGTTCGCCTGGCCCGACAGCACCAACGAGACCAACCACTTCGAGATTGCGATTCCGCATCTGGCCAGCCTTGTGCTGACTCACGAGTGGAACGGCGAGCTGGTCGGGCTGAAGGATTTCCCGCCCAGTGAACGCCCGCCGGTGGCGCCTATATTCTTCTCGTTCCGCATCATGGTGGGGCTTGGCATGCTCATGCTCGTCGCCGGCCTGACCGGTCTGTGGCTGGCCTGGCGACGACGATTGTTCGAGGCGCGCTGGTATCACCGCTATCTGGTGGCGATGACGCCCTCGGGTTTCATTGCCGTGCTGGCGGGCTGGATCACCACCGAGATCGGCCGTCAGCCGTATACGGTCTATGGCCTGATGCGCACCTCGGATTCGGTCTCGCCCGTGGGTGGGCCCAGCGTGCTGGCCACGCTCATCACCTTCGTGATCGTCTACGGCATGGTGTTTGGTGCCGGGCTGTACTACATCCTGCGCGTGGTTCGCACCGGCCCGGGCGGGCACCCGGTTGACCCCAAACCCGATCCGTACGCCACACCGGCGCGTCCGTTGTCCTATCCCGATGAATCGGTGGGAGATCACAAATGAATACGATGGATATGCTCCCGCTGATCTGGTTCGCGGTCATCGGCTTCGGCGTGTTCATGTACGTGCTGCTGGACGGCTTTGTCCTGGGCATCGGGATTCTGTCCGGCTTTGCCCACGGCGAGTCCGAGCGCGACATCATGATGAACTCGGTCGCCCCGATCTGGGACGGCAACGAGACCTGGCTGGTGCTGGGCGGTGTCGGCCTGCTGGCGGCCTTTCCGCCGGCCTATACCGTGCTGCTGCCCGCGCTGTATCTGCCGCTGTCGGCCATGCTGATCGCGCTGATCTTCCGCGGCGTGGCCTTCGAGTTCCGGTTCAAGGCCAACCGGCCGCGTGGCTGGAACATGGCCTTCAATCTGGGTTCGATCGTGGCGACGTTCTGCCAGGGCGTCACCCTCGGTTCCATCGTGCAGGGGATCAATGCCGACGGCGCTCAGTACGTTGGCGGCCCGTTTGACTGGCTGTCGGGTTTCACCCTGCTCACCGGCTGCGCCCTGGTCGCCGGCTATGCGCTGCTGGGTGCAACCTGGGTGGTGATGAAGACCAGCGGCGGGCTGCAGCAGAAAGCGTACGGCTGGAGCCGGATGCTGCTGACGTCGGTGATTGTGTTCATGGCCCTGGTGAGCCTGTACGTGCCGTTTCTGGACGGCGACTACGCCGAGCGCTGGTTCGGTTTTCCACACGCGCTGTTCATGGCGCCGTTCCCGCTGGCTGCGATCGCGGTGTCCTGGGGGCTGTACTGGAGCGTCACCAACCGCGCTGAATACCTGCCGTTCCTGTTGTCGCTGGCCATGTTCGCGGTGGGCTATGCCGGACTGGCCGCGAGTTTCTGGCCGCATATCATCCCGCCCAATCTGACCATATGGAACGCCGCCTCACCGCCCGAAACCCAGAGCTTCCTGCTCGTGGGCCTGGCTTTCCTGCTGCCGTTCATCCTGTTCTATACCGGCTGGTCGTACTGGATCTTCCGCGGCAAGGTCACCCGCGATATGGGCTATCACTGATATGGGCTATCACTAAGGCTCGGAGTCTCTTGATGAAACCGATGATGATGAAACAGACGACAAGACAGTGGCTCTGGTTTGTAGGCCTGGGCGTGGCCAGCCTGCTGGTCTGGGGCACGGCTGCATTCGTGTTTCGTGAATTCATATTCTTCGTGCTCGAGCACTGATCGCTCGCAATTCCGCGCGCATCCGGGCCCTGAACAGGCCAATTCGAAGCGCGGCAATGTTCTAATAGCGGCATGACATCCGAGCCCCAACCGTTGCGCCGCTGGCGCCTGGCTGACCTGATCGATTTCGAGACGGTGTTGGCGACCACCGAGGCCGACGACCTCGCCGCCGATCGTCTGGTGTTTGCCCGCGATATCCGGCCGCAGCTGTCCGGCGGCTCCGAGCTGGCACGCCGGCGCCAGGGCCTGCGCCTGTGGCTGTCTACCAAGACAGCGCAGTCGGATATGGCACCGGGCGCGCTGTGGTCGCAGGGTATGGGCCTGCTGCGCGTCGCCCTGTTTGCCGGC
>Ga0207889_1000295_pt1 | contig 15912 bp, 17 predicted proteins | sample LinPmetageLP47_FD_184058 | JGI IMG/M metagenome (GOLD analysis project Ga0207889, IMG submission 184058) | Marine viral communities from the Pacific Ocean - LP-47 (SPAdes) | ecosystem: Environmental > Aquatic > Marine > Oceanic | place: Pacific Ocean | collected 2011-06-12 | reverse complement strand
GGCCCTGTTGGGCTGTGCGACCTCGCAGGAGGAGTTGCTGCCGACCCACGGCACGACCATGGCCGGGATCTGGCAGAACACGACCACCGGTCGAGCTTCGCCAGCGTCAGACGGCGACAGTGACGGTGATCACACGACGAATCTACAACGTGCCCGCTCGGCGCTGCGCCGGCCGCTCGGCGCGCAGAAGCTGACTGCCGAGCGCAGCGCCTACACGCGCACCGCGACCAACGAGATTCACAGCCAGTTCTCGCGACTGCCCAATCCGGATTTGACGCTCTATATCTTCCCGCATCTTTCGGGCGGATCGGGCGAACAGGTGCCGGTGCCCGGCTACACCACGATCTTTCCGCTGTATGGCCGGCCGCACTATGGCCAACCGGGCGAGCGCACCGCTTATCAGCCGATTGCCGATCATGGGAGCAGCCCACAATGAGCACGCCGGTCGACGCGCTATTCGGTCCAATCTTCCGATTGCTGCCGAGTAAGCGATTCCATCAGGCCAGCGCCGACGCCGGCGACGGCCACACGCCGCAGCCGGATCCCGTCGACGACACGAACAGCCAGCACGGTCAGCCGCGCGGCACGCCGCTCACGCGCAGCGAAATCAGGCAATCCTATGACCGCGGGCCCTCATTCAGCCGTTACTTGCCCTTCGTGGAGTATCTGGCCGAATCGGGCTGTTTCCTGCTCGAGGACGGGATGTCGGTCGGCATCGCGGCCGAGATTCGGCCGGTCCCGACCGAGGGCCGCTCGCAGGACGCCCTGTCGGCCGTGCGCGATCAGATCGAATCGGGATTCCAGGACGGCCTGCCCGAGTACGACAACAATCCCTGGGTGATCCAAATCTTCGCGCGCGACGAGATCGATCCGACCCACGATGTGAATGCGTTGCGGGCCCATGCCGCGCCGCATCTGGCCGATGATGCGTTCACCCAGGCTTGGCTGAATGGTATGGCCGATCATCTGCACACGATTTCCCGGCCGGGCGGCATCTTTCACGATGGCCGAATCACGAATACACGCTGGCGCGGCCAGACGCGCCGCGTGCGGCTGCTACTGTATCGCTGGCTCGGATCGAGCGTTGAGGCGCCGGTCGCCGAGGACGAGGCCAACCGGGTCTATGACCGGGTGACCGCGGCCCTGTCCGGCTCGGGTGTGCATATCGAGCGTATGGATGGCGCGGCCGTCCATCACTGGCTGCTGCCCTGGTTCAATCCGGCGCCGGCCAGTGACCCGGACGATCCGGATCCGTTCTATCAACGCATGACCTATCCCGGTGACGACGAGATCGCGGCGCTCGCGCACTACGATCTCGGCGAAGACGTGATCCACAACAACCCGGTCGGCGACGTCGAGACCGGCGTCTGGTATTTCGACGGTCTGCCGCATCGGGCGATTCCGGTCGAGGAAATGCGCCGGGCACCCGACGTCGGTCATATCACCGGCGAGATGTCGCGTTCCAAGGGCCAGGCCTACAACGCGATCATGGATCAGCTGCCCGAGGACACGATCATGGCACTCACGATCGTGGCCACGCCCCAGGAGCCGCTGGAAGACCATATCAACCGGCTGCGCGCCAAAGCCGTGGGCGACAGCGTCAAAGCCACACAGGTCCGCCATGACTGCGACAAGGCGCGGGCAATGCTGGCCGAACAACATAAGCTGTATCAGTACGCCCTGACCTTTTTCATCCGGGGCGACAACGATGCGGACCTGCGGCGACGCATGCTCACCCTGACCACCCAGCTGCAACAGGCCAAGCTCAAGCCGGTCGCGGCCGAAGACGAAGTCGCACCACTGAATACCTACCTGCGCTGGCTACCCATGGCCTACGACCCGGCCGAGGACAAGCACGCCTGGTATACCCAGCTGGCTTATGTGCAGCATCTGGCCAACCTGACGCCGTTTTTTGGGCGTTCGCGCGGTACCGGCCATCCGGGGCTGTCGTTCTTCAACCGCGGTGGCGGCACGTTCTCGTTCGACCCGCTGTCGCTCGACGATCGCGCCAAGAACGGGCATATGCTGATATTCGGACCCACCGGCGCCGGCAAGTCGGCGACGTTGAACGCGATCTTTTCCCAGGTCATGGCACTGCGCAAGCCGCGGCTGTTCATCATCGAGGTCGGCAACTCCTTCGGCCTGCTGGCCGACGATCTGGCCCGGCATGGCCTGTCGGTCAACAAAGTGAAACTGGCGCCGGGCGCGGCCCCGCCCCTGCCGCTGTTCGCCGACGCCCATCGGCTGCTCGCGGCGGATGCGGCTCAGGCGCGCAGCGTGTTTGACCGGGCCGACGATCGCCATTCGGATGAACCCGCACCGGTCGCCGAAGACGAGGATGACGACAGCGAGCGCGATCTGCTGGGCGAGATGGAGATCACTGCGCGGCTGATGATCACCGGCGGCGACGCGAAGGAGGACGCGGAGTTCCGGCGCTCCGATCGGCGCCTGGTCCGCGATGCGATCTACAACGCGGCCGTCACCACGAAGGCCGAGAACCGCCAGTGCCTGGCCGAGGACGTGCGCAATGCGCTGTATGCACTGTCGCGCAGCGAGGATCTGCCCGATGTCCGCCGGGCCAAGGCCCACGACATGGCCGAATCCATGGGCCTGTTGTGCGACGGCTTCGACGGCCAGGTGTTCAACCGCGAAGGCGACGCCTGGCCGGAGTGCGACGTGACCGTAGTCGATCTGGCCCATTATTCGCGGGACGGCTACGAAGCCCAGCTGGCGCTATCGGTGATCAGCCTCACCAACATCATCATCGGCATCGCCGAGCGCGACCAGTATTCCGGGCGACCGATCATCCAGGCGATCGACGAGTGTCACGTCGTCACCGTCAACCCGCTGCTGTCGCCCTATCTGGTCAAGGCCGGAAAGATGGGCCGCAAGCTGTCCTACTGGATCTGGCTGGCAACCCAGAACCTCGAGGATTTCCCGGACGCCGCCACACGGCTGCTCAACATGATCGAGTGGTATGTCTGTCTGGTGACGCCCCCCGATGAAATCGAGCAACTGGCGCGTTTCAAAACGCTGTCGGCTGACCAGAAACAGCTGATCCGGTCGGCGACCAAAGCCAACGGCAAATATACCGAGGGCGTGGTACTCGCGGATCGCCTCGAGGCGCTGTTCCGGATCGTGCCGCAAAGCCGTTATCTGGCGCTGGCCGGCACCGAGGGCGAGGAAAAAGCCGAGCGCCGCCAAGTGATGAACGAGCTTGGCTGCAGCGAGCTTGATGCGGCGTTGCATATCGCCGCGAAGATGGACAAAGCGCGCGGCATGAAATCGACCGCCGGCGCCAACCATCAGGGCGCATCATGAAACCGAATCGTCTCGACGCGTCCCAGGTACGCGCGCCGTTCAAGACGGTCAGAGGCAAGCGGGGTGTCAAATTCCGCCAGGCGTCGGTTATTGCCGCGCTCGCGGTCACGACACTCTGCGCGGGTTTACTGCTCGCGAGTCTGCCGGCGATGGCCAAGACCGAGGTCTTCATGATCGCGGGCGTGCCGGTCACCCATGTCCCGGATGGCGTGACCGTGGTCGAGCTCGACCAGCCCTCGCGGCTCGACAAGCAGCTGTCGGACGGCCTGCCCGGCACGCAAGACGCCGCCGCTCGGGCGGTTCAGAAGCGTCTGTCCCGCTTCAGAAAATCCTATGGCCAGGCCTACGAGGGCCTTTTGCGGGCCTGGCGTCTGGGCGTGACGAAAGTACCGGCCGTCGTGGTTGATGGCCGGTACGTCGTCTATGGCCAACCAAACGTCAAAGCCGCGGTCGCCGAGATCCACCGGGCCGCAGCCAGGGAGAAATGATCATGAGTCATCGACGCACCCCGATTCTACTGTTCGCCGCGCTGACGCTGCTCGTGAGTGCGTCCATCGTGCCACGCTCGGCCCGGGCCATCGATACCGGTACGATCGTTGCCTCGGCGGCCTCATGGAACTGCCTGGACTATAAAGTCACTGGCGTCTGCGTATGGCTGACCTGTACACCGTTCGGCTGCTATACGCAGACCAGCGTCAAGGTCCGGCACTACATGCCGGATCTGGTGGTGTCGGTGTATCAGCAGACCGGCGACAATCCCTGGTCGGTGATTTCGCCCCTGGCACCCAGCAACGCCACGGCCCAAGCGGGTGGCAACCAGACCGAGGGTCGGGCCGGCCGCGATCACCGTAACGTCCGGTTCAAGAACGCCGACGCGGTGGGCCATCCCGCCGCGGCCGGCTTCGATCTGCTGTCGAGTGTGGGCTATACCTGCGACTCCGCGGCCACGCCGATGCAGCCCTATTTCCTGTCGGTCTTCGATTCCCTGGCTTGGCGTGGCGGCGTGCCGGAGTCGGGTTACCCCGAAGCTCTGACGCCCGGTATGCGGGAAGTCGGGTCGACCGGTGACATCTGGGGCAACGTCTATCCCCGCTCGGGCTTCATCAATCAGGCCAACGACTACAAGGCTGCGGCCGTGATCGCCCAGCGTGTGGCCGACTTCGTCACGCGCGAGGGGCAGCCGCATGTATACACGCCGCTGAACGCGAGCCCACGTGCGGGCTACTGGCCGCCGGATCCGATCACCGAGGGTGATGCGTCGACGGGCAAATGGCAACGCCTGCAACCCGACCGGACCCAATCGTGCTCGGCGTTTCCCGATCGCGGCATCACGGCCAGCTTTAGCGACGTGCTCGCCGACGACGGCGACTACGTCTGGGCGTTGTGGCGGCCTTATGAATGCTGCCAGCGCCGCGGCCAGGAACTGATTTTTGCCAGCTAGGGAGACCCCGATGAGCCATTTCCGGTCTTCAACTCTGCGCACCGCACTGCCGATGGCGCTGATGCTGTGTATCACGATGGTGGCCGGCTGCGGGTCCGATGTCGGGCCGTCCGCCGACACGGTGCGCCTGGACGTTCTCGATCGTCTGAATCAACGCTTTCACGGCCTGCTCGATATTGACCAGTTCACGGTCGACCACCGCAATCAGTTGAGCGAGAACCGTATTCAGTTCCATGCCACGGCGAGCTACAAGCTCAATGTCGAACAGATACAGCACGCCCAACAGGCTAACCGGGTACTCCCCGGCTACAACGCGGCGTTGGACCGGGCCCGGCGTAGTGCCGGCACAACCGAACCCATGATCCTGCTCTATCGCCGCGCCGGCGATGAGCTCTGGCAGTTGTCCCGGATCCAGCCGGGCCACCAATAAGGGGGAGACGCCATGTTGCGCGATCGACTTGCACGACGCCGCACGCTGACTGCTGGTATGGCGATTGCCGGCGCAGTATGCCTGATGCTGCCACCAATCGCCTCATCGGCCTCCGGCGACGATCTTTACTACCAGATTGGCGGCGGTGGCCCGGTGAGCGCGTCGGCCGGCCGCGGCTATCAGCCCGGCAGCCTCGGGCTGGGCATCAACTGGAATCAAGGCTCGGCCTGCAGCGGACTCGATCCGCAGGCGACCGTCGCCAATCAGCTCAACGGCGCAACCCGCGGCTTTCAGGACATGATGGGCTCGGTCGTGCAGAACGCCACCGGCGCGGTGGCCGCCCTGCCCGCCATGATCATCCAACGCGCCGCGCCCGGTCTCTATGACCTGCTGTCCAACGGCGTGCTACAAGGTCGGCTGGATTTCAACAAAGCCAAGACGTCGTGCAAGGCCATGGCCAAGCGCGCCGCCGATGCGATCACGTCGGGCGGCTGGCAGCAACAGGCCCAGGCCGAGAATTGGCAGTATACGGTCGCGACCAATGGCGATGCCGTGGCTGCCGAGCAGACCGTCGAATCCCAGGGTGGCGACAAGGGCGTGACCTGGGTCGGCGGTGAAAAGCGCGGCGGCACCGCGCAGCAGCCGGTTAAGGTAACCCACGATACCGCCGTGGCCGGCTACAACATCCTGCACGGGCGTTCGGATCCGACCAGCACGCAACCGGTATCCGGCGGTGGCCAGGGCTGGGGCAGCGTGCCGACGTCCAGCGGCGCGTGGCCTGGCAGCGGCGGTTCCGGGCCGGGGGGGATCAACGCCGGCACGGGTACCGGGTGTCACGGTGGCATGTGCACCGTCTGGGGCTCGCCCACCGAGGCCTCAGACTGGATTACCGATGTCGTCGGCGAGAAACAGATCCGGACCTGCAGCGGCTGCGAGAAGGTTGAGTCGAAGTCCGGTACCGGCCTGATGCGCGCGCTCGAGGACCAGCAGGACGCGATCGAGCAGAAACTGACGGCCATGGTGAACGGCAGTCAGCCGATCACGGCCGCCAAACTGCGCGAAGTCTCAGCGGGCGCCACCTTGTCGGTCTCCCGCGGCGTCATCAAATCGCTACAACATGACCCGCAGGGGCCACTGTTGACACATCGTCTGGCCGCCGAGATGGCGTTGGCGCGCACGCTCACGCAAGCCCTCTGGGCCCGGCGAATCATACTAGCCGGCTCGGACGAGCCCGGTATCGCCAACAACAGGGAAGGCCAGGACGCCATCGACGGCGAGTTGACCCATCTCGATCGCGGGATCCAGGCACTGCGCACCGAGATGGAGGTCCGCCGGGCGCTGGCCCACAACGCCGCCGCGATGGCCTTGACCCGCAACCGCGGTGCCGCCGATCGCGGCGCGCCGGCCAACACGCGGACAGGCGATCGCGAGACCGACAGCCGGGGCGCTATCGATGGCAGCCAGTAGAGCCAGCCGGATCGGCGCCTGGACGGTCTTTGTGTTCGCCTGGGCCGCGGTCCTCGTCGTGGCGCTCGCGCTCGTTGCGGTTGGGGTATCAATGGCCGACGGCGCGGTTGCCTTCAGCCACTGCCTGACCCGCATCGCCCCTTACGCCCTGCTCTGGCGTATCGGCATCTATGTCGTCATCGGCACGCTCTATATCACGCGCTGGCGCCCGCGGCTGCGCGCTCTGCAGAACCGTCAGACGGACGGCGGTGAGGCCGCACACCAACGACTCGTTCGTGTCGAGCGGATGTTCCTGGTGGTGATCGTCGCGGTCGAGGTGGCGAATGCACCCGATCTCATCGACTGGATGATGGCGGGCTGACGGAGGTTGTGATGAGCGTGGATCTGTCCGTATTCGATTTTTTCGAGAACGTCGTGCTGATGCTCGGCTGGATCGTGAACAACGCGATCTGGGGCGTCTTGAATAAAACGATGCTCGCCGCCTTGCCCTTTGCCGCGCTCATTCTGCGAGAGTGGTATACCGCACGCCGCGAAGGCGAGGACGAAGGCAACAAGGGGCTGCTCGCGCTCAACCGGATCGAAACCACGCTGTACGCGATGCTTTTGGTGTATGCGTTTGCTGCGGTGCCCCTGATGAGCGTGCAGTTCGCACCGGCGAATTACGATCAACAGCATTATGAGAAGTGCGGCATCAAGGTGGGCACCGGCGGCACGTCCACCGGCGCCGGCGCGTCCCTGGGCGGCAAAACCGCCGATATTCCATTGTGGTGGGCCTTCGTTCACGCAGTGTCGAACGGCGTGACCAATGCCGCGCTTGCAGCCCTGCCCTGTGATACCGACTACCAGTATCTGCGCACCGAGCTCGATCGCACGGCGATCCAGGATCCGACCTTGCGCAGCGAGGTCGTCCGGTTCCAGCGTTGGTGTTACGGCCGATCGCGCACCCAACTGTTCCGCAAATCCACGAGTCTGGACGCGGCCACGGCGAAGGATACGGATTGGATCGGGTCGCATTATTTTCTAAATACCGCGGGCTATTACGACAGCTTTCAGTCCCATCGGCCGGTCAAGGGATTTGCTTACAACGCCTCGCGCGATTCCGGCTTCGGGACCGGCCCATCGCAAGGCGGGTATCCCACCTGCAAACAATGGTGGTCGGCGTCCGGGAACGGGCTCAAGGCCCGATTACACGATCAGATCGACCCCAACCTCTGGCAGAATATCCATGCAGCGTTCACGTCGGCCACGGCTGACGACTATGCCATTCGGGCCCTGCTGAACACACAGGGCGGGATGGCGAACGGCAATTCGGGCAGCGATGTCGTGTCCGGTTCCGGCGGCGGTAATGAACTCAACAGTACCGTCGGAACCGTGGCCGGCGCGATCGGCGCCGGCCTGGGCTGGCTCCCCGCGGAGGGCATGAAAGATGTCGCCGCGCGTGCCATGCCCATGGTTCAGTATCTGCTGATGATGGCGATGGTCATCGCCATGCCCGTCTTGATCGTGATCTCCGGGTATAGCTTCAAGGTGGCTGGGATTCTGACGTTTTCCTACTTTGGTCTGGCGTCCTTGACGTTCTGGTTCGGCCTGTCCCGCTGGCTGAGCAATAACCTGGTGGCCATGCTCTACCAGAGCAACGCAGCCAAGCTCGGCTTCATGGCCGGGCTCACCAATGCTTATGACATTTCTATTCTGACCCTGGTGCAGGCGTCAATGGTGGTGGTGCTTCCCACGGCCTGGCTCGCGATGCTGGGGTGGGCTGGTGCTGGGGCCGGTAGTGCGTTGGGAGGTGCCATGAAACAAGGTGGGAACGAAACAGGAAATGCTGGCAAGCAAGGTGGCCAGAAAACTCAAAGCACGGTCTCGGGAGGGAAGCTGTAAATACAGCTTCCCTCTTGGAATGACGCTAATGATCATCCCGTTCATCAGAGCATATGAATGTGTCTCCGCGATACCAACCTGGGCCGGCAAGCCCATATCGCCATTCCAGGTCGCCATCATGATTGCTTTTAGGAATTCCATTCTTGAGCATCAGGCCCAGAATCGCTGCGACCGCCAGCACGATTAGAACGCTCTGCCAGTTCATGATGGCCAAGACGATGACCGTCGCCGCGAGTGCCACAGCGGCGCCAACACCGAGCCAGCGCGCCATCGTTCGAAACCGCCCTTGGGGCGCCGCGGTCGACTGCGTCTGTGCGTTGTTGTCCGTGGTCATATCGCCTCCCTTTGAGACTTCTCCACTACAAAGCATAGCTCTGCCGGCGTATACCGGTAAACGGGCAACCGCTTCACTCCGACTTCACGTTGTTTTGCAGCGCCGCGTCTTTCGTATCTACAGCCGCATATTCGGATCCATAGCCGCATGGAGTATGCGCACAATGTCTAGATTGGTGGCCCGCGTGCGATACCAAACGACGTGCGAACCCATCGGAACGCTGCGTAGCCCCTGACGTATCTCGTCACGTAGCCGCCCGAGCTCCGGATTTTCGCTCAGTTGCTCGAATAGACGATCCACTTCATCCGAATAGCGCAGCCACTGCTCGTGGCCCCATCGCTCGCTCGTGTATTGCTGAATCTTTCGCAGATCCGTCGCCGCCGCTGGCGATAGACGGACGGCCTTAACCGGCATCCAATTCGGCTTTCAGGCTTTTCCAATCGGTATGCTCACCCCGGTCCAGCTGCCCGATTCCGGTATCGAGCTCGGCGCGCAACGCGGACAAGCGCGTTTCCTGGTCCTCCATTTGACGTAGTGACTCGCGGATGACTTCGCTGACGTTGCTATAGCGACCGCTGGCCAATTGTCTCTGAACGAATTGCTCGAAATGCGAGCTCAGAATGACGCTGGTGGTGCGTGGCATTGCATGGCCTCCTGCCAACTGTATTATCAAATAGTACACCTGGTGCGGGTCGGGTGCGAAGTATCTTTAGCGTCTCTGATCGCTATATATGTCAGGGCGGGCGAACGTTCGCCGCCGAACTAGCACCCCACGGACCTGAAAGACACCCTTGGGCATCCGCCGCATGCGGCCGCTGAGGGTGGGGCACCGCTTCCCGTTTTCTTGCCGAACCACGAGCCCTCAGGCGCGCATTCTCGGCGTGATACGCCGACGGGATCGAGCCGACGGTCCCAACCGAGGAATTCCCAAACGGTCGATTCGGCTTATAACCCGGCTTTGTTCATGGAGGCTCGACGTTCGGCCGGATAGTTCTGAACCGACTGTTGACACGGCGGCACGATTTTGGCCAACCTATATATGTCAACCCTACCGCTGGGTATAAAGCGGCCCTTAAAGCCTCGCCGGATCGTGCGACGAGGCGGCTTTCGAGCTTCGATCCAAACTTCGTCATCGACTGCCGCTCTGCTGGCGGTTCTTTGCCCACCCAGGGAAATATCATCCCTGGGGATCGGTGTTTCCCGCTCTCCGGAGAAACACCATGGCTTATCTCACCGAGGACGATCGTCAGACAATCCTCAACCGGGTGCATACCCATTTTATCGTCAATCGGCAGCCCGCCGGGCGGCTGAGCGGTGCCAGCTGTATCTATCGCAGCTACGACGACGAGGAACGTCTTGTGTCGTGTGCGATCGGTATTTGCGACACCGAAGGGCGACCCGATCGCGAACCGCTAGTCAACCTGTCGGTTTGCCAATTATACGATCAGGATGCCGACGCGCTTTTCGATGTCTTCGGCCAGGCCGATCTCACGATCTCTGATATTGGCTTTCTGGCCGGTGTTCAGGGCGAGCACGACATCGCCGTGAAGAACGCGGCGGGGTCGGATCGCGTCTTCGACACGTTCTTCATCGACGAACTGGCACATCGGCTCGATCGTTTTGCCGGCGAACAAGGCCTCAATTCGCCGTGTTCGCCGAGTAGCCTCGGCACCGGCTGAATTGCTGACGCGAGACTTTTCACCCACCCCGGGGCAATTCCACCCCGTGCGGCGTGGTGTCTGCCCCTATTCACCAAGGAGCAACACCATGCCCTATGCAATTGACGAATCCGTCGACGGCCAGTCCATTCTCCTCACGGCAACGTGGGTTCCCGACCATCAACGGATGCGGTTCCTGCCTCGGTTTTTCGGCCGTGGCGCGAACATGCTGATCGGCGAATCCCTGGTTTACAACGCGCTGTCCGACTTGGCGCCGGACTACGATGGCGGCTATTGGACGTTTTACGAATTGAGCAACGGCGGCTATTACATGGCCCCGGATCTCGATTGCGACAGCATCCGGATCTGCTGTGCCGGCAACGGATACGAAGGCGACATGTCGCCCGATGCCGCCGGCGTCGTCGCGACACTTTTTGCACTCAATGCGTTGGTCTGGAAGACGCGCAGCCCAAGGCACGAGGAGATGTTCGATCGGCTGAGAGATTATGCCGGCGACCATACCGAAGGCCCGGCCATCTTCGCGGCCATCGACTGATCTGACTGCCTACCCGCTCGTTTCCAGCGAGCATTTTCGACCCACCGCGGGGCGCCCGACGCCCCGCTGGGCGTGGTGTGCCCTTTTTTCCAAGGAGCAAAACCATGCTGCTATCCATCACGCCGGACGAGTCCGCCATCGTCCAACAAGCCATCGAGATCATCGAGCGCGGACTCATTAAAAGGAACGTGCTCTCCGATCCCGCAGCCACGCGCGACTACTTGCGCTTGCAACTCGCCCGCCTCGAACACGAGGTCTTCGGGGCGATTTTTCTCGACACCCGGAACCGTGTCATCGATAACCAAACGCTGTTCCGGGGCACGCTTGACGGCGCTGCGGTCTATCCGCGAGAAGTCGCCAAGGAGTGTCTGATGCACAACGCCGCCGGCGTCATCTTCTACCACAACCATCCGTCGGGCGTGGCCGAGCCTAGCGCGGCTGATCGCGACATTACGCGTCGGCTCACCGAGGCGCTGGCTCTGTTCGATATTCGCGTGCTTGATCACCTCATCGTAGGCGAAACCACCACGTCGATGGCTGAGCGCGGACTGATCTAGTTCGCGTCCGCCGGGCGTTTCATACGCCATATCGGACAGTTTCAGCTGTCTTCATCCACCTGCGGGGAACACAGTGTCCTTGGCGGGCTCCGGTGTTCCCCTTTTTTACAGGAGCAGCACCATGGGATGGTTAATCACACAAGGCCAGACGAAGGCCGAACTCATCCAGCATCTCACCGAAGGTGATCCCAACCTGCGCACGCATCGCAAATGCGTGCGGGGCAACGTGCTCTGGACCGTTCAGGAAAACCTGAAATACCCCGAGTTTGGTCGATTGATCGTCGCTTATCTGATGGTGCGCAATCCGGGCTATGGCTGGGGCTACAAACCCGTCACCGAATCGATGGGACCGGCCGAGCTCTCGTGCCCGGTGTCCTATCTCGACGAGGTGCCGGTACCCGGCAGTGAGTTCGCCGCACCGTGGCGAGCGCGTGTTCGCCGGCGTCATGCCGACAAACAACGCCTCAAGCGCACGGTGACCGCGGCATCCATCGGCGACCAAGTCACGCTCACCGAGGGCTGTGTGCCGCAAACGGTGACGCTGGCCTCCAAGAAGCCGCTGATTGGTCGCGCCGACGACGGTTCACACTGGCGGATTCCACGCCAGTGCATCGCGTCGATCAAACCAGCAGTCTGATCCACATCCAGGCCCCTTTCGAGGGGCCTTCCTTTTTCCTCACATTCGCTGTGGAAAACCTCGAATTTCGACCGCGCAATCGCTGACAGGTCGCGGCTCGACTGGGTGCTGGTCAGTTTCTGACCATCGCCGCGCCACGGTCCGGCCCAAACTCCGACACCGTGCCGTTAGATGTTGTATTGCCTGTCATGTCGAGACCGCACAGATTGCGTGTGACACTTGAGGCGATGAGACGCCCCATGCGGCTACCCCTAATTCCGCACGGTCGTGTCGGGATTTTTTGTTTTCGCAACGCGACTATCCCAGCAGATTAGTGCCGTCACTTCCCCTGGCACAGTCGATGAACGATTCAAGCGACGATGGCACCCATATCCCGGCCGGCCGTAAAGCGGCCCCTGGCACAGTCGAGGATGAACAGATCATCTGGTCGGCGGGTCCGGGTCAGGTCGTCAACCTACATGTCTATCTGATCGCCGCAATCGTCGCCGGCATTCCCGGCGTCTACGCCCCCTGGCCTTGGGCTGGTGTCGCCCTGGTACCCGTAGCGATCGCCGGCTTTTACGCCTGGTCGGTGCAGAGCATCCGTTATGCGCTCACGAATGAGCGTCTACGCAAAACCTGGGGGATCCTGACGCGCCGCGGCGAGGAGGTCGAACTCTATCGTGTCGAAGATACGAATCCCACGGCGCCGCTTCTTTATCGTCTCTGCGGTCGCGGGAATGTTGAAGTGCTCTCGACCGACCGCAGCGCTGACAGCCTGACGCTCCGGGCAATCAAGGATTACGAGACGGTTCGAAATACGATCCGCGATCGCGTTGAGGCTATGCGTCGCGCCAAGGGCGTGCGTCTAGTCGAATAGATCGAGATCCGATCACAGCGGCACGCTGCCAGTGCGGCTGCACCCTTTCCAGAGACAAGAGCCCGCAATGAAACGACGCGACGTCACCGATCTCGCCCCGATCGCTCAAGGCCTCGTCCTCGCCTTTGGCCTGACGATCACCACCGTGTGGCCGGCTTGGTCAGCCCCGGCATCCAATACGCATTATCCGAAAGTGCTTCAGGACATGGTCGATGCCGGCAAGACGCAGGTCATGAAGCAATTTCCCACCGATAAGAACGGCCTCACGGGCTATCTCGTGGAGCACCGCGGCTACCAGACCGTCGTCTATGGCGAAGACGGCTATCTGATGCTGGGGCCGCTCTACGACCCACAAGGGCACAATCTGTCCAAGCAGTACGCGCGGAAGTACAAGCCGAAACCCGACGTCGGCAAGGTCATCCATTCGCTCGACGCCGATCGCATGGTGACCGAAGGATCAAAGGATGCGCCGACACTGTATGTGTTCGCGGATCCAAACTGCATTTACTGTCACCACTTGTATCAGCAGGTCGAGCCTTTGGTGAAAGCCGGACGACTACGCATTCACTGGATCATGGTCGGTGTGCTCGGGCCGAGTAGTGTCGGCCGCGCCGCCACGATCCTGAAAGCCAAGGATCCAGCGGCGGATCTGGCTCGGAATGAATCGAATTTCGACGTCCAGCATGAGCAAGGTGGTATCGCGGTCGGACAACCCAAAGGTGCGCTTGGCCGCGTTCTAAAGACGAACCGCCAGGCGATGTTCGACGTGGGTGGCAGCGGCACGCCCACCGTACTGTTCCGGGGCCGCGGCGGGCATTGGCATGAACGCGAAGGCATGCCGCCAAAAGGTTGGCTGGATCATTACGCCGACCGGCCGAGGCACAATGAATAAAGGCCCACTAACGAAAGTTGCGCTCGCCTGCCAAGTCGTCCTAAATCTTGAATGGCGTGAGACAGAAACGGCTTGGGCTGAAGCCAGAACGGTCTAAAAATCGCGCATGGACGAGGAAACGACGTGATTTTTGCGCCTGGTTTGGGCGGTACTCGCACTCGTGATTAGTTTTCTTTCGGAGCCGTACCGGAACAGATATAAGCGGCGCCAAAATAAAGTTCGCGGGTCTCAACCTGCTCGAAGTACCGTTCGATCGCAGTCGCCGGTCGGCGCCTGACGATATCGGGTGTCACCCCGGCCGGCCGATTCAAAAAGACAGCCAACCGAGCCAGCCAGGTTGGCCAGCGCTCCGGCCATTGCAACTCAAAATTGGCAATCCGCGCGCCCGCATTCACAGAGGATGCGACTTTCGCGACCACGTCGCCGTAATCGGGCACAGTGGCCAGCGCCAGGGTGGATAAAATGCCGTTCGCCTGCGGCGGCAAATAGAACGTTGACATGTCCGCCTCGATCAACGTCACATTGTTCCATCCGGCCTTCTGTACGCGATGCTTCGCCTTTGCCAACATCGCCGGTGTTAGATCCACACCGATAATATGACCGGAGGCACCGACCGCGGCATGTAAATACGAGAAATTCAAACCGGTACCACATCCCAGATCGACCACGGTATCGCCCGGCCGAAGTTGCAACGCAGCAACGGTCTCTTGTCGATATGTCTCGATACGCAAACCAACAGCTCGATACAACCCCAATCCGGGGTCGTAGATACGGGCCAGTGTGTTGTAGCGCTTGCGAAACTCGTTTTTGTCCCACGCCATATGAACTCCCGGCTACTCAACCCATGGAAGCCTAAAAAGGCTTGATCTCGACGAGCGAGAGAATCAGGAACAGCAACACGATGGGCATCGCGCTCATGGCCTGAAAGTAACCCCGCGTGCCGTGATTGCGGTTTTCGCGAAATTTCTTGTTTTGCAACTGGCACCAGCCATGGAAGCCGAGCAGAAGTAGGACGAGAACGAGCTTGGCATGAAACCAGCCGTTGTGAGCGATCCAGCTTCCCCCGAGGAGAACCAGCATCCACACCCCGGCAATGATCGTGACGCCTGCTCCGACCGACATCAGCCGCGATAGATTCCGCTCGATCGTACCCACCAAGAGCACGGAGCTCTGATCACTTCTTGGTCGGTCTTTCGCGCCGGCGTGATACACGAACAAGCGCGGCAGGCTGACCAGGCCGGCCAGCCAAATGACCATGAAAGTGATATGAAAGACCTTCAGCCAGACGAACATCGAACCCTCAAGGGAACGCGTTTAGATCAGTGGCGCCATCAAAGCGCCCGGGACAGGGGCAAGGCAGTTGCGGGCCTAGTAGAGCGCGCGGCCGACACCGTTTATGCGTGCCCGCCAGCGAACACACAGGAATCGCCTGGACCTTCCCGTGTCCCGATACGCGCCGAGTCATCGGCCACATGTTCGGCCTGGAGCGTACTGTGCTCAATCTTGAAGTCGTCGTGCAGCATCGTTTGGACGGCGCGCCGGATCGCATGGCAGTCGGCGTTTGTGCCGACCAGAATATCGCCCGACAGGCAGGCCATGCCCGACGTGACTTCCCAGACGTGCAGATCCTCGACGCCCAAGACGCCGGGCACGTCGCGGATGGCGGCATCCAGGGTTTCCGGATGCAGGCCGGCGGGCGCGGCCTCAAGGAAAACGCGCCCGGATTCGCGTACAAGGCCAATGCCGGCCTTGAGCATCAGCGCGGCTACGATCAGGGCGGCCACCGCGTCCAGGCGATACCAGCCGGTCCACCAGATGGCAAAGCCCGCAATCGCGGTCGCAATAAAAGCATAGAGGTCGGTCAGGATATGCTGAAAAC
>Ga0207889_1000294_pt1 | contig 16071 bp, 18 predicted proteins | sample LinPmetageLP47_FD_184058 | JGI IMG/M metagenome (GOLD analysis project Ga0207889, IMG submission 184058) | Marine viral communities from the Pacific Ocean - LP-47 (SPAdes) | ecosystem: Environmental > Aquatic > Marine > Oceanic | place: Pacific Ocean | collected 2011-06-12 | reverse complement strand
ATCGCCGCGTGGCGCGACACCTGCCCTGACATCACCCTGCGGTCGACATTCATCGTTGGCTACCCGGGCGAGACTGAGGCCGAATTCCAGACCCTGCTGGACTGGCTCGACGAGGCACAGCTTGATCGTGTGGGCTGCTTTCAATACGAGAACGTCGCTGGGGCGCGGTCGAACGCATTGCCGGATCACGTGCCGGACGAGATTAAGCAGGACCGCTGGAACCGCTTTATGGAGAAGGCACAGGCCATCTCTGCCGCCAAGCTGGAAGCCAAGGTTGGCCGCCGCATGGATGTAATCATCGACGAGATCGACGACGAGGCCGCCACCTGCCGCACCAAGGCCGACGCGCCAGAGATTGATGGCAACCTGTTCATCGACGAAGGCTTCGAAAACCTGAGCGTTGGCCAGATCGTGACTGTCGAAGTCGAAGAAGCCGGCGAATACGATCTTTGGGGGCGCGTGGTCTAGGCCACCGCCCTTATCCCTGCACGATTGGAACAGACGAAGCGCTTTGACGCTCCTGTTGACGTTGCTACACCCCACCTCGACAGCACCCCATATTGTGGACAGCAAACCATATCACCCTATATATAGACAGGCAGCAGCGCAGAAAGGGCGTTGCCCTTGAAAAAGCATCAACGATGTTCTATATATGTTCCAACCAGAACAAGGGGGTCCACACGATGTCCTACCAACCGCAGTTTCCCGGCATGTTCGATCCCGGCCAAGGGGCCGTACCTGCCCATACAGAAGATTCACCCCGCGATGTGCGCGCAACATTGCCGCCAACTCAAAAGCAGATGCACTATGCCGCGTCGCTGAGCCTCAAGACTGGCGCACCAGTGCCAAGACAGGCACAAAAAGACCGCGCCGCATTGTCTGAGTGGATTGATGCGCATAAGCCCAAGCCGGTCGAAGGGCCGTTTTCGCAGTACCCGTCGTCAAAGCAGGTTGCCTTTGCCGAACGCATCGCACGGCTAAAGCGGCGCGATATCCCGCAGGAGTGTTTTCGCGACAAAACGATGATGTCGCGCTGGATCGACGGGAACAAACCCCGTTGAACCGGTGGCAGGCCGGATGCTCTTTAGCGTTGCCTATACCAAGGGATAGGCCGTGATACCAAAGCACCGAAATTTAGACGGGATCAAACATTGGAATGACATAATCCAGTGCTAGATTTGTATCATGGCTTATCCGCACCCAACCCCCGACACCCTCGCTGACGGCACGATCCACGTGCTGGGTTTGGGGTTTGCCATACCCGCAACGATCTTATTGACCACCGATGTCGCGGGTCAGGGTGGGGCGCTCACACCGATACTGATCTATGCGGCCTGCTTCGTCCTATCGCTTCTGGCATCTGCCATATACCATCTTGTGCCCTTTGACCGCCCGCGTGCCCTGTTGGGGCGGATCGATCATGCGGCGATCTATTTCAAGATCGCGGGCACCTATACCCCCCTCGTCGTGTTGATCGGGACAGGTTTTGCCTATGGCATCCTCGCCGTTGTCTGGGCGCTTGCCATTATCGGTGCCATCGCCAAACTGTCGTTCTGGAGCACGGAATCAAGAGCGTCGCTGTATCTCTACCTTGGCATGGGGTGGCTGTCTGTGCTGCTGGTCTGGCCGATGTGGCAAAGCCTGCCCCCAATGGCGCTGACGTTGATTGGCGCTGGCGGGTTGATCTATTCGCTGGGGACTGTGATTTTCGCCCACCCCGGCATGCGATTTCAGAATGCGATCTGGCACAGCTTTGTATTGACCGCGTCCATCTGCTTTTTCGCAGCGATCTCTATCAGCCTGTAGCCCGCCTTAAGCTGCATCCAGATAGGCGCGCACACAGGATTGCACATGACGAAAACGGTCGCCGCCCAGATGTTTGCCGCCATACCAGCGGGTGACCACAATCAAATGATCTTTCAGACCTTCGCGCTCCAACATACGGATGATGACCATCCCCGCACCGGATTCCCCATCATCGCCTTTTAGCGGGCCGCAGTCTGACAGCAGCACCGCCCAGGTGTTATGGGTCGCCTTGGCATAGCTTTTATCGCGCTTGAGCTCTTTCAACGCAGCATCCACCGCAGCGCGATCGGACGCGGGGCAGCCCGACACGGCATACTTGGACCCGCGGTCCGAAAGTATCTGGCCAAGCTGCCGCATCAAGTGTGGTTACATCCCTGCCGCTGTTCGGCGCACCGTATCCAGACGCGACGCATTGGGCGGGTGCGTGCCGAGGAAACGGTCGCCGGGATCGGGGATACGGGTAAAGAATTCGGCCCCCCGCAGCGGATTATAGCCGGCACGCGCAGTAATGATGGTGCCCAAGGCATCTGCCTCAAGCTCGAAATCCTTGGAATATCGCCGCGCCCCCACCTGTGCCCCAAGTCGTTGCGCCGATTCGACCGCAGTCGGATCGCCACCGCTGAGCGTGGCAAGACCGGCAAAGATCACGGCACCGGCCACCGCGTTTTGTTGCTGGCGCGCAATATGCCCTTCGATGTGATGGGCGGCTTCGTGCCCCATGACAAAGGCAAGCTCGTCTTCGTTCCGCGCATCCGCAATCAGCGCGAGGGTAAAGGCAATAACGGGACGCCCCGCCTTGTCTTCGGTCTGATAGGCGTTGGCGGGCTGGCCCGGACGGTCGTCTACCACAATGTTGAAATCGCAGTTGACTTGCGACGTGCGCGTCCGACATTCGCGTTCCGCGACGGGTTCGACGGTGCGCAACACGCGGATAAAGCTGCGGGCCGATTCATTGGCGGAAAAGCCTGCGGGCTGTCCCTGATCAGGCTGGGTGGTGACAGGCCCCGACAGTGTTGTCGGTTCACACGCGGCGATGAATGCCACTGCGGCCAGAGCAAAACAGTATCTCAACATTACGTAACGTATCCTCAAAAGGGCACCGAATAGAACAACTACCCGTTTAACGTGGCAGCACTGATTTGAACAGACGGTGCAGTGCTGCTCTTGCATTGGACCGCCGAAAGAATACTGTGCCGGCATGTTTACGATTGAACACGAATTCGATGCCAGTGTGATCACGCTGATCGACGAAGGCAAAGCACCCTTGCGTGAAGACGTGACGGTGCAAGCTTTTGCCAGCGTCATCACAATCGAGCAGTGGGACCCGCGCACCAACTCTGTCTCCAAAATCAGCCTCTCGCCAGAGCAGCTGAATGATCTGACAGCTGCGCTGAACCTGCCCGAAGGCATCTACCGCACCGCGCCCAAGCGGTAATTAAAGGAAAGAAAATGGCCACCGGCACACATATCAAGACGTACTTCGAAGGCAGTTGGCACGAGGGCGACATCTCTGTCATCAAGGCCGCGGACCACGGCGCATGGTTGGGCACAACCGTGTTCGACGGTGCCCGCCTGTTCGACGGACTGAGCCCGGATCTGGAGGCGCATTGCGCCCGGATCAACCGGTCTGCCAAGGCGCTGATGATCACCCCCACGGTCGAGACCGACGATATGGTCGCGATGGTGCGCGAGGGTCTGAAAAGCTACCCCAAGGACGCCGCCGTCTATATCCGCCCGATGTACTGGGCGCTGGCAGGCGATGAATTGGGCATCGTGCCGCTGAAAGACGCGACCGGTTTCGCCATCAGCCTTGAACAGATCCCCATGGCCGCACCCGATGCAGCCACCACCCTCACGCGGACCCGTTTCCGGCGTCCTGTGCTCGAAGATAACGTGGTGAACGCCAAGGCGGGATGTCTGTATCCGAATAACGCGCGTATGATGGTAGAAGCGCGCGCCAAAGGGTTTGGCAACGCGCTGGTGGCCGACGCGATGGGCAATGTCGCGGAGTCGGCGTCGGCCAACGTGTTTATGGTCAAGGATGGCGAGGTTTTCACCCCGATCCCCAACGGCACGTTTCTGGCAGGTATCACACGCGCACGGCACATGGCCAACATGCGCGCCGACGGGATCAAGGTCCATGAAACCGTCCTGAGCTTTGATGATTTTCACGCCGCAGACGAGGTGTTCTTGTCCGGCAACATGATGAAGGTTACGCCGGTAAAGGCCTTTGATGACACCCAGTACAACATCGGCCCCATGACCCGCCGCGTCCGCGAAATGTATTGGGATTGGGCGGCCTCTGACCGTGGCTGACCCCGTGCCCCGCTGCTTGGCAGGAGAAATCTATGCGTAAATTTATGGTCGTGCTGGATGACAGCCGCGAATGCCTGAACGCCATGCGATTTGCCGCGATGCGGGCGTCGAACTCTGGCGGCGGCGTCGTCGTGCTGTCGGTCATCCCGCCGGATGAATTCAACCACTGGATCGGCGTGGCCGAGGTCATGCGTGACGAGGCCCGCGAACGGATCGAGGTGCATTTCGAGGTCTTTGCGAAATGGATGCGGGACCGGCTGAACGTTGAACCCACTTTGGTCATTCGCGAAGGTGTGATCGTGGACGAAATCATCAACCAGCTTGACGAAGACCCCCAAGTCGGCGTGCTGGTGCTTGGCGCGGGTACGGACAAGAAATCCGGCCCCGGTCCCTTGGTCACCCAGCTGTCGCGCAACGCAGGCTCGCTGCCGGTGCCGATCACCATCGTTCCCGGCGACATGAGCAAAGAGCGCCTAGAGATGATTACCTAAGGCGGCACGGCAGGCCTCCGCCAACTTAGAATCGTTCCAAACCTTGACTTGGCCGCGTTCAAGTCGCATATCTGCATCAACCCTTTGAGGAGCATGTGATGTTTATTCAGACCGAATCCACGCCCAACCCCGCAACGTTGAAGTTCCTGCCCGGTCAGACCGTGCTGGAAATGGGCACTGCCGATTTCCCCGCCCCCGAAGCAGCAAGCGCATCGCCCTTGGCCACGCGTTTGTTCGCCGTCGAAGGTGTAACCGGCGTGTTCTTCGGCACTGATTTCGTGACCATCACCAAGGCCGACGGGATCGAGTGGGACCACCTGAAACCCGCCCTACTTGGCGCGATCATGGAACATTTCCAATCCGGCCAGTCCGTGATGGAAAAAGGCCATGACCACGCATCAGGCCACGCAGAACACACCGGCGAAGACGGTGCGATCGTGGGCCAAATCAAGGAACTTCTGGACAGCCGCGTGCGCCCAGCTGTTGCCCAAGATGGCGGCGACATCACGTTCCACGGCTTTGAGCGCGGCGTTGTATACCTGCACATGCAAGGGGCCTGCGCGGGCTGCCCATCGTCCACATTGACGTTGAAAATGGGCATCGAAAATCTGCTGCGTCACTACATCCCCGAAGTGACCGAGGTACGCCCGGTTGCCTAAGACGCCTCTTATCCTGGCGTTTGATACATCGGCCGCACATTGTGCGGCCGCTTTGCTGTCAGGCGACCAGATTATCGCCAGCATTCAGGAACCGATGAACAAGGGTCAGGGCGAACGTCTGCTTGGCCTCTGCGCCGAGGTTCTGACCAGCGCGGATGTGGCGTATAGCGACCTGACCGCGATCGGCGTCGGCGTCGGGCCGGGGAATTTCACTGGCATCCGCATTGCCGTGTCTGCCGCGCGCGGGCTGGCGCTTGGCCTTGGGGTGCCCGCGATAGGTGTCTCGCATCTTCAGGCGTTGGCCTATGGGCATGACGGTGTGGTCATCAGCAGCATCGATGCCCGTCAGGACAAGCTGTTCGTGCAGGTATTCGGGACGATGGACGACCGCGAACCGGTGATGTGCGGCCTTGATGATCTGCCCGCAGTGCCATCGCGTGCCGACCCGATCTGTGTCGGGCATCAGGCTGACCTGATCGCAGCGCTGTGCAATGGCACTGCCCTCCCCCCGCGCAGCCCCGTGGCAGAGGCAACGGCACATATCGCGAGGGCCCGCTTGGGCATGCAAAACCCGCGACCTGCTCCGCTATATCTACGCCCGGCCGATGCCGCCCCCGCCCGCGACAAGCCGCCAACGATCCTTGCATGACCCCGCAAACCATGGCGCAGATCCATGCCGCCGCTTTCATCCATGACCGCAGCTGGGGCGCGCAAGAGTTTGCTGATCTGCTCAGCTCCCCGTTTGTGGATCATCTGGCAGAGCCGCACGGCTTTGCCCTGACCCGCCTGATTGCGGGCGAAGCAGAGCTTTTGACCCTCGCCGTTGATCCCGCGGCACAGCGTCAGGGCATTGGTCGTAGGCTGTTACAACGCTGGCTAGAAGGGCTCGAGGGACGAGCAGAAACCGCCTTTCTTGAGGTGGCCGCAGATAACGCTGCCGCCATCGCGCTATATACGGCGGCGGGGTTTAGCCAAACGGCCAGCCGACGCGGGTATTATCTGCGTAAAGATACGCCGCCAGTTGATGCGTTGATCCTTTCGCGGTGCTTTACGCAGGGTTAACGCCTAATATCATCTGCCCCCGCTTGAGAATCCGGTTGACCCCACCGATGGGCTACGCAGTATCGTACATCTGATCAACGGAGCCGTGCACAAGTGCGGACCTGCGACCGGGCAAAGGCTCCTTGCTTGCGCCCCAACACAATAAACCGGGAGACACTCCATGACCCTTATGACCAAATTCCTCGGCGCCGCTGCGGCAACCGCGCTTAGCGCCGGTGCTGCTTTGGCCGAACCTGCCCTGATCTTCGACCTTGGCGGCAAATTCGACAAATCCTTCAACGAAGCCGCCTTTGCCGGCGCGCAACGCTGGGCCGAAGAAACCGGCGAAAGCTTCCGCGAGATCGAACTGCAGTCCGAAGCGCAGCGTGAACAGGCCCTGCGCCGTTTCGCCGAAGCAGGCTCCAATCCTATCGTGATGACCGGCTTTGCCTTTGGTGATGCGCTTGGTCAGGTGGCCGGCGATTACCCTGATACCGACTTTGTCATCATCGACATGGTTGTGGATGCGCCGAACGTTCGTTCCGTGGTCTTCAACGAGCACGAAGGGTCCTATCTGGTTGGCATGATGGCGGCGATGGCGTCCGAATCCAACACGGTCGGCTTTATCGGTGGCATGGATATCCCCCTGATCCGCAAATTCGCCTGTGGCTATGCCCAAGGTGTTCTGGCAGTGAACCCCGACGCGACCGTGATCTCGAACATGACCGGTTCGACTCCTGCCGCTTGGAACGACCCCGTAAAAGGGTCCGAACTGACCAAAGCGCAAATCAGCCAAGGCGCTGACGTTGTGTACGCGGCCGCTGGCGGCACAGGCGTCGGTGTTCTGCAAACCGCTGCTGACGAAGACATCCTGTCGATCGGCGTGGATAGCAACCAAAACCACCTGCACGCAGGCAAGGTCCTGACTTCGATGATCAAACGCGTGGACAACGCTGTGTTTGACGCGATGTCCGACGGTCCCGGCATGGAAAAAGGCTTTAACGTCATGGGCGTGGGCAACGAAGGCGTGGGCGTCGCAATCGATGAGCACAACAAAGCGCTGATCACAGCTGAAATGCAAGCCGCTGTCGACGAAGCTTCGACCAAGATCGCAGACGGGTCGCTTGAGGTACATGATTACATGTCCGACGACAGCTGCCCGAGCCTGAGCTTCTAAGCGTGAGCACTGCAACACAGACGGAGCGGCAGGAAACTGCCGCTCCGGCGATCGAGCTGAAAGGCATTTCCAAGGCCTTTGGCCCGGTACAGGCCAACAAAGACATCTCAATCCGCGTCATGCCCGGTACAATCCACGGGATTATCGGTGAAAACGGTGCGGGCAAATCGACGCTGATGTCGATCCTTTACGGATTCTACAAAGCGGACAAAGGCGACATTTTTATCGCCGGCAAAAAGACCGATATCCCTGACAGCCAGGCCGCGATTGCCGCAGGCATCGGGATGGTGTTCCAGCACTTTAAACTGGTTGAAAATTTTACGGTTCTGGAAAATATCATTCTGGGGGCCGAAGACGGACGGCTGCTGAAACCGTCGCTCGCCAAGGCGCGCAAGTCGCTGTTGAAACTGGCGGATGATTACGGGCTCAAGGTCGATCCCGATGCGCTGGTACAAGACATCGGCGTGGGCATGCAGCAACGCGTAGAGATCCTCAAGGCGCTGTATCGTCAGGCAGATATTCTCATTCTGGATGAACCCACCGGCGTGTTGACCCCTGCCGAAGCGGATCAATTGTTCCGCATCCTCGGGCGTCTGCGCTCTGAGGGAAAGACGATCATCCTGATCACCCACAAGCTGCGCGAGATCATGGAAACGACCGACACCGTATCCGTCATGCGCCGTGGCCAGATGACCGCCACCGTCAAAACCGCAGAGACCTCGCCCGCCGAACTGGCCGAGCTGATGGTCGGCCGCAAGGTCCTGCTGCGTGTGGACAAAAAACCCGCCGCCCCCGGCCCTGTCATTCTGGATATCGAAGGCTTGCGCGTCGTTGATGAAAAAGGCGTAGAGCGTCTACGCGGCATTGATCTGCAAGTCCGTGCGGGCGAAATCCTTGGCGTCGCTGGCGTGGCCGGCAACGGGCAATCCGAGCTGCTTGAGGTTCTGGGCGGCTATCGGACCGGCAAGGGCAGCGTGCGCGTCAATGGCACGGCGCTGGACCTCACCGGCAACAAGTCCGACGGCCAATCCCGCCGCAATCATGGCATCGCCCACGTCCCCGAAGACCGCCAGCGCGAAGGTCTGATCATGGACTATCAGGCGTGGGAAAACACCGCGTTTGGCTATCACAAAGACCCTGCCTATCGCAGCGGCCTGCTGATGGATAACGCCGCGATCAAGGCCGACACCGTTGAAAAGATGGAACGTTTCGACGTGCGCCCGCCCAACCCCAAACTGGCGGCCAAGAACTTTTCGGGCGGCAACCAGCAAAAGATTGTTCTGGCCCGCGAGATCGAACGCAACCCGGACCTGCTGCTGATCGGTCAACCGACCCGTGGCGTCGACATCGGTGCGATCGAATTCATCCACGAACAGATCGTCGCCCTGCGCGATCAGGGCAAGGCCATCCTGCTGGTCTCGGTCGAGCTGGAAGAGATTCTCGCACTCAGTGACCGTGTGGCTGTCATGTTCGACGGTCAGGTCATGGGCATCCGCGACGCCAGCCAAACCGATGAAAAAGAACTGGGCTTGCTGATGGCCGGCATCACCGATACCGATGCGCCCCATTCCATCGAAGAGATCGAAGACAATCTGGCCCATGCGGGCGGCGATCCGCATAAGGAAGTGTGACATGGACGTAATGCCAAAATGGGCCGAGGTCGTCCTCGTGCCTTTGATATCGCTTTTACTGGCAGCGATCCTGTCGGCGCTGGTCATTCTGGGCATCGGTGAAGACCCCGTTGCCGCCGTCAAACTGATGGTGTCCGGCGCTTTGGGCAGCACCTATGGGTGGGGCTATACGCTGTATTACGCGACCAACTTTATGTTCACCGGCCTGTGCGTCGCCATCGCCTTTCACGCGCGACTGTTCAACATCGGCGGCGAAGGTCAGGCAATGCTGGGCGGTTTGGGTGTGGCGCTCGCCTGTTTGTATATCCCGTGGCCCCACTGGTCGCTGGCGCTCTTTGGTGCCGCTGCGATGGCGGCTGTCTTTGGGGCCGCTTGGGCCGCGATCCCCGCGTTCCTGCAAGCCAAGCGCGGCAGCCATATCGTGATCACAACGATCATGTTCAACTTTATCGCCGCCGCAGCGCTGAACTATATTCTGGTCAACATGCTACGCCCCCAAGGCAGCATGGACCCCGCAACGGCGCGCTTTCCTGACGCGACAAAGCTGCCAACGTTGCACGATCTTCTGGCCCCGCTCGGGATCGAATTTTCCAAGGCGGCACCGGCCAATATCTCGCTTTTGGTGGCGGTTGCGGCCTGTATCTTCTTGTGGGTGCTGATCTGGCGCACGCGGCTTGGCTATGAAATCCGCGCCTATGGCCATTCGGAATCGGCGGCGAAATACGCCGGTATCTCTCCGGTCAAGATCACCATGATCGCGATGACCATCTCGGGTGGTCTGGCGGGGATGATGGCGATTAACAACGTCATGGGCGAAGCCGAACGACTGGTGCTGAACGCCACGGAAGGCGCGGGCTTTATCGGCATCGCTGTCGCATTAATGGGGCGTAGCCATCCTTTGGGCGTGTTTCTTGCCGCGATCCTTTTCGGGTTCCTCTATCAGGGCGGTGCTGAACTGGCGCTCTGGACCTCGATCCCGCGCGAGCTGATCGTCGTGATCCAGGCGCTGGTGATCCTCTTTACCGGAGCCTTGGACAACATGGTGCGTATGCCGCTCGAGAAAATCTTTTTGGCGCTGCGCGCCGCACGGGCCCCCAAGCCCGAACGCAAACCGGTGGAGCCTGCTGAATAATGGATTACATCACGCTCATCCAACTGTTCGACAGCACCGTGCGTCTTGCGACACCATTGCTGCTGGCCTGCCTTGCCGGTCTGTTTTCCGAACGCGCAGGCATTTTCGACATCGGACTTGATGGTAAGATGCTGGCGGCGGCGTTCTTTTCGGCGGCGGTGGCGTCACTGACGGGGAATGTCTGGCTGGGGCTGTTGGCGGGGATCGCCGCGTCGATGGCGCTGAGCCTGCTGCACGGGCTTGCGTCGATCACCTTTCGCGGCAACCAACTGATTTCAGGCGTTGCGATCAACTTTCTCGCGGCGGGGCTGACCGTTCTGATCGCGCAAGACTGGTTTCAGCAAGGTGGGCGTACGCCGTCGCTGATCGGCGGGGCGCGGTTTAGCCCGATCACCCTGCCTTTCGCTGACGACGTTGCTCAGACACCCATCATCGGACCGCTTTACGCCGAACTGATCTCGGGTCACTCGATCCTTGTCTATCTGGCGTTCCTTGCGGTGCCTGCGACGTGGTGGCTGCTTTATCGCACACGTTTCGGCCTGCGCCTGCGCGCGGTGGGTGAAAACCCTGCGGCAGTCGATACGGCGGGGGTTTCCGTCGTTGGCCTACGCTATGCGGCGGTGTTGATCTGTGGCGTGCTTTGCGGCGTTGCGGGTGCGTATCTTAGCACGGCGCTTCAGGCCGGCTTTATCAAGGACATGTCCGCAGGCCGTGGCTATATCGCATTGGCGGCGCTGATCTTTGCGAAATGGCGACCGTGGTACGCGCTATGGGCGACGCTGCTGTTCGGCCTGTTCGGTGCGCTTGAAACCCGCCCCGACGTGATCGAGGCGCTGGTGAACTTCAAGGTTCAGGGGCAGTTGCTCGCGGCCCTTCCCTATGTGATGACCGTGATCATTCTGGCGGGCTTTGTCGGCAAGGCGATCCCGCCGCGTGCCGGTGGCGAGCCCTACGTGAAAGAACGCTAACTCTCGTTGCGCCGTTGCAAATTGCGGCGGCGCAGCATCCACGATTGATTTCAACCTTTCGATCGGACTAACTGCGTCTATGCAAATTTATCTGCCCATTGCCGAATTGTCGGTCAACGCGTTCCTCCTTTTGGGGTTGGGCGGGATTGTGGGCGTTCTATCCGGCATGTTCGGCGTCGGAGGCGGATTTTTGATCACGCCCCTGCTGTTTTTTATCGGCATCCCCCCAGCGGTGGCCGTGGCCACAGGCGCAAACCAGATTGTGGCGTCGTCGTTCTCGGCGCTGCTGGTGCATCTTAAACGCAAGACGGTTGATCTGCGCATGGGCAGCGTCTTGCTGGCGGGCGGTCTGGTCGGGGCTGCGGCAGGGGTCACGATCTTTAACTACCTCAAATCGCTGGGTCAGGTCGATCTGCTGGTAAACCTTTGCTACGTCGTTTTTCTGGGGATCATCGGCGGGCTGATGTTGGTTGAATCGCTGAACGCGATGTACAAGACGCGCACCGGAAAACGCCCCCCGCGCAAGAAACACACGTGGATACAAAAGCTGCCATTCAAGATGCGTTTTCGGGTTACGGGGCTTTATATCTCGGTCATTCCGCCACTGCTGGTCGGGGCCTTTGTCGGGCTTCTGGCCGCGATCATGGGCGTTGGCGGCGGCTTTATCATGGTGCCCGCGATGATCTATCTGCTGGGGATGCCGACCAAAGTCGTTGTCGGCACGTCGCTGTTCCAGATCATCTTTGTCGCAGCATTTACCACGATGTTGCATGCCACGACCAACTATACTGTCGATATCGTGCTGGCCGTGCTGCTGCTGATCGGTGGCGTCATTGGCGCACAGTTCGGCACCACCCTTGGGACCAAGCTCAAGGCGGAACAGCTGCGCATCCTGTTGGCGCTTTTGGTGCTGATTGTCTGCGGCAAGCTGGCGCTCGACCTGCTCTTGCAACCGGCCGAGCTTTACTCCGTCGGGTTCAAATCATGATCCGGTTTCGTGTTTTAATCGCGGCGGTCTTGACCTGCATCGCGTTCTCTGCGCTCGCCGAAGAAGCAATCGTTTTGGGGCTGAACCAAAGCGAAGTATCTATCTCGACCAACTTTAACGGGTCCGAGATCATCATTTTTGGCGCGGTTAAACGCGAGGAGCCCATCCCAGAGGGCCCCGAGCTTGAGGTCGTGGTTACCGTTTCTGGCCCGTCTGCCCCCGTGACAGTCCGGCGCAAGGAAAAGACCTTTGGCATCTGGGTGAATACCGCTGCCGTAGAGGTGGACCGCGCCCCCAGCTTTTACGCCGTCGCCACCAGCGGCCCACTCCAAGACGTCCTGAGCCGTACCGAAGACCTGCGCTATAAAATCTCTGTACCCCGTGCCATCCGATCTGTCGGGGCCCCGATGGATATTAAAGATTCGGCGGCTTTTTCAGATGCGCTGATCCGTATCCGCAGCGATGCAAACCAGTACCAGCTGGACGAGGCAGGCGTGAGCGTTGACGAACAAACCCTGTTCAGAGCGACGGTACAGCTGCCCGCCTCGTTGATAGAGGGCGATTATAACACCCGCATTTTCCTGACCCGTGGCGGATCGGTCGTGGCCCAATACGGGACGCTCATCGATGTGCGCAAGGTCGGGTTGGAACGCTGGCTTTACAATCTGTCACGCGAAAACGCGCTGCTTTACGGGCTGATGTCACTCGCCATCGCTATTGCTGCAGGGTGGGGTGCATCCGCCATCTTTAGTGCACTGCGCCGCTAAGTGGCGGTGCAGGGAGTAGCCAAAAACAGCCTTTATGCGGCGGGGTCATCCGTCTGCACTTCGAGGTTAAGCGGTGCCGCTGGGGCCGCACGCAGGTCATCCACCCGCAACACCCCCGACGGTTTCGACAGACGGTTCCGCACCACCCAAATCAGGCGCTCTTGCGCACGGGTGATCGCCACGTAGGCGAGGCGCTTCCACAGGGGTTGCCCCGCCTCAGACCGGCCCATACGCGCCGCTGCGAACAGATCGGGTGCAAACACCTGCACTGTATCCCACTGGCTGCCCTGCGCCTTGTGGATGGTGACGGCAGCCCCGTGCAGGAACGTGGCCCCCATACGCGCGGCAAAGGGGATGAACGGCTCTTCCTCGTCCGGCTTTTCGATCTTTACGATGGACGCGGCAGAGATCTGAGGGTCTTCGGCCCCCATCACATGCAGGCGGCTAAAGCCCGGCTTGCGACCATTGCCCAGATAGACAACCTGCGCGCCTTTGATCAGGCCGCGTGCTTCGAGGTCGAGCCGTTTCTTGCGGTGTTTCAGTGGCAGCTCGATCCCGTCACATATCAGCGGCTCACCTTCAAGCAGCGCGTCTTCAGGTGCCCCATAAACCGACCGGAATGCGTTGATCAGCCGGATACGCGTCGCGTTGCGCCAGACCAGCACAGGCGAACGCGCCATCAGGTCAACCTCTACCCGCTGGCCCCAGACCACGCGGTCGTCTTTCTTTGACGCATCTTCAATCATGCGTTCAAACTGCTCGAATGTCAGCGCCGGATCGGCAAGCGCATGCGCAAGATCAAGGATCGGGTTGTCGGCCTGCTGCCGGTGGATACGGCTCAGGTTCAACACGCGTTCTTTCGGTAGCTTTTCGAAAACCATCGTGCCGGACTGCCCCACAGGGGCCAGCTGTGCCGGATCGCCAAACAGCAGTAATGTCGGGAAAATCTCTTTCAGATCCTCGAACTGCTTGTCATCCAACATAGAGCTTTCATCGACGAAACCGATGTCCAGCGGTTCTTCGCGGCGCTTCCATCCGGTGATGAAATCACTGCCGCGCAGACCCGCTGCAGCCAACGCGCCGGGGATGGATTTGTTGTTCTGATAGAACGCCAATGCCCGATCCAAGGCAATCTCGTTCATCCCCTCGATCACCGGACGGTCGCCGTTGCCTGCCAGCCACTCTGCGATGCGTTCATATTCGGGATCATACACGGGGGTATAGAGGATGCGGTGGATCGTGGTCGCCGGCACACCGCGCAAGCGCAGGACCGAGGCCGCCTTGTTCGTGGGGGCAAGGATCGCCAGCGTCCGTTTGTCTTTCTTCTTGCGTTCATAGTCACCCGACACGATGTCGACGCCTGCGTTTTCCAATGCCTTGTACAGCTCTGCCAACAGCAGTGTCTTGCCCGACCCCGCCTTGCCGGTCACCGCCAGCACCTGATCTGCACCGCCCGCAGGCGGCATCAGCAAGTTGTCATCAAGATCAATGCCTGCATGGCGCAGCATTTCGGCTACGCTATCAAAGGCAGCCGCCTGATCGTCGGAATATGTAAGGGCAGGTACTGTCATGGCGCGACCCTAATTGAGCGCCGCGCCGGGGGCCAGATGGCATCACGGTTATTCGCACATTCAGCTTGCGCCACAACGCCCCTGCGAGGCCCAAAACGCAGAACACCCGCGCGCCGGGATGCGGCGCACGGGTGTCTGGTCAGTACTCCCACAAAGCGGGCTGTCTGATTATTTTTTCGCGTCCAGAGCGTCTTCGAGCGTGCGCAGGCCGGTTTTGGGCGACTGCACCAGCACCGACATGTTGCCGGGCTTGTGTTCGTTGGCCAGCATCTTCATGTGCGCGTCAGGCAGATCAGCCCAGGTAAACACTTCGGACATGCACGGATCAAGACGGCGTTCGACCATCAGCTTGTTCGCCGCCGACGCCTGCTTGAGGTGGGCAAAGTGGCTGCCCTGCAAGCGCTTCTGGTGCATCCACATATAGCGCACGTCGAACGTCAGGTTGAACCCCGAGGTCCCCGCGCAGATCACAACCATGCCGCCCTTTTTGCAGACAAAGGTGGATACAGGGAATGTTGCCTCGCCAGGGTGTTCAAACACCATGTCGACGTTCACACCCTTGCCGGTGATCTCCCAGATTGCGGCACCGAATTTGCGGGCCTCTTTGAACCACGTGGCGTATTCGGGCGTGTTCACTGTGGGCATCTGGCCCCAGCAATTGAAGTCCTTGCGGTTCAACACGCCTTTGGCGCCCAGATCCATCACAAAGTCACGCTTGGATTCGTCCGAGATCACACCGATCGCATTGGCACCTGCGGTATTGATCAACTGAATCGCATAGGACCCCAGACCACCCGATGCGCCCCAGACCAGTACGTTCTGGCCAGGTTTCAGGTCGTGCGGCTCGTGGCCGAACAGCATGCGGTACGCAGTGGCCAGCGTCAGCGTGTAACACGCCGCCTCTTCCCATGTCAGGTGCTTGGGGCGTGGCATAAGCTGCTGCGCCTGAACGTTGGTGAACTGCGCAAACGACCCGTCGGGTGTCTCGTAGCCCCAGATGCGCTGGCTCGGGGAATACATCGGATCGCCGCCGTTGCACTCTTCGTCGTCGCCGTCATCCTGGTTGCAGTGGATCACGACCTCGTCGCCGATCTTCCAGCGTTTGACCTTGTCACCGACGGCCCAGACGATGCCGGACGCATCCGAACCGGCAATGTGGAAAGGCTGCTTGTGCCCGTCAAACGGGCTAATCGGCTTGCCCAACGCAGCCCAGACACCGTTATAGTTCACACCCGCTGCCATCACGAGGACAAGCACTTCGTTACTGTCGAGCGTCGGCACGTCTACGACTTCTTCGAGCATCGCCGTATTGGGATTCCCGTGACGTTCCTTGCGGATGGTCCAGGCGTACATCTGCTTGGGAACATAGCCCATCGGAGGAATTTCCCCGATTTCGTAAAGGTCTTTTTCCGGAGCGTCATATTGCGCGATATTCGTGTCCAAGGCCATGTCGGTCTCCACAGTCAGAATAGGTTTGTGCCGCAGTGCAGAATCGCGGCGTCTACAGGTGGAATATGATCCTTG
>Ga0207889_1000293_pt1 | contig 16153 bp, 13 predicted proteins | sample LinPmetageLP47_FD_184058 | JGI IMG/M metagenome (GOLD analysis project Ga0207889, IMG submission 184058) | Marine viral communities from the Pacific Ocean - LP-47 (SPAdes) | ecosystem: Environmental > Aquatic > Marine > Oceanic | place: Pacific Ocean | collected 2011-06-12 | reverse complement strand
GTATGGTTGAAGCCGCTGCATTTGCGTCTCCGTCAGCCAATAAAGATTGCTCATCATATCCCCCTAATACTGGGGGTCGTGAATCACGACAGCGCCAAAAGCTCAATCAGTTAATGGGTCCTGACCCCAGGGCGTCTAGCTCTCTATCGTCACATTTATCTAAAACAACTACATCGACGTGGCTAAAATGCGCATACTTCTCAGGGTTCTCTAAGTACAGCGAGCGCCAGCAACACAACCTGCGGTTACCATTAATAACAAAGCCATTCTCGTCAAGAAGCAGTGGCTCAACTTGCCTATTCTTTGAATCCTTGAACTTCTCGAGCAACCCCTCCTCGCTAATCATCCCAGCCAGTATGTTGTGCTGGGCCTCTTGGAGAGTATATAGCTCCGGGTCTCCCGCAGAAAAAAAGTCGTCTTGCTTACCATTTAACGTTACCCATTCCTCTTGGATGGATGAAGTTCGTCCATTGGCGATCCTGTACTTCGGAAAATTTTGTGCCACACGGATGATTGGAATACTTGCGACTTGGCCTTGGAAATTCTCAATCCTGTGCGACGCACCGCCTTTTAATTTTGCCTCCTCGACTAATTCAAAAAATTCTTTCCGTCTGACAGGGAGCGGCATCCCAAAACGACTTTCGGAAAGATTCTTATTCATTTGTTCACTCACCTTCGACTCCAATCTACTGGAAAGAAATTACCGTTAATGGCATATGAATTACTTTTCTAAAGATTTTCAGCTCGCTCTCCAACCTATCCGAGTTGGCTAGGTTGTCGCCTAGCTCCCTCGCGGCAAGTGCGGTAGGCATTATGAAAACCCCGACTCGAATGGCATCATTCAGATACATTTGCTGAAGCTTTATAAGATCTGCGTACATTCGGGACATGTTTCCAGCCGTCTGTATACCAAGGCCAACGCGGTTTTTTTGCGAGGCTATCGAAATTTTTGAGCCATGTGCCACCTTGACTGCTCCAGTCCAGCCGAGCTTATTAAGTTCAGCTAAGACTTCCTTACGCAAATCTGGACCATAGCCCCGCGCAACCGGATTTTGGCATTTTTCGACTGCTTGGATGATTTCATAAGCTTCCTGCTGAGGTAGCTCGTCATCGCCTCCCAAGTGGGAAAATCGGAAGGTTTTCATAAGATTCAACCATGTCATTGCATACTGCAGCAATCATACAACCCTATCGGGTATGGTCTATGGGAAAATTCTTAAACTGTTACATCGTGCCATCCAAAATCTCACTCAAAGATCAGTAGGGTGGAAATGCAGCCAAGTTGACTTTAACTTTCAGCCCGCCCACGGCCGTTTAGTGTAAGAAAGTGAAACGTGCTGATACCAGCGGTAAAAAATTTGACGGCACACGAGGCATCGGTCGCGAAGGGTGGGCTATTGTGGGTGACAGGCTGCTTGATTTAGCGTCGATGGCGGCAGGTTTGATGAGATCAGCAAGGGCCGGAAATTTCTTCACGTATTGCCAACAATGACGGCTTGCCCCGTTAGGGCCGCTACACCATTGGGCGTGCTTCAGCAAGATATTTGGAAAAACTCGAAAGGCTGCGCAGTAAGGCGCGATGCATTCTCGAAAATGAATACTTTGATACTTGCGCCCCAATGCTCGCAACAAGTATGCTAGATCAGCTTGCGGCTATACTTCGTGACCAACCGCCATGAATAAGCGGGGTTTAACTGCAGGCCTATATTAATCCCAACTTGCTTCCTACCGCATTCACAATATGAGGTGGATCTGGCCGATTGGCCATGCTATTGATAGGCAATCGACTTAGGAGTGGAAGAGTTTTGCGAGTTTTGGATTTGTATGCAGGAGTTGGAGGTTGGGCAGTGGGCTTCAAGCTCGCTGGATTTGAGATAACCAAATCTTATGAATGGTGGCAGCCAGCCGCCGAAACTCACCATGCCAATAGCACTTCTGACGTTCAGGTTGGAGATATCAGAAAGCTTGATTTCTCCACACTACCTAAAAATATTGACATTGTCATTGGAAGCCCACCATGCACCCAGTTTTCATATTCAAATCGTGGGGGTTCAGGAGATATTTCTGACGGACTGGTGGACCTAGAGCAATTTCTAAAAATTGTAAAATACACCAAACCTAAGGCATGGGCGTTTGAAAACGTTCCTCGAGTGAAATCTGTACTTGAACGTGAGCTTGCGGCCGGTGGGACACTTGAAGAATATGCAGACCTGTTCGTGCACGCCAGCGTGGATATCTTTGATATTTCGCAATTTGGAGTTCCACAGAGGCGGAAGCGGTGTATTGCCGGTAATTTTGATTTTAATCTCTTAAAGTCTTATGCGCAGGTCACCGAACGACCGACACTTGGTGATGTTGTCGGGAAATTGAATGAGGGGCGAGACCCAATTTTCTCGGATTCAAGCCTCGATCAAATCACAGACAACGATCCAGAAGAGCCTCTAAATTGGGAGGAAGAACGCTTCAACAGGGATATGAAGGTCGCCCATCCAATCTATAATGGAATGCCCTTTCCAGACCCATTTGATCGGTCAAGTCGGACTGTGACTGCGACTTGCACTAGGGTATCCAGAGAAAGTTTGGTTATACAGAATGAGGAAACCGGCAAGTATCGAAGGCTATCTGTGCGCGAGCGAGCTTCCTTGCAGAGTTTTCCGGTCAAATTTCAGTTTCTTGGTCGGAGCCACGCTCAAAAACTAAAAATGATCGGGAATGCAATTCCTCCAGCCTTCACATATCTCATCGGAGAAGCAATGAAAGGCACCGCGATTAACGACCTTCGCCTTGTATCAGAAATAGACGCAAACGCGGTTCTTCCTGGGCATCCAGGCATAATCACTAAACCGGACAACTCTGGAAAAACCTACCCGCTTAAAAGGCGGTTTCGGTTTAGCATCCCCAAGTTGCGCTTCAAGAGCGGCACCCGTTTTGAACTTTCGAACACAGATGGCCCACAAGCTTGGCAGATTACATTCTATTTTGGCGATTCAAAACGCATACGAAGCCATAAATTTCAACGTGCGAATATCGTTTCGGCCTCTTGTTTCACCTCCGACGAACTATCCAAACAAATCCAAGATGTTTATCATAGATTGGAAACTAAGTTTGACCCCGTTGAGCTCAGCGGATTACAGAAAGCATGGAATCATACGGGTAGCGGATTACATCCATTCGAGTTCATCGATTCACTGGGGGAATACGTAAGCTCAGAGCTGAAGGATACCAGATGGGGCGAACTTCAAACCTCTGATATTACGGCGTTTGTGTTTTCACTTCTTTTCCCTGACCCAAATCTCGCACGGATAGCCGAACAAAAAATCACCAAGTTTTCTTTGGAAATCGCGCTAGGAGCAATTGTCGCTGCATTCTTTAATGATAAATTTGAAACCAACAAATTTCTTTAAGTTCAGAACAAGATAAAATAACTTTCGAAGACACAGCAGTTCACTGAAAGCAGGTGCTCGACTACAAGCACCGGCTTCACCTTCATGTCACAAGTCTGCAGATTTTCTAATTCGATATAATGCCTTAACAATGAGATGCTATAAATTCCTAAAGCATTTCCTGAGCCTTAAGATGCGCAACGATACCTGAAAGCCTGTCATTTCTAGTTACGAGAAACTTCGACGACTGACATAGACAGCAACCGGCAGGAATACACGTCTCGGGGGGCCGTACCGAATTTCTTATTTCGCTACGCAGGGTAGCAACCTCAATGCGGATTGTCGTCAGCATAGGTCCATTTGATCTTGGGCCGGGTTTTCTTGGCTACGTTTGCGGCCGCATCCCTCAGATTCGTAAGTACTTTACTACCTCTTTTCTAATCCATGAAGTGAACTAAAAAAATATTAGATCTAGGTATCCTAAAAGTACGTGTGATCCATTTTGGTTCAATGTGGTGATCCACCAAAGTTGAATAGGTTATAATGAATGCTCAGTTAATGCTCACACGCAGACAATGGAGCATCGCCGTGGCCAACCACCCCCAGCTTTTGACAAAAAACGATACTGCAAACTTCCTTGGAGTTTCTGAGCGGACCTTAGATCGTTGGCATACTCAGCGAAAAGGCCCCGCACGGGTCAATGCAGGCCGTCGAGTTCTTTACAAACTTTCGGGGCTAATCGCTTGGCTCGACAGCAATGAAGTTCTCCCATTGAGTACATTCGTTGGAGGTGGCTATGGGAAAGCTTGAAGCAGCACTCGAATACGCCACAAGGAAGTGGGCAATTTTTCCTGTACATGGCATCGCTGATAGCCATTGCACCTGTGGCAAAGTCGATTGCAGCAGCCCCGGAAAACATCCAGCGGTCAAAGGTGGGTTTCATGCTGCCACTACAAACCCAAACCAGATCAAGGAGTGGTGGGGAGTACGTCCAGACTGGAACATCGGAATCGCGACAGGAAAGGTCTCGGGGATATTTGTTGTGGATTTAGACATCTCGCCTACCAAAGACGGTTTTTCCAGCCTTAAGGCGTTGGAGGTAGTCCATGGCCCGGTCGGCGACACAGCTACCGTTCATACCGGAGGAGGTGGCATGCATTTATACTTCGAAATGCCAGAAGTGCACCTCTCTGGCGGAGTAGGGTCGTTGGGTCAAGGGATCGATATACGCGCCAATGGAGGATACGTCGTTGCGCCCCCCTCAAGGCATATATCTGGAAAAATCTATACCTGGAGCGACTGCCATGAATAAACCTATAAAAGCGGCCAGTTGGCTAGTGGAACTTATTAATCAAAAAAACACACCGCGGAAACCCATTGGTGTTGTAGGTAAAACCTCGTTCCTCGGGGATGGGCATAGAAATAGTGACCTCACCGCATTGGCCGGGTTTGGCTTGCGCAAATATGGCCTTGGGAAAGAGCAGTTGGAGGATTTCCTTAGTACATTCAATGAAGCAGCACCTAACCCACTTTCACCAATGGAGATCGCTAGCATTGCCCAAAGCGTCTCTCGGTACTCAAATGAGACATTAGTCGAGCAGGATGAAGTTCATATCTCAGCCTACTTGGCCGAACATCTGTGCAAATCGTCCCGCCACGCCATTGGGCTTGGTTGGATGTGGTTCAATGGCCGCAATTGGGAAACGGACGATGGTGGTAAAAGGGTCCAAGAGTTTACAAAGACATTTGTAAAGTCACTTTATGAGGCAGCCAAGGCCAGCAGCGATCCAGACGGGGCCAAGAAGGCGAGGAGCCTCCTATCAAAGACAAGAGTTAGCAATCTGAATTTCCTCGCAAGCAGCGACCCAAGAGTTTCTATAGACGCAAGTGCCTTCGACTCGAAACCGGGGTTGTTGAACGTTCAAAATGGGACGATTGAGTTCTCATCGGGGAATATCACACTTCGCCAACACGACCCCGCTGACCTACTCACAAAATGTGCCAAGGCAGAGTACCAGCCCGAAGCGACCTGCCCCCAATTCGACGACATGATGCGAGAAATTCTTTGTCCGGAAGAAGGCAAGTTTGCTATGCGATACATGGGCTATTGTGCATCAGGTTCGTTTGACCAACAGACGTTTGCGATCTTTCACGGGCCAGGGGCAAACGGCAAATCGACATTCATCAACGTCCTCGTAAGACTACTTGGTGACTACGCCTTAACCGTGGAGCCCTCTACTTTCATGCTGCAGAAAGCTGAATCGATCCGCAATGATATAGCCCGCCTCAGAGGGGCATTGGTGGGAGTTTCCAGTGAACTCGGGGTTGGAGAAATGCTGAATGCCCCTCTGCTAAAGCGTTATGTTGGAGGCGATCCGATCACTGCCCGCTTCCTTTTCAAGGAGTATATCACTTTTCAACCGACCGCCGTTCCTATTTTTGTAACGAACGCCCTACCAATCATTAATGGCGCGGATCAGGCATTGGGCCGTCGCATTGTGTTGCTGAACTTTGATCGGGTTATCCCGATCAACAAACGGGACCCCCGACTTTCAGAAAAACTTTGGCAGGAAAGGTCTGGCATTCTAAACAGGCTTCTTGAGGGCTTGTCCGACTACTTAAGTGATCAAAGCCTGCGTATGCCTGCATCGGTGTCTGCAGCAATCGAAAGATACATCACGGCCAGCGATCTGATTGCACAATTCATTAACGACGACTGCGATGTAGCTACAGACGGGGAAGTTCCGGCGGGCGCGCTCTACGAGGCCTACCGGGCCTGGTGTATTGATCACGGCGTGAAGGCGCTCTCCCGGCCGCTGTTCAGGACAGAACTAGAAAAAAGGGAGGGGATAAGCGGAAAACGAACCAGCAAAGCGAATGTATGGTGTGGTCTGACACTTAGGACACGAAAATGACAAATATCATAGTGGAGGTGGTGGAGGTTCAGACGGCGAGTATAGAGATTTATGAATTACAAAAATCGGCTATTTTTACTTCCACCACCTCCACAAACCTAATGTTGCAGCGCTATTGACAATCCGAACGCCGCGTAAAATAGAATTGAAGAAAAAATGGACTTTAAAAAAGAAACCCGAGAAGAAACATTCGCTGCGACAGTTACTGATTTGGAATTTATTCAGAATTGGCTGAAGCAAGAGTACGAAAATAGCATCGAAGGATTTTATTCGCATCTGGAGATCATCCAAGAAGGGCAACGGAAAGGAAAACTATACGTTTCACGGGAGAATGGTGATGCTGTTGCTTTCCAACTTGGAAAATACCAAGCGGATATTGTAAGCGTTCGAGTTGAAAACCGCAGAGGAGGTCATGCAACTCGGCTTCTTCGGGCCCTTGTTTTACGCGCTGAAAGAGCAGGCCAATTTTGCCTGACTGGAAAATGTGCGCCGGAAAGTTCTTTCGACGTCTGGGGCCACCTTGGCTTCAAGCGTTGGTACCCCCAATATCGATCCGGGATTTGGGTATACTATCAAATCGAAAAAACTAATGATCTTTCTCCCTTCGAGATGCTTGTTGACGTAAATATTGAGTTCTTTCGGGGGGCTGCAATACATGAAACTGATCCGATGCCGTTTCAAACACAATTTGTAAAAGGCGGGGTAACAACCGGGCAAATTCTACTAGAGCGCCGTATTTTTGGGATTGATGAAGTAGCCATGGACGAGATGGCAGTTCGCATCACGGTCGCCAATGAAGAGTTACTATTTTGCAAGACAACGGATTTAAGAGCAAACTTGCATGGGGTAATAGCCCAAAACCCTCACATGGTCTCAGTCACTAAAATCGAGTTAAAGGAACAGCGTAACTTTTTGCGAGAAATAGCCTGTGCAGAAAGATAACTCCCTTCCATCTTTCACGAAGGTCAAAATGAAATGATGAGTTGCCTAAGCCAGCTCCGATCAGCCCCTCAGTTGTTGATTGAAATAGCCCTTACCAACCGGCACCCCCCTTGGCTCCAATTTACTGGTCGCGAGACAGCTCGTTTTTTGGACGTCTCAGTTCAGGTTCTTGCCAACTGGCGCGTAAGAGACCAAGGCCCTCCCTACAGCCACGCTAGCCGGGGTAAGGGCAACAAGTGTCTCTATAGGTTGAGCGATGTGATAGAGTGGTTGACTGGCAGGCCTGCTTGGCTGTTTGATCGGGATTGGCTCGTTAGGCACGGGCTTGCTCCGATAGACGCGGATCAAGACTACGTAGACTGGGCCAAGACAGCTTTACGTAGCGAGGGCGGTCTCATTTGATGAAATACCTCGCTTGAAAAAAATGGGTTCGAATTTACTCACCCCTATTTAGCCTGGAAGGCCCTAATTTAGCTAGAAAAAATGATATACACCTTTTCGTTAGCCCATGAGCGAGGTCTGCTAGTCGCTCAAAAATTAGCTTAAGGACCGCTGGCCGCTAGAAATTTGGTTTCTCACCTCGCTGTTCATTTCAAACGTTTGCTGGCCATTTCAGGCATTATTCACTGATATGTTCAAGGAGGACATTTTAGTTCGAACCGACAAACATTTCTCCGGCAATAAAGGGCGGAAACCAGACTTTCGCTGCATGTGCGAGATCAAAGGGCGTCGCTGACCGATGCGGACCTTTGTAGTCCAACTTGCAGCGATACAGAAACCTCCAGCGCTACCCTTGGGTAAACGTGTGTGAACATTGTTCTAGAAGTACCGCGCTGGATCAACAATAAGCTATTTCATTGAACCTAATCTTGGAGAGCGTGACTGGAACAAGCGACACAGCTATCCCGGTCAGAGATGCCGGTTTGCCTTCAGCCCTCGCGAACTTGACTCTCGACCAGCAGTTAAGGGATGATCAGACTGTCAGGACAGCTTCTGAGTGAAGTGGTCCAGCAAAATCGCCCCAGCATATCGGCAAACCGACGCATAGCTTTCGCAATTTGAACAATTGGTAGTCCGAAATAAAAGACGGAATTTTAATCCTGATGCCGATTGTGAAGAGGAATAACTTTGTCATCGTCAAGCCGTTACATGTAGTGTTAGCTTACTGATCGATAGAGCACTTACTTCGGTTTGCCCATTTTTATAAAAAATAGATATTAAGATTGAACTCTCGATGAATACTAGCGCATTTCGGTTCTTAATTGGATCTGGCGATGAGCCTTATCACCCAGCTCGTTGTTTTGTTGTCGCTGACCCAAAAATCAATGACCGAAAGCAATGGGAGCTTCAGATTGATCCACCTGACGAGAATGCTTGGTCTTACGAAATTTCTGACGTCAAAGATTGGATGTTGCATGGAAAGCCAAAGCGGCAAATCATTTTTGACAGGTCTGACCCTAAGACTCCATTCAGAGACCTTGAAAGAGAGGAAGTTTTTCGGGAATATTTGCGGAAAATTCTGAGCAAGATGCCTGAGAAGTTCCAGTCGTGTCGCAAGTACATGCTTATGCCGTCGATTTCGGATGAAGGCTCGCGAAAACGATATAAGGGAGCCCTAGAAGCGGTAGTGCCGAACGTAGTCGTTCTACCCGAGCCAGAGATGGTTGCAGAGTATTTCCGTTTAGTCAAAAAAAATCTAAATCTAGAGGCGGGACAAAACAACATAATTCTCGTCGTCGACATCGGTGCTGCTACAGCGAATATGACCATAATCGTCAGCCGCCGGGACGGCAAGATTCTAGATGTGGATGCAAAGGGTGCTCAACGTGACCTGCGACTGCGCGCGTTGCGTGGAGATAGTGACAGTCATGCTGGCCGTTGGGTAGATAATCGCTTGCTTGATATGTTGGGTGTTGACGAACCACAAAAGAAGCTGCGCGAAATTGAGCAGGCTAAAGTACAGGTTAGCCTGACTGGCAAAAAGGCCAGTATATCGGGATCTTCAAAGACAGTTGATAAATCTCACCTGGAAGCAGTTTCTACCGAACTTTGCATGGAACTGCGCCCTTTGTTTGAGAGTTTGTGCCAACGACTTTATGATAATCAGGTTTCCTCAGAAGATGCCCGGCAGAAAAGTGAAACACATCTCAAAGAACGTGACGTTACCTTGGCTAGCGACGCGCATAGGTTGATCGACACCGTTTTGTTGGCAGGTGGAACAAGCCAACTGCCTGGTTTCGAAGAAGCCATGTTAGAGACACTGTTCCCAGATAGTAATAAGCCTTCATTGCTTCGGGTTGGGAGCGCCTACTCAATCGCTGCTGCAGCTGGCGGCTTAGCCCACATACTACACCGCTACGATCCTCCACGCATACGCGAAGCGCGAGGCGAGGACAGTGCCCCCTTCTCTGCAGAGTTGGAAAGCACGCTACCACATGCGTTGGTCCTCGGCATTAAGCATAGAGGCGAACGAGAAAAGTCGATTGTCGTGCTGGATCCGGATGATCCCTTTGTCGATGATGGTGGAACTCGGGTTATCGAGGGTACTCCTAATTTCTCGGAAAGTTTGGAACCCAAGACACGACTTGTTCCCGCTGCATCTGCAGGAGTTGAGGCTAGGCGTGGTAGCAAATTTCTGCAAACACGAGTAAACCAGAACCCCGCCAAGTTCGAATTCAGTTGGGATCCTGAAAAAGAAAAGGCCCTGATCAAGTCTGAGCATGCCTCACAGCTGGGACACCTTTGGTTTGACGCAAACAGGTTGCGCAGGAGAGAAGAGGCTTCGCTCAATCCTTATGATGAGCCTGTGCCGTCTGGTGCACTAGCAGTAGACGCGGCTGAAGACATAATCTTCGATATTGGAATGTCTAAGATAGTTGCCGTCACGGCAGAGAGAGGCTGGATTTCCGCAGAAGAGCTGGAGCGGATTGTCCGGGACGGATATCCATCTGATTCTGAATTACAAACGGTTAAAGTAGGTAATCCTGTTTCCAACGTAATTCCGATGACATCTGGTGACTCTGAGACAGATGTCATTCGAGAAAATGGGGGTTCACCGTCTAAAGAAGATGTTTCTGAACCAAGACGAGAACGGTTTAAAAAGGATAGATCGGATACAGCTAAAGATCTAGGAGGTGGCGGTGCAAATTCAAAAGATGGCATTAGAATAAAAATTCCTGGAAGAGAAAACTTTAGGGCAATTCAATCCTCATCACCTTCTAAGCCTGTACCAGTAGTTCCCGACGCTTGGATCTCCCGAGTCTCGGATACTGAATTCTCTCAAGCGCTGACCTCGCTGCATGACGTCTTTCAAGCCGAAAACCCTGCATTGTCTTTTGATGATGTTGTAGTCGCGATTTTGGCGCTTTCGGTGAGGCCAATTGTGTTGTTAGCCGGACCTCCTGGCTGTGGAAAATCGACACTTGTCCGTCTTATTGCACGCATATTGGGCAAGGAGGCAGATACCAGTTTTCATGATGTGGCTGTTCAAGCGCATTGGGACAGCGACAAACCTCTTTTTGGCGACGACGGTCAATTGATCGCTTTGTTCAAAAATCCGGATACGGCTCACTTGGTGCTGCTCGACGAGTTCAACCTTACTCGGCCCGAATACTATTTATCTCGATTTTTCCACGCCTTGGAAAATGATAGTCGCAAGCTCTCAACTGATCAAACTATCGCCTCTTGCCGGGTTTTTGGGACGCTAAACATTGATGATTCTTCGAGACCACCATCGCCGAAAGTAATTGATAGGTGTTTTTTGATTGAACTGACCCAAGCCACTTTGGACATTGGGGCACACGGAAAGTTAACTTGGCCTAAGGAGTTTACTCCGCTTCCAGGCTTGCCAGAAATGTCGCTTACCGGTCCTGTTTCGGACGAACGCATTGATGGCGTACTAAGCGCACTCCAAGAAGCAGTTCATGATCATGGACTGCGCCAAGATCTGCTTCCGTCACGACGTGTTCTCAGTGATATTCGGGCGATGCTAAATTTGCATCATCGACTCGATCTACAAGGTAGGAAATTGCTTGAACGGGATGATTTGGTAGACCGTCTGATTGCAAGTAGAATCCTCATACAGCTGTCTGGCGCTTTCGATCAACTCTCACCTGCACTCGATGCACTTGAGAAGTTCATTGGCGATTTGGATGAGTTACCTAGGACACAACGCCGTCTCAAGTTGGCACGGCGACAATCCCGTTTGGGGTTTGTTTCGCCTTGGCAGTAGAGCAAACAATCATCAAAGCGGTGCGGGTTTGGGATACAGATGGCACCGCAATTGAACACCCGTGGGATCCCTCAAAGTGGTATTTGATACGAGATGATCAGCCTTTTCTTGAGATACTAACCCAAGGCCACCCCGCAGCATTCAAGGATCGGAAAAAGAAATTAGAGCTGAAGCCTTGCGAGGATGGGACGCAGTGGCAGAGATGGGACCTTTCGGAAGAGCTATCCAGAAGCCGCCGCCTAGGTGAGGTCAGCGCCGCCCTTAAGGTGCCGAAAGATTGCAATCTGTGCTGCTACGTTATTCCGACTGCGCTCCTCAGTTTTCGTGATGTTTTAACTATGGTGGAAGATGTTGAGACTGAGCTTGGAGTTTCCGTTGCTTGGGACGTTTCACCAGACGCCTTAGATAATGGCCGCAGCTGGAGTCATCCGTCGACCAAATCAATATCGACGCTGCCTGCCAAAATGTTGGATGATGTAGAAACAGAGATATCTGCTGCTGCTTCAATCCGCCGTAATCCGTTTTTGGAACTTGGTCCGTTATCGAGATCGGGAACACCGCTTACGGAAAATGCGCTCGTCTCGCAATGGGCGATGCGTAGATCAAGTCAACTGCGCGATCTTTCGGACGCCTTCCTAGCCGATCTAGAAGTAGAAAAGTCACAAGGTGACATGAAAAATCCTGACGGGCGTCAGACAAGAATCCAGCTGGAAATAGGTCGACTTGAAGAGCTATTAGATCGATCAGTCGACTTAGGTGCTCGTGTATCTCAGTATGTGGACGACCTAGAAATAGGTACACCAATCCAACTAAGTCCCCTTTTCCAACGCGATTACCGGCTTCGAAATTTGTTACGAGCTTTTGCCCCAAACCCATCAGAAGCTATCGGGGTAAGCCAGTCGGCTAGATCAAGTTATCCTCCAATCACGCTCAACCATCTTTGGGAAATGTGGGGGATTGTTTGGATTGTCAAACAACTCAGAGGATTAGGATTTTTAGGCAAATGTTCTTTGGATAAGATCAACTCTGTGAACCGATTTTCTTGGCATCTCGAAAGAGGCTTAATGAAAATAAAACTCGACTTTGAGGCTGACCCCGCTTTCATAGACTATGAACACATGCCTCCAGTTCATGAACGTGCAGTTCCTGCACTAGAATGGGCTGCGCTCAATCAAAAAATTAGTCATGATCGCCCTTTTTTAGGAGCAGAGGAAAAATGTTCGCCTGACTATTTAATTCGTATCATAACCAGCACCAAAAGCGTGCTTCTGGTTGGAGACGCGGCTTTGGCGACTCCTCTACACCACAAGAAAAAAATCAAACAAACAGAAACCAAGCCTCAGATCGTTGAACGATATAGGCGGACGATTGGTTGGGTTGACGGAGACCAGATTGTGAGATGCCATCCAATGGGCGGTTTTGTAGTTTTTCCACCTCCTGCTAGCGAATGGAGCGATTTAGAGACTATATCCCAAGCTCGCGATTGTATGCTTCTTTGTCCGGGCCCTCTCGACGACGGGGAAGCGAGCACAAGGTTAATGGCTCTTTTGGAATCGATCGTTCCTGAAATTGGTTTCGCAAGGATTAGTGCTCCCTGATTTCCTTGTTTTACTAACAACTTTTTGCATGGATTTGACAGGCGAATGAGGCACTGGTGTACATAGAATACTATGCTAGCCCAAAGCCCGCTTTGTGGAAGCTGCGCCGCAGCGGCACGGTCCTTATCTGTCGAACTGAATAGCCCCTAGTTTCTTAGACGCCTTGCAGCTTCTGTTGTCGTCTTTCGAAGTCTGCTGGTGACAACATCGCATTTCTAGCGTGCTTGCGCTTTGGGTTGTAGAAAATCTAAATGTAATCGAACACGTCGGATCTTGCGTCTTCTCTGGTTTTGTATGTCCTGCGCGGGGTGCGTTCGCGTTTGAGCAGGTTAAATAAGCTCTCGGCCACGGCATTGTCATGACAATTCCCACGGCGGCTCATACTGTGTTCCAGATTATGATGTTTGAGAAACGACGCCCAATCAATGCTTGTGAATTGTGATCCTTGATCGGAATGCACCAGAACCTTGCTCGCTGGTTTGCGCCTCCAAACAGCCATCAATAGCGCCTGTAGCGCAAGGTCTGTTGGCTGCCTGTTTTGCATAGACCATCCCACAATACGCCGTGAAAACAGATCGATCACAGCAGCCAAATACGAGAACCCTTCGTCTGTTTTGATGTAGGTAATGTCTGTGACTCAGGCCTTGTTGGGTGCCTCGACATCGAATTGACGATCAAGCGTATTGTCAACGACGACTGATGGCTTGCCACCATACTTTCCGGGGCGACGTTTGTATCCGATTTGTGCATATATCCCAGCCAATCTGGCCAGTCGTGCCACACGGTTTGGACAACACCTCTCACCTAGATCGCAGAGATCGTCGTGCAGTTTACGCCTCTCGGGACATTGCTTTGCAATGCCCTGACGGCCAATGGGTAACCATAAATGTTGCCGCTTTCTTTCCAAGCATCCTTGATTAACTTCATCTGGCGTTCATCTTCTAGCGCAAGTTGGCTTAACGGATTTTTAACCCATGCATAGAGACCGCTTGGATGCAGGCGCAAGCAACGACACATCGCGCGAACTGAAAATAACGGACGATGCTCGACGATAAACGCATACCTTACTCTGCATCCCTGGCGAAGTACGCGGTGGCTTTTTTAAGATATCGCGCTCCTCAGATACGCGGGCCAACTCCCTCTTCAGCCGCCTGATCTCTGCTGCCTGCTCTGTGTTCTCGTTGAGCTGTTTGCGCGGCTGCGAGAACTGGGCCTTCCAAGTGTAGAGCGACTTTGTGCTGATCCCCAGCCGCTCCGAAACCTCTGCAATCGAGTAGCCCCGGTCCACCACCTGCGCGACCGCGTCACGCTTGAACTCATCTGTAAATCTAATTCCTGACATCACTGTCTCCTTGCTTCCAAAATTACCAAGCAAGGCGTCTACAAATCTAGGGGCTATTCAGTAGCCAGATCGTAAAGGATTTAGTCAATAGGAACGATTGCGTTGCTTTTCGAGAAAGCGTCTGCGGCTTTCGATTAATGAAATTTCGTCCTCAGTCCACTCGCACAGTTGTGGGCAAATGTTTCTGCGGTTTAGCATGCCGTTCAGCTCTTCAAGACCGGTCACGGTGCGCAATTTTGCTTCTAGATCGTCGCTCCTAACGCCTACCTTTCGTCTAACCGTGCTCGATTGGGAACAGGGCACGAAAGTCCCCGGTACTGGCTTCAACGTCGGATGGGATGAATATCGAGGAGCCGGAGGAGGTACATATTGTAGCGAAGGCTCAATGTACCTGTTTCTCGCGGCCAAATAACTATCAATTGCCGCCTTTGTGGCAGCCTCTTGGTTCCTCGCCTTTTCCATTCTTCGACTTACGCGCTTTCCAACCTTGTCTGGATTCGCTGCATTTGAGACATCCAGCCGCTGACGACGCCTTTCCCGGTTGACCGAAGGTGAGACTATCTCAAGGTTTTCTGCTCGATTGTCACTGGGGTCATGGTTGATATGATCAACTTCATGAACTCGGTCCACCCAACGACCCAACGCACTGGCCGCAATGATCCTGTGTAATCCAGTAATTGTTTCACCATCTGGTCCCCATAGCTGGACAATCCTATACCGTTTGCCGTCACGGTTCTCTGGGCCCAGGAAGTATTCCAACTGACCGGCCTCAAGTTGTTCCAACACTTCATCAAGTGGCGGCAGGGACCTTTCATGTTCATATCTCTCCATGTGATCGCTATTCACCCCTGTCAAACCTGTCCAGACCACATCCGGCTATTTGACGACATTCTACGTCTGGTTTGACAACCTGAAAAGCCACTTATTGCGGGTTCGTCCCAAGCAAGCCCTAGCTAGCCAAGCAACCGAGCCGGTTCGACGAATGACAGAAGACCGGTACTTGCCACAGACGACGGGCTGTTTCTTCGAAGGTCTGTTTAGTTAGCACATTACCAGTTCTCCAAAGAAGTGCTGAAAGTCATCTATCCTAGTTTCAGGTCAAGATGTGTGGGTCCGCTTCGTGCTGGGAGCAGTCATTAGATGGTTTTCGCACGAGCGGCAGCTTCGGGCCGTTAATTCAAATTCCCTCATTGGCACCAGATGATTGCCAACCGATAAATTGCAATGACATGATAGCTCGCGCGAAATCTTATATTGCGTCATTGATACGCTTTATGTAGCGCCTATGATGCAACAACCCGAGGAAATCTCGATACGTGCTATCCCACCCGCACATCCGACAATCTAAATAGTCGATCAGTTGCTATCCGCCGGACGAAAGCAATATCTAGGGCGTTTTCAAAATCGTATTTCGTGAGGGATGCACGGATGTTTATACAACCTGCCACCACTCTCCGCCTAATAGATGCGACCAGACCGAACTATTTCGAATCAGACCGTCGACCTTCAGGGAAGACATTCAATGCGTAGCAACGCAACGAAGAGAAAACCGTACACCAGTCGGACACGGTAAAATCAGTATAATTTTCATTTCTATCTAAGCCGTTGATAGAAATGGTGAGCCCGTCCGGGTTCGAACCGGAGACCTACTGATTAAAAGTCAGTTGCTCTACCAACTGAGCTACAGGCCCACTAGGCGGCTTACTAGAAAGGTGTGGCCTTGGGGTCAAGCAGAAACGTAC